>Ga0315536_1000528_pt1 | contig 19103 bp, 17 predicted proteins | sample SalMarSW160230MG_FD_203093 | JGI IMG/M metagenome (GOLD analysis project Ga0315536, IMG submission 203093) | Salt marsh sediment microbial communities from the Plum Island Ecosystem LTER, Massachusetts, United States - Salt Marsh Sediment SW1602-30 ...
TCAGCTGACCTCTCATTCCGAAAATGCTCAATGTCGCGCGGAAAAGGCTTTCGGCTACATGGTGACTAATGATAGTTACTTCTGAGACACGACACTAGCTTGGCTCGCGATTTAGGACGGTTGGATCATCATCTATGATACATTTGGCGAAACAAAAACGCGGAGATAAAACGTTATGATAGAAATGAAAAAGATTCTCTTCCCTTCCGAAGGCATGGCCCTTGTGATTATGAGCACGCATGGGTGCAAAGGGCGGAGCACACCCTCTTTGGGGGCGTGACGGAAAACGCGGTGAAGGGAAAAGAGGGGAAAAGATGGGGAATCACTATGTTGAATTAGGTACAAGGTTCAAGGCGCAGGGCGCAAGGTATCATGACGTCCCGGATTTTGCCCGGATTTCGGATTTTGCCCGGATTTTGCCCCAGTTCATAGAATATCACTCTACCACCCACACTGTGCAGTTGCGAGCATGAGTGACAATCTTACTGGAGACACTGCCGAAGAGAAACTCCTCACTTCGTGAAAGCCCCTGTCTTCCCAGTACAATCGTATCATACTCTAGTTCATCCCGCTCCGAAAGAATGCACTCGGCCATGGAGGGACAATACCGCAGAGGGGAACGGACTGAGACAGTATCTGGGGCGAAGCCAGCGCCAATCAAGATTTGTCGGCAGTCCTCTAACACAGCGTGCATTTTCTGCTTGTACTGGTCGAGCCATTCATCTCTCTGGGCAGTGCTGGAAAAGTAGTCCTCCTCTGCCTCAAGGAGTTGGGCAACGTAGGATTCGAGAAGTTTTTTATAGTAACACAGGTGCCCCTTTGATTAGAGACATCATTAAAGCTGCTCGAAAATTTATTCGTGAAGAATTGCAAGTTCTAGAAGATGACAAAGATATAAAGCGAGAGTGTCGCTACCAACCCATTGCGCGAAGGTCTGATGAAGACTAAACCTAACCAGACTCTTGCCGTCGATCGCTAATCCCCACAGCTGAAGAGCGCCGTTTACTGATACCTTTCATACATCTGTTCGTCACTCGCTAAATTCCAGAATAAAGACTTCTGCTCGCTATTATGGAGAGAGTAAAGATATCATCCTTCCGGGGCCCCGTACGGCAGAATCCTGGGGCCACTGATTGCTGCCACGACTGTGCACTGTTGAACCGCGAAAGCGAGCGCATTCCCCGCTGCTTGCGGCGGGGTTAGCGAGCGAATCTGAAAATGAAAAACTTCCTTACGGTGAAGGTTCCCCGTGGCTTGCCGCGGGGGACCTTCAAAGTCCGAATTTTTTGGATTTGCAGAGTATATCGTCATTTTTTGACCGAGAAATCCGTCAAGGCTGAGTTGGCCAGCCACAGCCCCATTCCGAATCCGACGTCCTTGACCCTCATGTCCGCCTCTTAGAATCTCGCTTCCCTAAATTGCCCATCAAGAATTTGACAAGTGGAGTAATATGAATGCTAAACTACTGCTCAGGCCGGTCCACCTGGTTGGAAGGTCGTCGGTATTCAGGCAAATGATCAAGGGGGAAATACATGGCTAAAAGAGTGTGTCCTGTATGGGTGGGTTATATTCTTGCCAGTCCCATGAGAAGGTTGAAAAATGGAGACTACGAGATCTCTCTCAAATTTGAGCCTAAAAAGGAATATCAATTTCGTTATTTCATCGATGAATCCAAGTGGGAAAATGACTGGAACGCCGACAAATACGTGAAAAGCCCGTTGGGGGACAGTGATAATTGAGTATGGCCATGTCGGTTATTCATTGATCTTTTCAGATTGCTCTTTAAGCCACTTTTTAAAATCTTTATTTTCAGGCTGTTCTGATGGTCGACCTTGATTTAGCTTCTGAATCGCGTTGCCTTGGCTGTCATATTTTTCAAGCCAACGCTCAATTTTCTCCCGGTACATCGAGGTCTGATCCAACTCAAGATATCTTTTGAACAATATGGATGCCTTGTCCACATTCCTGAAAGGGCCCTCATTGGCATATAACGCCGCAAGATTATAATATGCCTTTGCATAATTCTCATCAATAGCGATAACCTCCGTGAATTCACTGCGACCCTTTTCGATTTGACCCTGCCGGCTGTATATGACACCTAGCATGTAGCGCACGTCACGATCCCTTGGATTATACTCCAACACTCGCATAAACTCACGTTCCGCCTTATCATAATGGCCGTTCTCATAGTGTTTCTTCCCTGCATTTAAGTGGTGGCGTATATTGTCTTCCGGGGTGTCTGGACGCTTTCTGACACGGTCCGTAAATGAACAGGAAGAAAAAACCAAAATAAAAGCGGCGCCGACACACAGAAAACTTATCACGTTTGTCTTTGCTTTTGTCATCATCTATCCGCTATGAGCCCTTTCGTCTCGTTCAGGTGCCGTAAACATATCGTCTGGAAGTTCATATCCGGACATCGTCAGGTCATTATAGAAAGTGGGTTTTTGCCCCGTGGGTCCCAACGATCCAAGGATGTCTCCTCCTGGTTCGATCCCTTCCTGACAAAACTTGAAAATATCTACAACGCGGTAATTTTCATCATTTCCTACAGGAAGAACTTCGGATATGTGTGAGACCTTTCTGGAACCATCATGATAACGTGACGTCTGAATGACGATATCGATGGCCGATGTCACCTGAGCCCGGATCGCTTTTAAAGGGAGTTCAACCCCTCCAAAAAGCGTGAGTGTTTCCAGCCTGGCAAGTGCGTCAACAGGTGAATTTGCATGAATCGTTCCCATCGATCCTCCGTGGCCTGTATTGAGGGCCTGCAAAAAATCAAGGGCTTCTCCGCCGCGGATTTCTCCAATGACGATCCGGTCGGGCCGCAACCGAAGTGTGGATCGAAGCAGATCCCGGATACTCACCTCACCTTTGCCGTGCCTGTCAGGAGGCTTGGATTCCAGGGGCACAACGTGATCCTGCTGGAGTTGTAGTTCAGCCGAGTCCTCAATGACGATGATCCGTTCATTGTTGGGGATGAGAGATGATATGGCATTCAGCAGAGACGTCTTGCCAGAGCCTGTTCCACCTGAGACAATGACATTTTTTTTAATGTGAGTACATGCCTCTAGAAATTGAAGGGCTTTTTGGTTCAGCGATCCGAATTCAATCAGCTTTTCAACGGTGAGGGCATCTTTTGAAAACTTTCGTATGTCAAGGCAAATTCCTCTTCGGGCACACGGTGGAAGGATGGCATGGACACGCGATCCATCCGGCAGACGAGCATCCATGTATGGGGTCTCTTCGGTCAGTCGCCGTTTAACAAACTGCGAGATATTGTTCACCGCACTCATCAGCGCATCCGCCGATTCAAATCTGGCACCCGTTCGTTCCACCTTGCCTTTGCGTTCAACCCAGATCTCGTCCGGGCTGTTTATCATAATTTCTGAAACTTCGGGATCATCAAGATAACGGATAATGGGAGCGAGAAAACTTCTGACTGTCTCTGAAAATTGACTGCTCATCAACGCTTACCTCGTTCACTGCTACTCATATTTTGCAATTCGTGATTTTGCCTTTTGGTAATACTCATTTTCTGGCGGACACATTTCAAGAATCATTTTCCATTTTTGAATGGCCTGCGTTGGATTCAGCTCCTCAAGGATGTAGCCGTCCTCATAAAGCCTCTTCGCCTTCTCGGCAAGCAAGCCCTTGATCTCTAGACACCCCCTATGCCCGGGGCTTGCCTTCAATGCTTTCGTGCACTTTGCATATGCCTCGATATATTGTTCATTCTCGTAAGCTTCCCGGGCCTGACGGTAGAACTCGTCTGCCATATAGATGGCAATGGTACTGGAAAAATGACTTTCCCCCTGGCCAATGATCTCCTGGTCAATATCGAGGACCTCTGACCACGATTGGAATGCCTGGCCGAATTGTCTGCTATTATATTCGGCAAGCCCTTTGTCATACACCTCTGCAATCCTTGCCATACTTTCTTTTAAAGAGGATGCCTTGATCTTTAAGGGGTCCTCCGGTGACATCTTCAGCTCTAATACGGCATTAAGTTTAGTCATAGCTGCCTTCGTATTCCCGCGGCCGTAATATTTCAGAGCCTGATCAATCAGTTTTTTACCCTTTTCATTTAGAGAAGACGTCTGCGGTGGTTGTTGTGTCCTTTTCCGTACTCGAGTTGCTTCCTTTTTCTTGGCCTGCGCCATCTCATCACGGGCAAATTGAATTTCCAGCATTGCTTCATCAATGTAGACACTTTCCTGGCAAATTCCCTCCAGTTGTTTAATACCTTCCGTGTAATGTGCCTGACTGATCAAAAGCAGTCCTTCTTCAAGAAGACTGCGGTTAAGCGACTCTATTTTGGCCTGAAAGATTCCGTCCGGCACACCGGGATAATCAGGATCAATCCTTTGGACCTGTTCGAATTTTTCAATGGCCTCATCCCAGAGACGGTTCGCTAAAAACTCATTGGCGGTATTGAAATATATGTCAGCCATGCTTTCGCCTAGAACGACTGGCGCGCGGGGTTTTTCCTGGGTCTCAAGTGGTGGCTTTTGGGGAACCAAGGGTTCCATCATATCCGTGCCTGATTGCTGTACTTGCACCGCCGGCCTCTTTTCAGGCTCCTTTGTTTCTCGTGATATGGCAACCAAGACGATGACGATACACAAAAGGGCCAGGACACCTATCAAGACCTTATTGGTTAACTTCTTTTTTTCCTTCCTCTTGACTTCTAATAAAAGCTCTTCTTTTGAAATGACTTCATCCTTATGAATGAATTTAAACTTGAAGGAGCCGATCTTAATCTCATCGTCCTTTCGGAGGACGTATTCTTCTCGCAGACGGGAAGCGTTCACAAATGTCCCATTCTTGCTGTTCATGTCCCTTAAGACGCAGTCATTTCCTTCGATGCGGATCGTGGCATGAATACTTGAAACGGTTTGATCATCAAGGGTTATGGAACAATCTCGTGAACGTCCTACCGTTGTCTCTGACTGATCCACAAGATATTCTTTTCCAAAACCCTTTTTCGAGATCACCAGAAATCTATGGTAAGGCATCACTGTTTCTTGTTCCGCTATAAAGACCTCCTCGGCATCGAGCATGCGCGTTCTTTCATCCTCGGCCTGCCCCTCCTCCGCCCCATGCTTGGAAATTCCAGGGGCATCCGTGTCAAGAATTTGAGTTTTATCAGTGCCTTCAATATATTTCTGAAGGGCTTCAGGGCTTAAGAGCTTGGTCTTATCATCGTCTGTCTTCTCCTGCTCAATCGCTATTTCTGTAGATCCAATCAGGATGTCATCTCCAGGATTAAGTTTGCATTCCCCCTCAATCTTTTTTCTGTTCACATAGACCCCAGAAGTGCTCTTAAGATCCTCAATAATAAAGGATCCATTTTCAAACTTAATGCGGGCATGCTTTCGAGACACGGTTTCATCAGAAACCACAATATCATTTTCTTCATCCCTGCCCAGGGTGTATGGCCCCTTTTCCAATTGAAATTCCCTTAACGGCTTCCCCGGCTCACGGATCACTAATTTTGGCATATTGTCAGGCTCCAAATCTTTCGTGTCGTTTGGCAACGAAATTTTACCCTGGCACCGTCCAATCTATTTAGCTACAGCAACATCATCATGAATGAAAAGCCTAACTTTCTCTAACCCCTGCGTCTAAGGTACTCACTAATTCTTGTTAGCAACCGCAAAGCCTCTTTGTGCCTTTCGTCCTTTTCATCAGGAATGAGCTGTAATATCCTTTCAAGGTCACTTCTTGCCTGGGTGAATTCTTTTAATTTAACGGCCTTTTTATACGAAAATACAAGGCCTTTGTATCTGGTATCCAATTCATCCTGTGCCGCCCGCATCTTTGTTTCCATTTCTGCCAGGATAGCGGGCCTGGGCGTGCACCCATCAATCTGTAAAACCGCTTTGGAATAATAGGCATGGGCACGGTAAATATTTCCTTCGCTCACGGCTTTTTCTTCCAGCATCTGATTCCCCAGATCAAAAAGACGCTTTGCCTCAACTTCATCACATTTGCCAGTCGCCAGAAACTCTATTCGCAGGTTCTTTACGCCCCATTCATCTTTTCCGGGAGGATTCATGGTATTGTCAAATACCAACTGGTTTTGGCCGCCTTCATTGATTAGCCCCCTTGGAAGGTGCAGTGATTGTTCTGAACCCCAGCCCTTGATGGCCAGGGGGGCATGGGCGATCTTGGTCCCATTCAGGAGGACGACAACCTCTCCATCCAAATCCACACCACCTGCAGTATAGTGAAGCTTAGCACTGCTAGGCTCGCCAGCAAAAGTAAAAATGGCCTTGTCGGGATGCGTCCTGTCAGGCCTGCAATAACCATAGGTATTGGGTGCAGGCAAAGGGATCGGCTGGAGTGAATAATCCGGATAGCTCCGCACACCCGTCTTCTTGGATGTTTCAGGCCCTTGCGTGCCTAGCTTCAAAAGGGTCAGAAGACCAAGCAGTAATACAACAGCTGCAGCAACGACCAAAACGGGTTTCTGCTTCAGCAGCGACTCACCACTAATGCGAAGCTTTCTAACAACTTCTTGAGCGCCAACTTGCTGGGTCTCTGTCAATATCTCTCGTGTATCCGAACCCTTTTGCGTTTCTGTGAATATCTTTTGCGTATCCGAATCCTTTTCCTGCTCGGTATGATCCGCGAATCCCAATGAAATCTTTCCAAGGCTGAACTCATCCCCATTTCGGAGCTGGACCTTCCGCCCTTCTTCCAGGGGCCTGCCCTCAAAGTAGGTCTTGTTGGTACTTCCCAGGTCTTGTAGAAAATAGTCCCCATCCTCGAAAGTGATCCTGGCATGTTTGCCGGAAATGGAAGGATCATTGAGGATCATATCGTTCTCCGTTGCAGCGCGACCTATGCTGACAGTCTTCCGGTCAAATGTAAATTCCTTTCCAAGCTCTGGACCTTGTTGAATAACAAGAGAAAAACCTGTAGGCATTAGTCGCTCCTCCCTTTATTAGGGCAGAAAGGAAATCGTGTCTCCTCTGTCAAATCGACCTTCTTCCAATGTACCACACTGGAGTTCCAGGACACCGCTGGTACGCCAAGGCCCCACTGCAATGCGAAACGGAACCAAGCATGGGACAATCTTTGTCACTGCGTTGTTTCTGTCCAAAAATAAGACATCAATAGGAAACCGCATAAAGAATGTATGAATAGACTTGCATTTTGGAATAAATAGCCCTTCGCCATCTTTCAGGGCACCTCTGCCAAGTAATCCACGTGTTCTTTGATAGAGGGTTGTTGCCACACCCACCTGATCTGCAAAGACCTCCCCTTTTTTCAGATGAACAGCCTTAGCCACCCTCATCACATCCCCTCGGCCATAAATTTGAGGATGATGGGAACCAGCAGGATGATAAAAACGGCTGGAAAAATGAAGAAGAGCAGAGGGAATAACATCTTCACCGGTGATTCCTGAGCCATTTTTTCCGCTGTTTGGAATCGTTCGGTGCGGCGGATATCCGATTGAATGCGTAACGCGTCACTTAGAGGGGTCCCCAGCTTGTCTGCCTGAATCAGCGCAGACGTAAAAGACCTGATTTCAGACATGTCGGTCCGCTCGGCCACGCCCTTGAGGGCATCCCGCATGGACACGCCTAAACGAAGGTCCTGAAGCATCTTGGCAAACTCGTCGCGAAGAGGACCGGGTTGCCCCTTGTCAACCACCTCTTCGATGGCCGCTGTAAAATTCAGGCCGGCTTCTACCACAAGCGTGAGAAGGTCCATACTGAACGGAAGGGAGATGAAAACAGTATGTTTCCTTTTGGAAATCATTTCATTAAGCCAGAGCTTTGGAAAGAAAAAACCGCCTACTGAAAGCAAGAAGGGAAACAGAATATTCGCGTGTATCGTTAAAACGAGAAAGAAGCCAAAAAGAAGACCCGCGACCAGGCCTATTTCTTGTAATGCCAGAAATTCTGCCGGGATCAGATGCATCGGGTTACCTGATATGACCAGCTTTTGCTTGCATTTCTCCCGGAATTTTTCAGAGATCATTTTCTTATTATAGGCGGCAAGAACCTGCATGATCGGCGATATAAACTTAAACAGAACCGACTGTGATGCATCAATTTGGCGATATTCATCTTCCAGTTTGGCAAGACGAATCTGACAGATGCTATAGAGAAAGAGTCCGGCAGCAAGTCCACTCATTATGTATATGATCCAAGTCATGATAACCTAAAAAAATCCTTTTCGTGCTTTCATTAGCCACCCATAAAAACTCAAACCTCAATCGTGGTGATTCTCTTGATCAAGAGGTACCCGATAATCTGCATGGTGAACATCGCGGCAATGGCAAGATTTCCCGTCGTCGTCGTCACCATACGCGCCATCATGGGAGGATCCATGATGAACATCAATATGCCCAGGCCTGTGGGAAGAAGACCGACAATCAGGCCCTGAAGTTTTCCCTGAGAGGTAAGCGCTTTTGTCTTCATTTCGATCTTGCTCCGCTCACGGATAACATCTGCCATTGAATCAAAAATCTCCCTGAGATTCCCGCCCATACCGAGGACGATATTCGTGGATGCAACCATAAGCAACAGGTCGTCGTTCGGGATCCGTTTAGTCAGATTTTTCAGGGCATCGACAACAGGAACCCCCAGCTTAATTTCTCTAAGCACGAGCCCAAATTCCTGCGATATAGGAGGTTCCTGTTCAGACTCAAGAACTTCAATGGCCTGAACGATGTTCAAGCCTGCCCGCAGGCTGTTGGATAGGACCGTGAGTGAGTCCACAAGCTGGCCAGCAAATTTTTCAAAGCGTTTCCTTTTTGCCCGCCATATCAAGAGCTTAGGAATTGAAAATCCAACTGCTCCAAATAAAATAAGATAGACGGGATTCCTTGTGAAAACAAGCCCGATGACCAGAAATAAAATGGTGATAACAATGTTGAATACGAAGAGCTTGTGGGGATCCATAAAAATAAACATCCCTGAAAGTGTAGTGGATGTCGCTGATACAAAACGTTTTTCATAATCCTTGAGCGCTGCTGTCACAAGTATCGTCGCCGCCCAGACAATGAGACTCACCGAACAGAAGACAAGCAAAAAAATCAGCAATTTTGGAATCATTGAACCCATAAAAAATCCCTTTTTTATGCGTTATGAAATATACTCATGTCCACATCAATACCTTTGCCATAAAGATCCTGATAAAAATCAGGTATCCAGCCTGTTGCCATGAAAACGCCCTTGACCTTTCCCGACGCATCAAAACCTTCCTGCTTAAAATAGAATATGTCCTGTAAAACGACCTTATCGTCTTCGATCCCTACAACCTCTGAAATCTGTGTAACTTTCCTGGATCCGCAGCTGAAGCGGGTCTGCTGCACAATGATATCAACCGCCGCGGCGATCTGTTCCCGTATGGCACGGCTCGGCAGGTCTTCACCTGACATCATGACCATGGTCTCAAGACGCGAAAGCATATCTTCCGGTGAATTAGCATGCCCAGTGGTAAGAGAACCATCATGCCCCGTATTCATGGCCTGAAGCATATCAAGGGCCTCGCCGCCCCGGCATTCACCAACAATGATGCGGTCAGGTCTCATTCGCAAGGCATTCTTTACAAGCTCTCTGATTGGGATCGCGCCCTTACCCTCGATGTTGGGTGGACGGGACTCCATCCTGACAACATGGTCCTGGGGAAGCTGCAACTCAGCGGCATCTTCAATGGTCACGATTCTTTCGCCTTCAGGAATGAAAGAGCTGAAGATGTTTAAAACCGTTGTCTTTCCAGACCCGGTACCACCGGACACAACGATATTTTTCCTGCTTGTAACACATGTTTTTATGAATTCTGCCATTGACGGCGTAAGGCTGCCAAATTCAATGAGGTTTGTGGTCGTCAGCGGGATTTTGGCAAACTTCCGGATCGTGATGCACGGCCCATTAAGCGCCAGCGGCGGGATAATCACATTAACCCGGGATCCGTCTTTTAAACGGGCATCTACGAGCGGTGAACTCTCATCGATACGGCGCCCGATCGGGGCAACGATCCTTGAAATAACCCCGAGTAGGGAAATATCGCTGCTGAAGATCTTCGGCGTAAGAACGATTCGGCCACCACGTTCCACATAAATCTGGTCGCTGCGGTTTACCATGATTTCAGAGATACCCGGATCTGCCAAAAAATCTTCGAGAGGACCAAGACCCAGGGCCTCGTCAAGGATGTCCTTGATTAAATCCTCCTTGTCCAGATATTCTGGTACAGAGTATTTCTTCTCTCGCAGTATCCGGCGGACAATTCCGTCACACTGTTTCCTGAGATCTTCGTCGCTAAGCTTCTTTAGATCAAGTCTCCTGAGGTCAATGATCTCCAGCAGGCGCTCATGGATGTCCGACTTTAGTTCGATAACCTCTGGACTCCTGTAATACCTGAGTTCTTCTTCGAACAGATGCTCCTGCCCTTCTGGACCCTTTCCAAGGGCATCCACCCTGATATCACGTGTAACAGGAGGTGAAGAAGCCTTCTGCTGTGCTGAGTCATCCAGGAGTCTGAGATGGAAAACCCCGATTGTCACAATGTCATGACGCGCGAAAGGGACCGCCTTCAAGGCCGGTATTTTTCGTTGACCGACAAATGTTCCGTTACTGCTATCAAGGTCAGAAACGAAGACGCCGTTTTCTTTTACACAAATTTCAGCATGTTTCTTTGAAACGCTCATATCATCAAGGATGATATCATTTTCGTGAGCTCTGCCGACCGTGACAATAGTTCGATTGATTTGCTTTGTCTCAGGCTTTTCTTTGTTGCCGCCGTATATGGTTATAGAAATCATGCTTTCAGTCCATGATGCTAAAGTGGAACTCCGATTCCTGTTCCTTATATTTCTGCTTCATCTCCTCCGCAATGCCCTTGCTCTTTACGTCCTCCGCCTCTATCACTTCGGGTGTCACAAAAATGACCAGCTCAGTCTTTGCATCCCTAAAAGACCTGGACTTGAAAAGTTCACCGATAATCGGGATGTCTCCGAGTCCGGGCACTTTATCAACGCCCTTTGCGTTTTCGTTGCTTACAAGCCCGGAAAGCACGATCATCTGTCCGTTCTTGACGTTTATGGACGTGTTGACGCGGCTGGTCGTGAAGTTGGGCCGACCTTCAACGAATCCGGCAAGACGACTGTTTTCAACTTCGATCACTGTTGCGATATTATTCATCTTATCAACCACAGGCTCGATATTCAGACGTATCCCATATTCCTTGTATTCCGTGGTGGACGTATCTGCCGTTATCAAAGGAATGGCCACTTCCCCCCCTGCAAGGAATTGCGCCTTTTCTCCGCTTCGGCACAAGAGTCTGGGCTGAGCCAGAACCCGGGAGCCTTCACTGTTTTTAATGGCATTAATGGTGATGCTGTAATCCGCTGAGACGCCAAAGGCCCCGGTAATTGGCGAAAAATTACTCCCAACCCAACTGCCTCCTGCCTCTGCTTCTGCTCCAACGGTAAGGCCATCTCCCCAGTTGATCCCCAAGTTCTGCATGGCACCCCTCTTCATTTCAATGAAATCAACATTGACAACAACCATCTTCCTGAGTGTGACGCCCACCTTCAGAAAATTGATTGTCGTAACAGCAAATGCAGAGGCGATCATCTCCGCCCTCTTTTTATCATCCTCGCTGGACACGTCACCATCAATGATGATCTGGTTTCCCAGCCTCTGCGCCCGGATGGAAGTGAGGCCCGCATTCAAAAACTCCCGATTGATGTGCTGGCTGACCGTGTCCAGGACTGCGGGGCTCAATGTGGCAAGGTTTGTGACCTGCGGATAAAGCTTTGCTATGGCAGAAATCTTCTTAAGATCCTTTTCCCGAAGGGCATGGCCATCGATGACTACCCGACTCCCCAGCGTCTTTACCGTAATCCCCTCAACGTCGGTAAGCAGGCTTCGAACTTCCTGGGCGACCTGGTCAGGATCGAGCGCCACGACTCTGATGGGAATGGATCTCTGCTGGTTGTTGATGTCCCAGATGATGACATTGGTCACCCCCACACCTGTTGCGGTGACGAGGACCTCATCTGATTTTTCAAGGGCTTTTACGTCAGCGACCCGATCATTGCCCACAGCGATCCTCTTCATGCTCGGGGCAGCAATCGTCTTTTGCTGGCCGACGGTCAGTATCAGTTCCTCCTCCGCACGGGGGGAAGCACTGAAGAAAACAAGACAACCAAAAAGAAAAACTGGAAAAAGAAAGACTCTGATTTTACGCACCGTTCTATCCATTTCCCCTCCCTAAGTAAGTTACTTCTCGACTTTTCCCTTCTTGATCACCTCAATACGATCACGTCTTTGTTGAATCTGTTTCCTGTATTCCTTTTTCATGATGTCAGAAAACGTGACCTTGGGAATATCTTTAGACGTATCGATGTCCTCGGGATTCCTCAACAATGCAACAATTCTGCCCTTGGTCTGCGCAAAGACAAGCAACTCTGCCTCCTCCAGGGTTACCAGCAGGGTCAGCGTGCCATACCCGGCGTGGCGCGTGGGTTTCTCCCCGGACAGGGCACTGCCGGTAGCAAGTATGGTGATATTCTGCACAAGTGTGATGGTTGCTTCTTCTCCTGTCTCCTGACTCCGGACAGTGCAAAGAACATCTATGTGATCATTCGGCTTGAGCAGCCCAGAAACACCGGATACGCTATCCACTGCGATTGAAAGAGCCCGTTCGCCTTTTGTGACCGTGCCTGCAAGCCCCGGCCGCAGCGCCCCGCCCTCCTCCTGCAAATCGGTCCACAGGATTGGATCGCCACGCTTCAAGGGAAAATTCAGGATCTGTCCGATGACCAGGTTGGCATCTTTTGGATCCACGGCATTGCCGTGGACATATTTTTCAGGCACCTTCCGCCTTGCCAGCACGGTTCCTGTCAGCTTGGTGCCCGCAGGGACATCCTTGGTCACCGCAATGATCGACACCAGCTCCATGCCCTGGTAAATAGCCTTTTCCTGCTTTGTAATATAATAATTGACTAAAACAACGGCTATGATGCCGGCCGCCACCGAACATGCGATGGTAATTAGTACTCTCTTGTTCATTTTTCCCTCTTCACGGTTCGTTGTTTTTGACTGTCGACCATCACCCTATGCCATCTTGAAACAAAAAGACCTTGGCAGTCTGCATCATAAGGCTTAAATGGTTTTACGGTCCATGACCGTGGTGATCATCTTTCCCGTCCCCTCATCCTCGTTGATCTGGATGGTGCATTCTCTGCCTTTACGAACATAAAAGAGCAGGTTTTCCCTTGCCTCCTTCCTCGTTAACGCCTGAAAACCCGGATCTGTCGCCCAGCCGGCAGCTTTCATTCGTGAGTGATAAAAAAGGATGTTGCTGGCCAGAGACCCTTCCCCCTCATAGACAACCACGCTGTCTGTGGTGCGGCTGTTTTCCTGCTCAATTGAGAGCTGGCGTCTGCTACCCGGATAACGGGGCACATCCTCGATGTCTTTTCCGGGCACATCCCCAAATTCATCAGGCTGCAGATTGTTGATGTTGAAATCCCGGTCCGTCCATAAATTTAGGACTGAGGTCTTGGTTGCCCCCTCTCCCCTCAGGGCAATGGCAATCCTTCCAGTTCCGATTTTCCCCAGGTTTCCGGTTTCAAAGGCCGTGGTTAAGCGTTCCAAGAACTCACAACTTCCGACCCTCAGATCCGAGTCGTGAAACTCGAAGCTCCCCCAGAACCCCCACTCGTCACGCTGCATGCGGAAATGCTGATAAGGCTCAAGGCATTCCAAGAGGCTATAAATCCTGTTTAACTTCCCTCTCGCCTTTTTATTGTCAATTTTTTCAAGCAACCCGTCATCGACCCTGTCCATGGGCAGCGGTTCATACTGCCGGGCATAGAAATTCAAAACAGCGTCTATCCTGTCATCTGTCTTGCCGACGGTGAGATAGGTCGTGTTGCCGTTTACGATGACTTTTCTCGGCGTGGAGATCTCATCATCAAACAGGTAGCCAGGCATCGCTTTGGTAAAGAAGCGCAACCGCTCGAATACCTTCGCTGCCGCATCATCCCTGTTTGGCCCAAAGTGAAGGCCAAACCACCAGATGGCAATGCACACCGCGATGATGCTAATAATCCTGAAAATTTTGTGCAACGTATATCTCCGTCAAGATATAAAAGCTTTTAGTTCGTTAAAGACCCAGTGCATCCTTCAGTTCTTCAAAAGCTTGTTCAATCAATTCCCCAATTAGGCTCATTAGATCATGCACGTCGGTCCGACAGCCGTTCCAGGTGTTGCCGACGACATAATGCTCTGAGGTTATTTGGAACGGCTTATCACGAAACTCTGTCAGATCAACAGCGCCGAATATCAACGGCATTTCGTATTCCACCTTTAATGAATAGATGGATTTACTGCCCATGACTTTGTTTATAACACCCATGATTAGGTCCACAAACGCTTCACCTACGGATTCTGAATCCAGGATGTCACTAAATATATCTTCTTCTCCCGCATCTGGGACGGTGAGGGTCAGCCGACTAGCATCGTTGTCAAAAAAGTGTTTGGCAATTAGAGGCTTTACATGTTCCGGTCTAAGGCCATCATTCTTTGAAAGAAGCCAGGTACCGTAACGCGCGGCAGCAAGGGTCTTGAATTTGACCACGTAAAGGTCAGACACGTACCATATGGACCAGAGCAGCAGTACCAGCACCGGCACAGCCACACAGAACTCAACCATGGACTGGCCTCGCGTGTCTTTTAAAATCTTAGAATTTGGCTTTCTGTATTTAAGCATGTGACGATCATGCCCCTCAGTGAACAAGTACTTCATCAACTGCGCCACTCAGAAACTTCTTTAGTTTTTCTGGTAGATATTCATCCAGGTCGGCACCGCCAAGACTAACGTCCAGACGTTCAAGATCACACCGGGCCAGTTTGGCGTGCCAGTCCTGATTGAAGAGGTCCTGATCCGTCGGGTTGTACACCTCAGCCAGCGCCATGGCCACTGTTGTATTGTCATGCGCTTGAAAGCTGTGATATTGCCCCCCTTGTCTGAAAGGCCCTAGAGCAAGCCAGTCATCGACTTTCTTGAATGTGAAAGCCGAATAGCTTACTTCTTCATTCCATTTATCCTTCAACACCAGGGGCGCCGGGTACTGGCTTGTGTCTTCGGCGGGAACGTCCATTTCCTGCTTACAAATACATTCCTCTAAACGCCACACTTTTTTGAAATAACGCTGGCCCTCCCGCCAGTGATCAATGCATATCTCACAGGGCTGTTCCTTGCAATACTGTCCCAACGGCCGCTCGGTTCTTTCCGCATGGAGATCGACTTCCTCCCCTCCGGGTACTTCATCGGCTCTGCAGTCGTTTGAAACCACTTCAACCTTGTATTGACGCCATCTCTGTTTTATTCGGGTGCAGGTTTCACACTGCTTACAATTTCTTGTGGAGAATGTAACTTGCCCTGATTGATCCTGTCCCGTGCACAGCGACTTATAGTGCAGGTACACCGTAAGATCCCAGAGAAGAGCAGGGGGTGGAAGATTACAAGACAATAATGCCCAGAACCCTCTAATTAACCACTGCAACTCAAGCCCCCAGATCTTCATATCAAGGGCACTGTCCCAGCAGAGGAAATTGTCATACCCCGAGCCTCCCTCCCAGGTAGGCTTACAAAGCGCCTTGAAACTGGCATCCTTGTCTACAGGCAGCGGGTCCATGACGGGAAGGAATAATACGTAAATGTCATCCATGCCAGTGACATTACCGATAACATCCATAATTTTTTCAATGAACGCAAGGTTTTCTACTTCTTCACCTAGAGTATCAAATAATCCCTGCGCACCGTTCAACGCCGCGATTTTGGAGGCATCATATTGTGCCATCCCAGGGGCTGCCCACATGACACCGAGTTCAACAGCCCTCAGGCTCTTCATTAACTTTTTGAGCGGTTCTATCAAATCCTGCATCGCACTATTCACATTCGTCATTATCGTTATTAAGGGGCTAAGAGAATGCAAACAAGTTGACCACATACAGAACCCAGTAGAAGCGCAGATTCCGTCAGCAATGCCTGTATTAATAGGATAAGTGATTTCTGTCACTTTCGTAATCGTATCAAAAGCCTTGAACATTATTATCAGGGCGAAGCACTCGGTCATACCCACGTTCATGATACTAATCAAGTTGAGACCTCTGGCATGCCAGATGGCACCCGACATGACTGCTGCATCAGCAGCATTCTGCATCTCAACCTTGCCGGTAATCCGATGCCCAACATTGATCGTCAGGGCGAAAAAACAGATCAGGACAAAAAGAACAAGGGCAACAAAGACTATTGCTTGTCCGCCTCCGTCTTCATGCAATCTATTCAATCGATGAAAAAACAAATTCCTGATTCCCACTCTTGCGGTTTCACTCTCACTGTTATTGATCCACCAGGATTCAGCCACAACATTTTTCGTGGGTCACATCTTTCTCCACGGTCAGCGTGCAGCTTGCCGGGATGGGAAGTGGATAAAAGTTCGATGCCCATTCGCTGAAGAACGCATTTGATTCCCATTTGCTGAAGAAATTTCTTACCTGCTGTGGCATGTTCTTCAAATAGAACTCCTTAAACGCAAGGAAAAAGATCCTGTTCACTATAGGAACCCTCAGCGCATAGTAGTGCCACACCTTTGCTTCAACATCATTCTCATCTCTGGAATATTCCAGCTCTACCTCTGTGAGGCAAAAAGCTGCCGGGAATCTGAATAACACATCACCAAACTCATCGCCGCACAAGATATCAATCAGCAAAAGTCCTGCAGCCAGGCTTAGCCAAGATTGAAAATCTTGAGGGAGATAAGCTGAATTGTCGAAGATGTCGAATCCGAAGATACTATTCTTTATATCCATAAGCCCTGAGGCCAGTTGGGGGTTTGTTGAAATCTCTTCTGCCAAATCAAGGCCAGAGGACAAAATATCCTCGGCAAGATCTTCAATAATTCCTTTAAGGTATTCAGCATCTGGTGGTTGAAACTTGGGTGATATGGGGATACAGGCGATCTGCGCTGCGCGCCAGGCGCGCACTTCATTGTCCTCATCTCCTACGATCGCGCTCCTGGCAGCGCTGAAGGCCGCATAGTGGACCACCTGCCTGGCCGTCATGAGGAGGGCTGTTTGAACAATAACGAGGAAAAGCAGGAAAACGACTGGAAACACAATGGCAAATTCAACCATTGCCTGGCCATCCTCTCCTTGTCTGAACTTTTTCTTCAACAACACATTCCTCGTGACTTATTCGGGGCTTATATGGTACAAAGGGCGCAAAAGCACCCTATGGATATGGCAAGGCCGTAAGGAAGATATTGGTGTTTCTGCGGGTCTTGCTCGCGTTGAAAACGAAGAGGGTGGCAAGAAAAAAAAACAAGGTTTTTCAGGGTCTGCCGAACACTACCCCGCCAGATGATGACTGCCAGGGCCATTGCGCCCCCCACGAGCCCAGTGTAAAACATGGTCCAGAGCACGAAAGACGCGCCTTTCAGGGCGCCGATGGCACCAAGGAGTTTTACATCACCTGCCCCGACACCTCCAAGGAGATAGAAAACAGAAAGCAGCGACAAACCAACGATGAGCCCCAGAAAGCTCGTCAAGGCCCCGTGGGCTCCTGCCGCTGCAAAACCCAAAACAAGCCCGAATGCCATGGCAGGATAGGTCTGCAGGTTATAAATCCTGTTCCATTTAAGGTCGGTAACTGTCGCAGACAGAAAAAGCAGAATGAGGATAGCGTTGTTTAGCAACCATATCGGAGATAATTGGGGGGCATAGTCTGGCAACATGAACTTGTCCGAACCCGGATAAGGTTATTTGAAACTCGCCCTTGATTGGTGCCATTCCCCGGCGATCAGATCTATATTCACAAAAACATTCTGTACCGACCAGGCTGCACAGTACGGAGAACGTGCGTCAGGGAAAGGGAAGACTTATCATGTCGGCTATCAACCTATAGAGGTCATTCAGTGGAGGCAAAATAAATGTGTTAATTGTAAGAACGCCTGCGACCACAGCCATCGTCACGATGACATATTCAACCATGGCCTGGCCCCTTTCCTGTTTCATGACCCGCCGGATAAATCGCATCTCTTTCACCACAACGCAATCGCCCAGCGCCACTGAATGTGCCGGGGCATCTGTTTCAATTCCTGAAAACAGCGGCTCGTTTCAGTCGCTAACGACCGAAAATTGAATAGTCAAAAAAGGTTAACAGAAAAGGATTTTATTCGTTGCCAAAATCGCCTAATGTAACCTCCTTGTCGGCTTGTTGCGACATGTCAACGGTTGCCGTCTCAGAGCTTGTATCTCCACTCAGCTGCCCCCCAATGGAAGATACAACGGCCCTTATCTGCTTTCCAAAGAGGGCATAAATTCCGATTGCGGCAATGGCAATAAGCGCAACAATGATGATGTATTCCGTCATGCCCTGTCCGCGTCTACCTTTCATAAAACGTCTGAATCTTCTAATCATTTTTCAATCCCCCTTCCCTTTGAAGGATAAAGCCTATGAACTTGATTTTTGCGGAGTCAATATCGCAAAAATCGGTGGTGTGTCAAGAATTACTATGGGGAGCACCATATTGTTGGCATGTGCAACCTGTACATGACTGTTCGAACCATAGCCCTGTGATGACGTAGACCATTTCATGCCCCCTTGGTAAGTCGCCCCTCATATTGCGGAATATGAGCCATCGCAACGGGTTACAGGCAAAAGGATTCGTACTGAAAAGACATCTGGCTATGGCAGCTTTTTACAAAAGCATGAAGCATACCAGGGCCAGAAATCGCCAAGAGGTAAGTCACCCCTTTGAATTAGAAAAGGATTTGCAGAGTATATCGTCATTTTTTGACCGAGAAATCCGTCAAGGCTGAGTTGGCCAGCCACAGCCCCATTCCGAATCCGACGTCCTTGACCCTCATGTCCGCCTCTTAGAATCTCGCTTCCCTAAATTGCCCATCAAGAATTTGACAAGTGGAGTAATATGAATGCTAAACTACTGCTCAGGCCGGTCCACCTGGTTGGAAGGTCGTCGGTATTCAGGCAAATGATCAAGGGGGAAATACATGGCTAAAAGAGTGTGTCCTGTATGGGTGGGTTATATTCTTGCCAGTCCC
>Ga0315536_1000533_pt1 | contig 19077 bp, 19 predicted proteins | sample SalMarSW160230MG_FD_203093 | JGI IMG/M metagenome (GOLD analysis project Ga0315536, IMG submission 203093) | Salt marsh sediment microbial communities from the Plum Island Ecosystem LTER, Massachusetts, United States - Salt Marsh Sediment SW1602-30 ...
TCGGCTTACAAAATATAGGGCCATGATCATGAACAAGATCACAAAAGATTGGTATTGAGAGATCCTTGAGAGAGCAACAAAAAAACCGTTAGTGGCAAAGAACATGGAGGCATAAAAAGCGATCTTAGTATCAAAATTGTGCTTTATGAATTTGAAAAAGTACACCACCGCCAAACTGCCTGCCAAAGCAAACAAAAACCTTGTCACGAACTCATTATCATAACCTGGATTCACCAGTTTAACTAGTAAAGTTATGAAAAATTGTCCGGGACCTTTTCTTTGGTTAAGTAAAAAGTCGGATACACTTTGTCCCTGTTCGAGAATAAAAAATGACTTAATCTCATCCCCCTGGTAATCAGAGTAACCAAGGTTTATAAACCTAAGGGAAAAGGACACAAAAGCCACAATGAGCAAATGAGCATTTTGCGTAAAGACAGTCAAAAGTGTCCTAAGTTTTTTAAACATTGTTATGTCTATTTTACACAATAAACTTGTAACTCGTTCATGGCCCTGGTCACGGCAATAAAGGCCTTTTTAGCTTGCTTCTCGTCCTGCACCTTATCAAGATCAAGGTCAAGTATGTAAACTTTGGAAAATTCCAGTCCTTTACAGTCTTCGAACATGGTCAAGTAGATGCCTTTGGGAATGTAATTGATCCTTTTATTCTCTTTAAGCTCTACTACCATGTTCTTATCCAGGCCCAACTTTCTTACCATGTTCTTTGCTTCATCGAAAGATGAGACGGAAAAGCAGATCAAGCCAATGCTTTTATTGAGATCTTTTACATCATCTTCCAGATTTTGCTTCAGATGATCGAGCATCATTTCAGCTGTTTCAAATTGCGACAACACCGGCCCTTTTCCTATCCGTTCTATGGACCGCGGCAGGAAGTACTGTGTATATGGGCTAAGGATCTTGTTGGCCAGTTCGATGATGGGTTTGGTGCTTCTATAGTTTGTATCCAGCGTAAAGAACTCAAATTTATTCTCATTGAGCAAGATCTTATTAATATCCTCCCAATCGGATATGCCTTCATGTGAGTAGCCTTGATTAAGATCACCGAAAACGCAGATCCTTCTAAAAAGTACCAAATTTCTCAGAACCATCAGCTCCAGCAAGGAAAAATCCTGCGCCTCATCCACTACACAATATTCGTACTTTTTTAATTTCTGCAGACCCACGATCTCAAGGTAATAAAATAGCAAGACAAGCATCTGCTGATAATTAAGCTTGTTTTTTCTGTTGATCCCTGAGGTTCTCAGCACCTTCTCAAAATCCCTGTTCTTAAGGTCTATCCTGATCTTTTTTAGTGAGGTTATAAGTTTTTTTAATGTCCTGATGTTATCTTTATGCAGCTCTGCCCTAAGAGATTTGGGATTTTCCTTAAGCTGTTCTTTTTGCATGACCAACTCGTCATCCAGATCTGATATGATCTCGCTTATGTTCTCATAGGGCGTGACTTTGTATGAGTATTTATAACTTCGGAATGATTCAAAATCTTCATTTAAAAACAACTGCTCAATTTTTTGTTCGATCTTTTTATGCACACTCATCACTTGTTTTTCAAGCTTGGCGGATTCTTCTACCGTAAAGATATTTAAAGCTTCTTCCGACAGGTCATACTGTTGGTCTATTTCCTCTCTAAAAATTATATTTATCATTAGCTCTTTTAAGGTTTTGTAATTTAAGTTAAATATTCCCAGTTTAGGGAACAAAGTTGATAAATAACCTATTAAGATGTGACTTTTTGCCACTAGCAAAGAGTTTTGCGGCCTAATTACCTGAGGGTAATTAAAAAATATGTGAGATAACTTATGTATGGCCACTGTGCTCTTTCCACTGCCAACGCAGCCCTGGACCACACAGAACTTTCTTGGGTCCGCTTCTATGATGTCCAATTGAGATCCCTGAATGGTTTCTATAATATCTTCCAGCACACCACCTGTCCTTTTGGCAATTTTATCGCTTATGATCTCCGCTTCGTCCAGTTGAAGATCGTTGTTGTAATATCTGACCAAATCTCCGCTGTCTATTTCATAAGTTCGTTTTAAAAGCAGGTCAGATACGACCTCACCTTCAGGGGTGGTGTATTTGACGTTCTTTTGCGGGTATCTGTACCTGTAATAGACAGAAGCTATCTTAGCTCTCCAGTCCGTAACTATCGGCTCATTTTCAGAATACCCAAACTTTCCGATATAAACCTTTCTTATGTGGTCACCTTCAACCTGTTGCAGATCTATGCGGGCAAAATAGGGGTCTTTCTTAAGATATTCCAATTCTTCCAACCTGAGGAACTTATCTTTCAAATTAAAAGTAATATTTTTTTGGTGAAGTTGCTCCAGATACATGAAAAAATCCAGGCCATCGGTTTCCGGTGTTTCCCTAAGGTCTTTTAATTTTTCCAGATTTTCTTCACCAATGTCTTTTAATTGCTCCTCCAGGTTAACTTTGGCTTCGGTGACAACGCGCACCGTTTGCTTAAGTTTTTCTTTTTCCAGAGCTAAGGTTTTATTATCCATCCAAGCTGTACCCTTCTTTGGCAATTAGAATCATATACTCGCCTTTTTCTTTGAAATTTTCATTTTTTAGAGCACTTAAAGGCGCGGTGATAACTTTTTCGAACATCTTGGTCAGATCTTTGGTCACGCAGGCGGTCCTATCTCCTAAAAGTTCATAAAATTCGGATATTTGACGATTTATGTGATGAGATGAGACAAAATATATTAAAGTTGTATCCAGATCTTTATGTTTTTTTACTGCGGTCTCCCTTTTAATTTTTGTTTTGGGCAAAAAGCCTATAAAGGTGAAATTGTCGGTGGGTAATCCACTGATGGAGAGAGCGGCCACCGGAGCACTGGGACCGGGAATGGCTATGATGGAGAAATTATCTTTTCTTAGCTTTCTTACAAGCTTAAAACCGGGATCAGAGATCAGAGGTGTTCCACTATCAGACAATAAAGCCAGACTTTTACCTTCCTTTAACGCCTGTAAAACATAGTCAATGTTTTTTTCATGAGTGGCATCATTATATTGGGTTTGCGGTTTATCTATGCCATATTTTGATAAAAGCTTGAAAGTTTCCCGTGTATCTTCGCTGAGAATGATATCCACTTCCTTTAGAACGTTGAGCGCGCGCAACGAAATGTCTTCCAAATGTCCTATAGGGGTGGCAACAATATACAGTTTTCCCGCAGAGACGTAGTCCATAGAGGCTATTTTACCACTATTCCGCGATAAATTCAGCCTTAAAGACTAATTATCCTGTACCATACCTATAACGTTGACCACGTTCTCATAAGGCTCGGCGCCTCTGAGGGGGATGATGGTGTCCGTCTCCAGATTGACAATATAATTGCCCGGAGTACCCATGACGCCTACTTTATTCCCGTCCTGCTCGTCGGCGTCAACCGCAGCCTGTGTTTCTTTGTTGTTAAAACAGCTGATCAGCTGACTGCCGTTTATGCCCAGATCTGTTGCCATCTTTTGAAGAATAGCGTCCGTGAGAGGAACACCCTGGCCGGTGGCAAAGATATTATCGGCATAACTCCAGAAGGCTTCGTCTCCGCCTTGATCATAGATACATTCACTGGCAATGGCTTTGTTCAAAGCATCAGGATGAAGCTGTACTAACGGAAAGTGCCTATATACCCAAAATACTTCGCCGTCATAATTCTCTAACACTTTCTTGGCTGTTTCATGGAAACTGCTACAGAACGGGCAGTCAAAATCAGAATATTCGACTATGGCTATGGAACCATTAGGATCCCCTCTGGTGTGATCATCTTGAGAGGGATAGGTAAAAGTGCTGCTATCTATGGGTTGGTACGGTTGGGCGTCGGGCTGTGGTTGGGCTGCCTGTCCCGTAGGATTTACGGCATTACCGGGCTGCAAACCTTCCTTATACATCTTCACTTCGGTAGAGAGCTTGCCAATATAAAAGGCAGCTACAACCGAGATGAGAAGTATCACAATTTGTAAAATATTAGGGGTCAATGATTTTAAAAAGTTTTTATTAGCCATGGAAACAATTAAAACCTGATTTCTTTTATTTGTCAAACATTTATGGACATCTATGTATCTTAGAACTGAAGATATTGACACTATTCCTGATTGATATAATATTTTATAGCTTATGAGAGATAAACTTAAATCAGCGGAAATCTACGCCAAAGAAATATTTGGGGAAAGAGAAAGATTAAGCGGAGAGACTGTTTATTCGCATATCAATAAGGTGAAAAATCTTCTTATCGATATTGGTGTGCAGGATGAGAACATTCTTACCGCGGCTTTGTTTCACCATGTTATAAGTGAACACCTGACCCAATATCTTGGCGAAATAGAATCTAGGTTCGGCCATGAGGTCAGGGAGATACTCAACCACTTCGATAAAATATCAAATCTGCATATAAAAATTGATTCTCCCAATAACTTGAACAAAGAATACATCATTCAGACTTACATGAATCTTTCCAATGATCTTAATGTTCTGCTCATACTCCTAGCTGATAAAGTGGAGGGTTCTAAGACTTTGTATGCCTTAGATCCCGTAAAGAGAAAGGATTCGGCTAATAGATGTTTAAACATCTACGCCCCTATATGTAGATTGGTTGGTTTAAGCAAGTTTGCCGGAGTAATAGAAAAGAATGGTTTTCAAACTCTTTATCCCAGCGAATACTTCAAGATCAAAAAAATGCTTAAGGAAAAATCCGTTATTACAAATAATTATCTAAAAAATGTCAAAGATCTGATCCAAGAGTATCTGACCAAGAACAAGATCAATTCCAAGGTCACCTATCGTATAAAAAGCGAGTATTCCATATTCAATAAATTTCTTAATTACAAAGAAAAGAGAAAGAATATAAAAGATTATTCGGAAATAAAAGATATAGCTGCCTTGAGAATAATCGTTGATACAGTTGAACAATGTTACGTTGTAGAATCTTTGCTTAAAAGATCCTGGGACAGCGTAGAAGAAGAACGCGACGACTACATAACCAATCCCAAACCTACCGGGTATAAATCTTTGCACAACGTCTTTGAGCTGGAAAATGACCTTACCTTGGAGATACAGATCAGGACTAAAGAAATGCACGAATACAACGAGTTCGGTAATGCCAGCCATATATTTTATAAATACGGAGGAAAATTCAAAGATTATCTTAAAGAGAATCCGGATCTGCTAAAAACCCTCAATTTCAAACGAGCGGAAGAGATATCTGAATTGCAGCATTTTAGTAATATGGTCTATGCATTTACACCTAAAGGGGACATTATTGAGCTGCCCAGAGGCGCTTCCGTACTTGATTTTGCTTACGAGATCCACGAAGACTTGGGAAATAGATGTGTAGGAGCCTTTGTAAATGATGATATTAAAAAACTTTCTCACAAAATAGAGGACGGAGATAAGGTAGAAATAAAAATGACCAACAAACCGAAGGTGAGCCGTGATTGGCTGGATTATGTGAGCACACACAAAGCTAAAAAATGCATCAGGCGTGTTCTTAAACTGGAGAATGAGGAATAATAAGTTACTTTAACTTTTGCACTTCTTTGTGCAAGGTGTATCTTCTTAGTTTTGGATTATATTTTTTTAGCTGCAACTTATCAGGAGAGTTAACTTTATTCTTCTCAGTAATATAACTCCTCATGCCGGTCTCTGTGCATTCAAGAGCGATCAATATTCTGTTACCTTTTTTCTTCTTGGCCACGAATGCTACTATATCTTATCCTCCAAAAGTGTGCAAGTGTGTTTTGTTTTGTGTTGACAGTGTATATACTTATTTATAATATCTGCATATGGAAGCGTTCGATCACACAAAAATAGAGAATAACTGGAAAAATAAGTGGTTCAAAGATAACCTGTATAAAGCTGAGGATTTTTCCAAAAAACCCAAGAAATACATTTTGGCTGAACTTCCCTATCCCTCCGGCGAATATCTACATATGGGGCATATGATGAGATATACCGTGCCGGAGATCTACACCAGGTATCTGAGAATGCGCGGTTATAACGTTCTTTACCCTATGGGATGGGATTCTTTCGGATTGCCGGCGGAAACTTATGCCATTAAAGCTGGAAGGACCCCCAAGGAAGTTACGCAAGCTGCCATTGTCAAATACAAAAAAGCCATGCAAGATATTGGCTATGCTATTGATTGGGATAGGGAGATAAATACATCTGACCCTAAGTATTACAAATGGACGCAATGGATATTCTTAAAGTTGTGGGAAAAGGGCTTGGTAATACAAAAAGATATGCCGGTGTGGTGGTGCGAAGAATTAGGTGTGCTGGCAGACGAAGAGGTCCTGTCTGACGCTAAAAGTCCTACGGGGAAGGTGGCGGAAAGGGACGGTTATGTTGTTTATAGAAAGAATTTGAAACAGTGGGTACTAAAGATCACGGATTATGCGGAAAAGTTGCTGGATGGTCTTGATGATGTTGACTACTTTGAATCAGTAAAAAATGGACAGATAAACTGGATAGGCAGAAAAGAAGGCGCCATCATAAATTATCCAGTTGTAAACTCCGATGAGGTTATTTCCTGCTTTACTACCAGACCGGATACAAACTTTGGGGCTACCTTTATTGTGCTGGCTCCTGAACACGAATTTTCTTTGAAAGCAGCTCAAGAAAATAAAAATGTAGCCAAATACATTGAAGATACTTCGGGCAGGTCTGAAATGGAAAGAATGGAAGAGGGCCGTGAAAAGACGGGGGTCTTTACGGGTTTTTTTGCCACTAATCAATTAAATGACACCAAGCTTCCTATTTGGGTGTCAGATTTTGTCCTGCCTGACTATGGAACAGGGGCTGTAGTTGGGGTACCGGGACATGACATGAGAGATTTTCATTTCGCCAAAAAATATGGTCTGCCTGTGATACGAGTGGTTAAGAAAGCAGATGGTAGTGAAGATGATATTGTAAGCGAGGATGACGTGCTCGAAGATTATGGAGTTTGCATCAATTCCGAGTTTTTGAATGGCCTGAGTTCTGAAGAGGGCATAAAAAAGATAGATGAATATCTTGAAACTAAGGGCATTGGCAAAAGATCCGTGACTTATAGACTCCGTGATCAGATCTGGTCCCGGCAAAGGTACTGGGGCGATCCTATACCACTGATACATAAGCAGGACGGTTCTGTTGAGGCTGACTATAATCTACCCGTTACTTTGCCGGAATTGACGGATTTTATGCCTGAAGGCGGTCAAGCGCCCTTAGAAAAAGATCCTGATTGGTATAACGTTAAGGCCAAGGATGGAACGCCGGCTAAAAGAGAAACGGACACCATGCCTACTTGGGCCGGCTCTAACTGGTATTACATGCGCTATATTGATCCCAAAAATGATAAAGTTTTCGCTGACCTGGAAAAACTGAAATACTGGATGCCGGTTGATAAGTACTTTGGTGACGCCGGCCATACCACAGCTCACCTTTTATATACCAGGTTCTGGTACAAAGTTTTGTACGAAGAAGGTTATGTGCCAACCTCAGAGCCGTTTCAATGGCGCATGAGCGGCGGTTTACTATTGGGAGCAGACAGAAGGAAAATGTCCAAGTCACGGCCTAAATACGTAGTGGACCCAAAAGATCTACTGGAAAGTTACGGAGCTGACGCCACCAGATTATATCTGGCTTTCATAGGTCCTTACGAAGAATCTTATCCTTGGAATGACAATGGAATAAAAGCCTGCTACAGATTCGTAAAAAATGTTTTTGAACTAAAAAGTAAAGTTTCAGACAAAAGATCTTCTCCCAAACTCGAAAAAAGTTTCCATAAAATGCTTAAGAATATAACCGGCATGCTGGAAGATCTGAAAATGAATACCGCTGTGTCTGAAATGATGATATTTGTTAACGCTTGTAAAAAAGAAAAATATATTTCCAAAGATCTATATCTGGAGTTCATTAAGGTTCTAGCGCCGTTTGCCCCTTTTACAGCTGAAGAATTGTGGCAGGAATTACATAATTACAAGAAATGGCAAGCCAAGAACAGTGTGCATCTTCAACCCTGGTCAGAATATGATAAAGAGATCGTTAAGGACGATACCTTGGTCTTACCGGTGCAAGTAAACGGCAAACTAAGAGATGAGTTGGAAGTCACGCCGGATGCAAGTGAAGAAGAGATCAAAGAAAGAGTTTTGGAGTTAGAGAAAGTGAAGAAGTATACCCGGGATAGCAAAAATATTAAGGTGATCTACATCAAAGGCAAAATAGTTAACGTAGTAGTTTAAAAGTTACTTTTACCACTTTTGTGACCTTGGTGGCTCCGGGAGAAAACTCCGGGGAACCTCCCCCGCTGGCTATACCTAGTACCTGCCCGCCAAAAGGATCAAATGTCGGGCCACTAAGTTCTTCTATACTTATGATCCTGCCAACCTTCTTGTTCTGCGCATCCGCCAGATATCTTGCCTTGTTCTTAGCATTATTTACGGCTTCAGAAAGCATGGCCGCTTCATCGATGTCTTTTTCGTCCAAGGAGTAGCTTGGTCCGAAAACTTCCGTATTGTTAAATCCTGTAAGAAGTAATGTCAGATCGCCCACTTTGTTCAGATCTCTAACTTTTATTTCTACGCTGGTCCCGGCTTGCCAAACAGGGCTGGCTCCGCGGTATTGCCTTAATATTTCCGGGTCTTGTACTTGGTATATATAATTGTTGGTAGTTTTTATATCAATTTGATCTATGCCAAACTCCTTTACCTTTTCCGTCATCTCCACAGATCTTTCGTTGATGGCTTTTATGAGGGCGTCCTTGTCCGTGCTGGTATCTGAAATGGTAGCTATGAAGGTGGCTACCCTATTGTATTCTTGGGTCGAATAAGAGCCCATGACTGTGAGAGTGTTATCGTTAGAAAGAGTTATAGGACCAAGTTTAAAAAGTCCCAGCCAGGAAATTACTATAATGGTCAATAAAATAATTACGACGGTTTTCACATCTGTATTACGTTCGAAAAAATCAGCCACAGGATTATCTTTCAAAAAACCTATTATTTTATCCGGTAAAGACTGCTTTCGGCGCGGCATGCCTAGATTATGCCATTTCTCAGTCCATTGTCAATACTAGAGGTTTGATAGCACACAAAAGTATTCGTGTTTTATTCGGTTTGTGCTAAGATAAAAAATATGGCAGAGAAAATAAAAGAACCGGTGTCTGTCAGCCTCATATTCGATCATAGAAAAAGGAAAACCCTCATAAGCCATGTTTTGTGGCATAACCAACCTTACAAGATCACTAACCAGGGCCTGCATCATACTTACAAGCAAGGCAGCGCTCTTATTCATGTCTTCTCCGTAGCCTCAGATACTATAAGTTTCAGATTGGTGCTGGACAGCAGCTCTCTTATTTGGATCTTGGAAGAGACCTATGACCCAAATTTTAGGTAAGCCGGATTTTTCCCGGCGGTCGGCAAAATTCATGCACATAGACCTTAATTCCTGTTTTGCCACCGTAGAACAGCAAGCCAATCCCCTGCTGAGGAACCGCCCTATAGCTGTGGCCGCCTACAACTCGCCCAGAGGCGTTATTATTGCGCCTTCGGTAGAAGCTAAGAAGTTGGGTATAAAGGTGGGTTTTAGGGTCATGGAGGCCAAGCAGGTCTGCCCGGATATAAAGATATTGGAACCGGATACACAAAAATACAGATTCATCCACCTTTGCCTCAAAGGTTTGCTGCTGGAGTATACCAATCAGCTAGAACCCAAATCCGTGGATGAATTTGTGCTCGATTTTGAGGGGGCGCCTAAGTTTAGATCCGGGCTGCTGGAGGTGGGTGGGGAGATCAAAAAACGCATCAAAGAAGAGATAGGAGATTATATAACCGTGTCCGTGGGGGTCTCCACCAACCGCTTTTTAGCCAAAACAGCCTCCAATCTCAGGAAACCCGACGGTCTGGAAGAGATAAATTACGTTAACTTTGACAGGGTCTATTCCAAATTGGAGCTTATGGACCTGTCGGGCATAGGCAAAAAGAACCTTATGAAACTAAATAGTAATGGCATACACACGGTTTGGGACTTTTACGAAGCCTCTCCTCACCGGTTAAAACACATTTTCCGGTCCGTGGTGGGAAACTACTGGTACCTGAAACTGCGAGGCTACGAAATAGAAAATTACAAAGAAGTTAGAAGAAGCTTTGGGCAGCAGTATGCTTTATCGAAACCCGTTAAAAGCCTGCCTGAGCTTACCCCTATACTGACCAAGCTGGTGGAGAAGATGGGTTTTAGACTGAGAAATTCAGGCTACAAAACCCAGGGAGTCCACCTATCCATGATCTACAAAGATAACACGGCCTGGCACATGGGCAGAAAGACCAAAAGAATAATCTACGATTCCAGGGACATTTATAAAGAGATCCTCAGGTTGTATTTTATGTCCCCACCTAAAGACATAACGCTAGTGGGGGTTTCCTGCTTCAACCTTGTGCAGGCAGACAAGACCCAGCTGGAACTATTCTCAGACATTAGCAAGCGCGAAGGCTTGACCCAAATGCTGGATAAGATAAACAACCGCTGGGGAAAGTTCGTGGTCTCTCCAGCCAGCATGCTCAACACAAAAGACCAGGTATTGGACAGAATAGGTTTTGGCAACGTATAACAATAAAAATTGATATAATACACTAGTTTTGCGTAGCTATGGTGTATAAAATACCGGTCAAGACAAAAGAAGAGATCTCATCCATGAGAAAAGGCGGCGCTATTCTGGCGTCGATGTTAAAGGAACTGGAAAAGATGGCCAAACCCGGGCTTGATGTTTGGGAGTTGGAAAAAAGATTCATAGCCATGTGCAAGGCAGCTAAAGTCACTCCCGCTTGTAAGAATTATTCCATGTCAGGCTTTCCTCCCTTTCCTACCGGCCTTTGCGTCAGCCTTAACGACCAAGCCGTGCACTGCTTTCCTGAAAAAGGCAAGCTTTTAAAACCCGGTGATCTTTTGACCATAGACACCGTAATAATGTACGAAGGTTTTTATCTTGATAGTGCCGTGTCGTTTGGCATCGGTAAGCTGACGAATGAAAAACAAAAGCTCCTTGACACTTCCAAAAAGGCTCTGTACGAATCGATAAAAGTTATTAGACCGGGTATAAGAATAGGTAATATCTCTCACACCATGCAAAATATAGTAGAAAAAGAAGGTTACTCTGTCCTAAGACAATATGCCGGGCACGGCATCGGTAAGCACATGCACGAACTTCCTGAGATACCCTGCTACGGTAATCCTGAGTATGGTCCCACGGTCTTGGAAGGCATGACTTTGGCTATAGAACCTTTAGTGTGCGAAAAAAGTTACGTTTTGGATCATAATAATTTTTGGGAAACAAAGACCGTTGATGGCGGCAACTTTGTCCAGGTTGAGCACACGGTGCTGGTTACAAAGAAAGGACACGAAATCTTAACCAAATAATATGAATGGCAGGAACGGAGGTTATAAACCTCCTTTATTAAAAATGAATAAAACGGCTTTTATCCTGCTGGCTGTACTTGTGGCCATTGGAGGCATACTAACCTATTTATCCGTATTTTTTCCCACAACCTTTGACACCATCATAAATTTTCTCTGGATCATGATGATCATTGTAGTTTCCGTATTTTTAGTGCTGGGCATACTGGTTATCATAGGTTTGAAAGATGAGGTCAGCCACTTCTTGGATGTTATATTGGAAGGCTCACTTTCCATCATAGATGCCATTGAGCTTCTTAAAAAACTATACGACAGGTTTATTACTCTTCTCAAAGATTTTATCTTTTTTGTGGCTCCTCTTTTGGCCGCTTTGTTTGCTGCCTCCGTCTATTTTGCCATTATTGTTCTTTATAAGAATGTGGGTAAAGAAAACGACGTTACGTTACTTACAGCCATTCTGACCGGAGGCATGGTCATAGTCGTGGCCCTGCTTAACAAGCCCGGTTTGGAAGTTCCAGCCACAACCTGGGCCCTATCAGTCAAAAAAAGATTTATGGATTATTTTTCCGATTCTTTTGAAATTGTAGTTTTTATGTTCTTTTTGACCATGGATTCGACCAATCTATTTTTTCTTCCCAAAGACCTCAACATACCGCTACATGCCCAAGTAGGCGAGGTTGACCTAATGCTTAGGGCAGTTAATGTTACTAATCAGCTGACAACCACGGTGTACTTGGTAACTCTGGGTATAAGCCTGGAAATAATAAGAAATATAGTTCGCATAATTGCTATTGCCGTAAGCTACTACGGTACGATGAAAAACATGGGCAGCAAGATCAGCAATATAAAACAGTCCATAAGATTAAGTTTTGGCGATGCCAAAGATGATCTCATAAAATTCATCACTTTCACCACCACCTTGATCCTCGTCTTCTTGGTATTCCCCAGATTAAAACTCTACGCTATGGTAGTGGCCAGTCTGACAGGTCTGGTCATGGACGCTGTCATACCCGGTAGGTTAAAAATGAGGGAAGGTAATGACCTCATCTCCAGGCTTCTAAACAGGGCTTTTAAACTTTGAGCAGGTGATCGTTGCTTTTAAGCCACTTTTTATGTTTTTTATAATCCGGGATGACTTTTTGTACTTCCAACCAAAATCTTTTCGAATGGTTCATGTGGTTCAAATGGATCAGTTCATGTACGATGACATAATCTAAAACTTCCTGAGGAGCAAAAACCAAGCGCCAGGTTATACTGACCACCCCTTTAGAACTGCAGGAACCCCATCTTTTTTTGGCGTTGGATATTCTGACTTTATTAAAATTTATATTTAATTTTTTTGCCCACAACCCCATGCGCTTAGATAAATTTCTTTCGAACTCATTTTTAAGTTGCTGTGTATTATTGTTCTCTAGTAACTTACTAACTTTTTCTTTTTGTACGACGTTATCTTGCACTCTTTTTTGTATCCATGCCTGATTTTCATGTACAAACTTGTCTATTAAGATGCGAGAAGTTCTCTTAGGGGCTCTGACCAAAACCTCTCCCTTGTCGTCAAGTGAAAGTGCTATACTCTTTCGTTTAGTGAAAACTATTTTGTAGTTAAGAAGGGTCATAAAGGTATGATAACAAACAAATACTTTGCTAAGATATAAATATGCTAAACGAAGAACTCCATAAAATAGTTAATAAGGTCATGTCGGGACATAAAGGTATCTTAGCTTCAGATGAAAGTCCTTCCTCGATCGATAAGAAGTTAGTAGAGATAGGAGTAGAAGCAAACGAAGAAAATAGAAGAAGGTACCGCGAGATATTTATCAACACACCTGACCTGGAAAAGTATATCAATGGCATTATTCTTCACGAAGAAACCCTCTGGCAGGCAGATTCTAATGGCAAAGAATTTAGAAAGACCCTGTTGGAAAAAGGCATTGAAATTATCATAAAAGTAGATAGAGGGCTGGTCGAGTTGCCAGATTCTCCACAAGAAGTTTTTACGGCCGGATTGGAGACTCTGTCTGACAGACTTCCCTTATATCACGAAACAGGGGCAAAGCTGGCTAAGTGGCGTTCTGCTATTAGGATAGGTGAAAATATTCCCACACAAAATTGTCTGGATAGAAATGCGCAAGACTTGGCTGATTATGCGCTACTCTGCCAAACTAATTACATGGTACCCATTGTAGAGCCCGAGGTGCTTATTGATGGTGATCATGATATCGGAAAGGCGGAAGAAGTTACTACAAGAACGTTGAAAACAGTTTTCGAACATTTGAAGGCTAAGAACGTTGATCTAAAAGGCACGATGCTAAAAACCAGCATGGTCCTGCAGGGCAAAGACTACCCCAATAAGGCCACTCCTGTGCAGGTGGCTGAAACAACTGTGCGTACCTTATTAAGCTCAGTACCCGAAGACTTAGGTGCGGTTGTATTTTTATCAGGCGGTCAGGGTCCTCAAGAAGCCACGGCTAACCTCAACGAAATAGCTAAAAAGGAACCTCTACCCTGGGGTGTGGCTTTTTCATTTTTACGTGCCATTGAAGGACCGGCAGCGACAGCTTGGCAGGGACAAGACGAAAACGTTGAGGCTGCCAGAAATGAATTTATAAAAAGATTGAAACTGAATGTTACAGCTGACGCAGGAGAATACGGTCCACATCTGGAAGAAAGTGTTATCTAAGTTTTTGCAGTTCCAGTTGGGCCGGTGCAAAATTAGGATTTATTTCCAAAGCTTTAACAAAAAAGGCCTCTGCCTGGTCAGTAGCACCCTCATAAGCAAAAACTTGTCCTAATCTATAGTAAGACTGATACATTTTAGGATTTAATTGCAATGATTTGACCAGGAAAACCTTGGCATTATCCATTTGACCGGCTTTGATATAGACCAAACCCACATTGTGTAATACTTCGGGATAGGACGGTCTGATCTGCAATGCCTTATCATAGTTCTTCGATTCTACCGCCAAAGACGCCTTCCATATTGTTTCGTCACTTCTCCAATCCAGAGTTCGTAAAAAGGTTCTTAGTAGTAATAGTGACAGCAGTAGAAAAAAAACCGGCAGGAAAATATCTTTGCGCTTAAGACCTTTTCGCCATTCGAACAAAAAAAGTGCTGCCAATAGCGAGAAAAATACAGAACTAAAGTAAAAATATCTTTCCGCATATCCTAAACCTATACTCACAGGGCTAAAAATAGGTAGCACGGCTACATATATACAGGCCGCTAAACCAAAATAGATCTTGTTTTTCCTAAATAGATAATAAAAAACGTAACCTATTACGCTTACTGAAAGAAAAAGTCCTAGATAACTTAATGCCGATCTATCAAAATTACCAAAAAGTATATCCAGGCGATAAGGAAAAACCATCAATTTAGCGGATCTAACTATGGCACGCAACATGGACACAAATCTATTTTCAGCCGTTAGACCAACATAATAGTATTCCAGGTCATCAGATCTTAAAGAATAATCCCTAGTAAAGTTTAAAATAAGGTAAAGGCAGGTTACGGCGGCATAGGGCAATATAGGCCAAAACTTTTTAAGATCATAAGTTTTACTAATGACAAATATATCTAAGGTCAATATTACAAACGGCAAGACCACTCCCCAAACACCCCCAACTAAAATGAAATACAGGGCGTATATCAAAACTGAGGGCACCAAATATAAAAGGCGGGATGTTCTTTTAAAAAGAATGTATAGGTAAATGGAGGACAACCAGAACAAAGCTTGATATAAGTAGACGCTGCCTGAGATCCACGACACAGCTTCTGATCCGGCAGGGTGCGCAAGAAAAAGCAAGGTGGCAATAACAGCCGCTTTTCTTGATAACAATGCCTTTGCTATATAAAAGACTAAAATCGAGTTAATTACATGAAGAAAAATTGAAACAAGGTGGTAGGGAACCGTATTCTCACCAGCATCTTTATAAATAAAGCCGTTAACAATAGTTTTTAAGTCGTTGGACCTTACTGCTTGAGAAAAATCTTTAATTTGAGGATTTAAGACTATGCCCTCCACATCATCCATGTGTAAAAACTCGCCTTTCAAAGTGAACGAATAAACCAGTGCGCCTAAAACCAAGAGTAGTAAAACTATGGCCAGATCATTTTTAAGTAGCTTAGTAAGTGACATTATGCAAATGATAGCTTTGTTTAACGCCGAGTGTCAAAGAACTTATTTTGCCCCCATGTTAAAATGTACATACAACATGAACGAAGGCCTGGAAAGAAAACCGAATTTTAAGTTATTTGCAGTCCTTTTTGTATTATTCATACTTCTAGCGGTTGGTTCTTACGTTTATATTCAATATAAGTCCTATTTAAAACTCCAGGAAAATGCGCGTATGGCAATTCAAGAAAATACTTCTTTGCAGCAAGAGGTTGTAAAATACGAGCAGCTGAAAAATGCTTTGAACCAAGAAAACGATAGGTGCGAAAAACTACTCACACAAGAAGAAGGAAATTTCAATGATTTCACGTATTGTCAAAAACTGATTGAATTTTTAAGCACCGCTGCTCTATGAGTGAACAAAATCAAGAAATTATATTAAACAAAAACTTGGAAAGGTTAACCAAAAATATAGAAAAACAAAATTCTTTTAAAAGAAGTCTGTTCATGGGTATGCTGCAGGGTGTCGGCAACGTTATCGGTGCCACCATCATAGCCGGAATACTACTGATAGTTTTATCAAAATTCATTCATTCAGCCGAGCAAATACCGCTACTAGGAATATTTATTAAAACTTCGAATATTGAGGCCTCAATTGATGCAAAAGCTATAAAAAAGTAGCCCATTCTTTTTTTGTATAGTCAACAAACATATCTTGGGGATTCAATTCTACGAATCTGAGCCTTTTATGATCTTCTCTATCGTATCTCTGGGTAACGCTGCAGTTGATAATAAGGCATCTCTAACAGTATTTCCTGCCTCGTCTCCAATATCATCAGCAGATTTGATAACTGATAGAACAGCGGCTTTTGTTGCTTCTGCGGTATCAACACCTAATTTCTCAGCTACTTTGATACTACCTCTAACAGCGCCAACTGCTACTTCTCCCACATCTTGTCCGAGCGTACCAGCTTCTTGAACCAGCATACTGGCGGTCTGTCTTACAGCACCTACTACGTCGCCACCTGTTTCTGCTACGCCATTAACTACACCTCTAATTGTGCCGGCTGACACGTCTATTAGGCTTCCTCCTACACTGGAAACACTCTTTAAGGCGCCTGTGACAACGCTTTGAATGGAGTCCATTCCTTGAGATGCAATATCTCCGGTATCTTTTATGACCCCAACAACTTGCCCTTTTACAGTCTCCCTGACTGCATCAACAATATTGTCTACGCCTTTAACAGCGGCAACAATTGCATTTGTTGTTTCTTCTACTATTTTAGCTAACATAACTACACCTCCTACAAACTCTAAATAAACACTACTACTTTAAGTATAACACTCATATGGGATTCTGTTTGTTTGCTTTAGTCGGAGCTAAAAATGTTCTAGAATTTATGTGTGAAGAAAGCTTTAAAACTTGTTTTTCTCTTGAATCTTTTTTATTTTTCATGGGTTTATTTGTTTGCAGGCCCAACAACCTGGACTGTTCTGGATAACGTCAATCTTGGTATTCACGAATTTGGTCATTTATTTGTAAACTTGATCTCCAATAATAGAAGGCTCATAACTTTGGGAGGAACACTTTTCCAGGTATTAATTCCAGCTATTTTTTTATTTTACTTCTATAAGAGAAGAGATAAATACGGTGTGATATTTAGTATTTTTTGGCTAGGACAGAATTTTATCAATATCAGTATCTACATTGCCGATGCCAAATGTATGTGTCTGCCTCTTCTAGGCGGAAAGCACTCTACACACGATTGGAATTACTTACTTAGTTATTACGGATTAGTCGATAAGTACTCACAAATTTCCGGGGTGGTTAGTGGGGTGGGAAGGATATTGATTGTTTTATCGCTTGCGTTAACCTTCAATATTATTGCTACTGAATACAAAAAAGTTAAAAATGATGCTCATTAATTGGGGTGGCTGATTGATGAGAATTTGAATCAATTAATTAAGGAGATTGAAATTCTTAAAAAGCAGTATAAATTACTATCGTGTATCATTACACCATCTATGAATTCTTCAGAAACACTACATAGTAATATTGAAGGTATAGAAAAAGAATTAGAGGTCGAACTTCTAAATCGAATAAAACAGGAAGCAACTTCAAATATTTCAGAAAAACTACCGTTTTTACTACCCAAAAAAGAAACTGAGATAGTTTTTTTAGAAAAATGCCCAGAAAAAGCACTGTATTATGGTATGTGGGGAAATAGGCATCTTATAGGGATAGAAAAGAAAGACAGTAATGGAGCTCCGGAAGTCTATTTAGACCATCTAACTAGAAGGCTTACACACGAGCTTATTCATCAAAGATTTGCGGAAATAATTGGCGTGAGAAAAATAATAAAGAATTATGATATGTATCTGGCAAATGTTAACCCCGAGAACCTTAGCGGACATGAGATCTGTAGTTTGTTAAATGATAGTTTTCAAGATAATCCGCCTAAACCTTCATTAAAATATTGGGGAGTCGCAGAAGCCATTTCATTCATGGGAGAAAAATATATTTATGAAGATGAGAGACCGCTCAGAGAGGTTTTACAGGAGAGCAGCTACCCAAAAGAGGTGTTAGAAACTATTTTCTCACTTGATGAAAGTGTAAATCATGAAGAAGTCCCAGAATTACTTAAAAAGTTAATTGACAGCGATTTCTCTGAATAATGGGATTCCTCTAACAGGCTTTACTCGAATTGTTAAGAGGTGGAGATTTGAGTAATGTCGTTAAAAAGTCAATAGATATATAAGATAATTAGCCAGTTTTGTTTTTTACTTTTTTTAATTTCAGATTTCTAACTCCCCAATAGTACGTATCCTTATCGTATGAGTCAAAGACATTGGATAATGTTGATACTTGGAAATCATGCCCGTGTCCAACTTTTTCCCAAATCAATACATCATCGTTTATATCGTGCCCTAAGGCAAGGAATGAGTGTTCTGCATCATAGATACCTTTGCTATAATCCCCTTTAGGATCTTTAGAAAAAATGTGTACTACCGCTGGAAAGCCGTACCTTTCGATTCTTAGGGCAATTCCCGTTAAGCCTGCCGATTTCTCGTAATCTGCCTTAAAGAAGTTTTCTGGTAGTTTTGGAGGCTCGCCTTCTTCTAACCAAGTCTCTCTTTCCAGGAGATCAACTGCATTGTGGCAATTCCAGATACCAACTATAAATCGTGACTCGTCATATCCAAGTGCACCGTCTCTTCTTTTATTCCGTGCATTAACATACAATGAAAATTTAATTATTCTTTGTTGTTTTCTGTTTAATTTACTAAAACCCTCAGTCCCTTCTAAAGCTTCAGTCGTTTCTGCTAGATGTGCTTTTTCATCTCGTATTGCATATACATCATTACTAATTTCTGTAAACATATTTAGATTATACATTTGAAATCAGAAGATTATTATTATCAATTATAAAATGTTAACTACCAATGGGGTGGCTGATTGGTAAGAATTTGAACCAAGTGGTTAATAGTTTAATCTAATAAAAAAGAAAAAAGCAGATTTTTTAACGACACCCTGAAAGGGTACTGCTTTTGTCTATTACATTTACTCAA
>Ga0315536_1000534_pt1 | contig 19066 bp, 13 predicted proteins | sample SalMarSW160230MG_FD_203093 | JGI IMG/M metagenome (GOLD analysis project Ga0315536, IMG submission 203093) | Salt marsh sediment microbial communities from the Plum Island Ecosystem LTER, Massachusetts, United States - Salt Marsh Sediment SW1602-30 ...
CTTGCGGGCTTCTTCCAGCCCCTCAATGCCCGATCGCACCTGCTCGGCGATGGTGCGACCCGCTGGCACCTCAAGCTTCTGCTGCAAATAGCCGAGCCGCGCCGACGAATCAACCGCGACCTGCCCGGAGTCGGGCGCTTCCTCCCCGGCGATGATCCGCAGCAGCGTCGACTTGCCACAGCCGTTCGCCCCCACCAGCCCCACCCGGTCGCCCTGGTTGATCACGAACGAGACGGCGTCGAGGATCACCCTGCTGCCGTAGAATTTGGTCAGGTTGTTGACGACGAGCATGATTGCGTCACTATCCAGGGCCAGGCTCAGGCGTCGGCCACCAGCTTGTAGCCCACGCCCCACACCGTCTCGATGTTGACCGCGCTCCCCGCGTCGGCCAGGCGGGCCCGTACGTGCGCGACGTGCACGTCGACCGTGCGCGTCTGCCCGTAGAAGTCGAACCCCCAGACCAGCTCAAGCAGCTTCTCCCGACTGAGCACGATCCCGGCGTTGGCTGCCAGGGCATGGAGCAGGTCGAACTCTTTGGCGCGCAGCGCCAGCAGCTGCTGGTTGGCGCTCGCTTCCCGCCGCTCCGGGTCGATCGCCAGGTCGCCGACGCGGGTCGGCTTGCCCCCGGCGGCGGGCAGGGCCTGGCCCCCCGTGCGGCGCAGGATCGCCTTCACCCGCGCCACCAGCTCGCGCGGGTTGAAGGGCTTGGTCATGTAATCGTCCGCCCCCAGCTCCAGCCCGACGATCTTGTCGATGTCGTCGTCGCGGGCGGTCAGCATCAGGATCGGCACGTTGGAGTGGGCGCGGGTGCGCTTGCAGACTTCCCAGCCGTCGACCTCCGGCAGCATCAGGTCCAGCACGATCAGATCGGGCGCGTCCCCGGCGATCCGGTCGAGCGCCGTCCGTCCATCCTGGGCGGTGATGACGGCAAACTGCTCCTGCTCCAGGTACATCTGCACCAGGTCGATGATGTTTTGTTCGTCGTCGACGACCAGGACCAGTTCTTGCGGCAAGGTGCCCCTCCGGTGTGCGGTGGATCAGGTGCCCGTGCCGTTGTTGTCCGGCCTCGGGGTGGGAGTCGGCGTCTCGCAGGTTTGGATCGCCTCCTGAACGACCGCCAGGACGTCCTCGTCGTCCTCGATGCGCAGCTCGGCCTCACGCAGATAGGGCAGCGCGTCGGCGCACTGGCCCAGGTTGGCATACGACAGGCCAAGCTGATAGTAGAGGTCGTTGCTGTCCACGTCCAGCGCCAGCACCCGCTCGAAGGCGGGGATCGCTTCGCCATAGCGCCCCTGATAATAACGCAGGGTGCCGATGCGCAGCCACGGGCTGGCGTAATTCTCGTCCAGGTCGGTCGCCTGCTGGTAGAACTCCATCGCGCTGTCCGGGTCGCCTATGAACGACTCGTAGGTCAGGCCGATCTCAAAGGGGATCATCGCGCTGTCTACCTCCAGGCTTTGAGCCTCAAAGAAGGCGTCGAACGCCTCGTCATATCGCCCCAAAACCCGGTAGGTGCGCCCCAGCGCGACGTACAGATAGGCCAGCTTGGGATGAATCCGGATCGCCGCTTCGTACTGGGTGGCCGCCCCGGCGTATTCGCTCAGGTTCTCCAGGATGTAGGCGTAGTCCCGCCTGACGTCCACGTTTTCCGGGGCCAGGGCGAGCGCCTGCTCGGCGGTTTCCCGTGCCTGGGTCCAGCGATCCATGTCGAGCAGCGCCTCCGCGAGGTAGGACTGCCCGACCGCGTAATTCTCGTCCAGCTCGATGGCGCGGATCAGTTGGTTCGACGCTTCTTCGGGCTGGCCGTCCCAATCCAGCACCTTGCCCATGATCGCGTACCCTTCAGGACGCTCCGGGTTCGCCAGGATCGCCCGGTTGGCCGCATCCATTGCCTCCTTGATGGTCGCCTCACGCTGGTCGCCGTATTGCAGTGCTGATTGGAACAGCAGCAGCCGCGCCACCTGGAATGGATACTCGACCGTGTTTGGCGCATCCTGTGCGGCCTCCTGGTACAGGCTGATGGCTTCATCAAGGTCGCCCGCCTGATAGGCTTCTTCGGCCTGCTGCGCCAGATCGTCAGGCGAGGGTGTCCCCTCGCTTTGTCCTTCCGACGGCTCGTTCTCGGTGGAAACGCGCGGCGCAGACGCGGCCTGCTGGCCCTCCGGCACCACGTCGCCCAGCCAGCCGCGGACCGTATCCTGGTTGAAATAGATCCACAGGCACCCGGCGATTAGCACCAGGTAAAAGGCGATGCGGAATGGGTCGTCGCGCGGGCGGCTTTTACGGCTGGATGGCTTGTAGTCGGCGTAGCTACGGCGGCGCTTGCGCCGTTTGTCCCTGATTGGGATACCCAATTAACGCGTTCCTCCTCAACTGCGGCCAGATAATTAAGAATAATGGGAAGACCGGCTTTAGGCGAAAATTGAAGGGGGTCGCGGCGGCCCGGCGGCGCTCGCCCGGCTAATTATCGGTCTCGCCGTCACTCTCCGAGCCGGGGAGCTCAAGCACGACCACCGGCTCCTCGTAGCCCGCAGGGAAGGTGAGCGGATAGGGCGGGTTGGCGTGGTCGCGGCAGAGCACGAATATCTTGAGGATGTTATCCAACGCTGCCGCGTCGGGGGCATTGCGATAGCGTTCTTCGTAAAGGTCGAGTGCGTGGAAGGCGCGGGGCACTGCGTAGTCACACTCGTTCAAATAGAAATAGGCGGCACCGGTCACGTAGTAGGCTTCCAGGGGCACGTCCACGTCGTGGCTCTCCCCCCAGGCGATTGCCTCCTCAAAGGTGGCGATCGCATCTTCGTAATTCCGGCGGGTGTAAAACACGTTCGCCAGGCGGCTCCAGGCGGGCATGAAGATCGTATCAGGAAGCTCGCGGTCGTCAAACGTGTTGTCCGTCCGCATCGCTTCGAGTTCTTCGTAGGTATACAGCGGGCAGTCCTCGCAGACCAGCGCCACCGCCTGCGAGAGGTAGTTCTGCGCCGCCGCGTCCTCCCGGATCTCGAAATAAGTCCGGCCCAGCTCGACGTAGGGCAGCGGGTCCTGGGGCGTGCGCAGGATGATCTGCTCGTAAGTCTCTTCAGACTCCTGGTACTGCCCCGCGCCCCGATAGTTCCGGGCCAGCCCATACCACAGGTCGAGCAGGTTCGGTTGGATTTGCAGCGCCTGGAGATACTGCTGGATCGCGCCCGCGTAATAGCCACGAAATTCCAGGATGTAGGCGTAGTTGCGTCGTGCGTCCACGCTGTAAGGGTCGAGGTTGATCGCCAGCTCTGCCTGCTCCTGCGCCTGGGTCAGCCTCCCCAGGTCGGCGTAAGCCTCGGCCAGATAGGCGTGGGCGAGCGCATATGTCGGGTCGAGGTCGATCGCCTGCAGCGCCGCCGCGACCGCCTGCTCGTATTCACCCTGCCAGTCCAGGGCGCGCGCTTTCACCGTGTAACCACGTGGGTCTTCCGGGTCGAGCGCGATCGCCTGATCGGCCACCGCGATCGCCTCGTCCAGCTCTTCGTTCAACGTGTGCAGCCGCGCCAGGTCGGCCAATACCTGGAGGTTGTTCGGATCGAGCGCGACGGCCTGCTGGTAAGAGGCGATCGCCTCGTCCAGGTCGCCATCCATGTAGTGCCCCTCCCCGGCTGTCACCAGCTCCTCGGCGGACAGGGTGGGCACTGGGGTGGGGCCGAACATCGCGGTGATTCGCGGGCGAAGCTGGTCGGCCCGGAAGAAGACGTAGGCCGCCGACAGCAGTATGGCAAAGTACAGCACCACCACAAACCACGGATAGCGCGGCTTCCGTTTGCGGAATGTGAGGTTCCCCCTGCCAAGTGGCTGTCGCTTGATGTACATAAATGCCGTGTCTCAAAGATGCGTCGACGGATTGCAGCCAACCGGCGGGAGCAGCCCGACAATCCGGCGACCTGCTTCGCGCGCTTCGGATTGATGTGCCATGTGCCACCGCCGGTATCATCCAGCAAAGGATAGGCGAAAACATACCTGCTCACTTTCGCCTGGCTGCCGGTGATCTTAACACCCTGGCAGGATGCGATCAAGGCCCCCGGAGCGCCCCTGCCCGACGTTTCCCATCCGTTGGCCCGCCGGGGGTTCAATGGTAAAGTACGGCTGGGCGCGATCAGAGACGCGCCACCGGCTCCATCAACGAACCGGAGGCGGCCCACGCAGGTATATGGATCGACGACCTTTTTTGAAAGGCAGGCTCACATGAGTCGAAGAATCGTGCTGCATATAGCTCTGCTGCTCGCCGTGGCAAGCATCGCCTGCGGCGCGTTGGGAGGGCTGGCGAGGGGCGGCGTGGCAACGGCTGAGCCGGTTGAGCCAGCCGGGCCGACCCCTGGTGAAGCGTCCGGCGGAGCCGGACCTGTCGAGCCATCCCCCGATGACCTCTCGCCGTATTACCAGGCCATGCGGGCCGGGTTCGAAGAGGATGTCGACGCTTTCGCCGGTGGGCTGCGCTACTGGCTCGACCTGACCCTGGAAGGCGGCGGGGTAGTCGGCGGAATCGAGCGCGCCCGCTACCACAACGCGGGCGAGGAAGCCCTCGACGACGTCGTTTTCCGTCTCTATCCCAACGAGATAGCCGGTGCTCCGATCCTCACCGTCGACTCTGTGATGGTGGGCGGGCAGGAGGCGAAGTGGAAGCTGGAGCAGCTTGATTCGGTGCTGCGAGTGACCCTCAACGACCCGCTGCCGCCGGGGGAGAGCGTCGAGGTCGACCTGAGCTGGCAGCTTGTCCTGGAGGACGGCGCGGGGTTCAACTACGCGCGGCTGTCCTATGTCGACGATATGCTGGTGCTGTCGAGTTTCGTCCCGCTGTTCTCGGTGTATGAGGATGGTGCCTGGTGGGACGCGTTTGCCGGGCCGGGCTTTTTCGGCGACCCGGCCTACAGCGAGTCGGCGCTCTTTGACGTGACAGTCACTGCCCCCGATGATCTGGTGATTGCCACCAGCGGCACCACCCTCGATTCCACTCCCCAGGGTGACAGCACGACGACTTACCACGTCGTCACCGGCCCGATGCGCGATTTCGCCCTGGTCGCCAGCCCCGATTTCGAGCTGCTGAGCGAGGAGCGGGACGGCGTGACCGTCAACGCCTGGTCGCTTCCGGGAAACGCCGAGGGCGACCAAAGCTCGCTTGACGTCGCGCTGGCGGCGGTGGCGGTCTACGACGATCAGTTCGGCGCTTATCCCTACCGCGAGTTGGATGTCGTCGAGGCGGACATCATCGCCGCCGGGATCGAATACCCCGGGCTGATCTACATCGACACCTCCCTGTGGGAACCCGACACTATCTACGGCGAGTGGGTGATCGCGCACGAGACCGCCCACCAGTGGTGGTACAGCCTGGTGGGCAACGACCAGGTCGAAACCCCCTGGATGGACGAGGGCCTGACCGAGTACAGCGTGCTCGTCTATTTCCGCGAGACGCAAGGCCCCCTGGCCGAGGCCAACGCGCGGGGCTGGTTCCAGAGCGAGGTTGACTCCTACCTGTCGAGAGGCGGCGAGATGCAGCCGCTTGGCCTGCCGGTTGAGTCGTATGTTACTTCAGATGCATATGGGGCGTTGGTGTATCGGGAGGGCGCGCTGTTCTTCGACGAGCTGGGAGATGAGTACGGCGCGGACGAGGTGATCGGGTTCCTGCAAGATTACTTCGCCCGCTATCGCTATGGCGTCGCCCACCTTGAGGACGTGCGGAGCCTGCTGGTCGAGCACTTCGGCCCGGGGGCCGGGGAGTTGTTCGACGAGCAGGTGCTTGGGGAATAGGCAGGCTCCTGAGGGGCTTCTCCGGCCACCCTGTCGGCTTCGCCGCGCCCCTTCCCGGAGCGCCCGGCGCGGATGCTTTACGTTTTGGGCGTTGGGCTTTACAATTACCCCGACGTGACAGCGGCAGCGAAGGCAGGAACCGCACCGATTGGTTTTCATCAACTAGAGACACGATCGGATTTTGTGAAGACCGTTTTTTTGTTTCCCTTGAGGCAGAGACCATGAAGAGGCAGCAAACCGGTGCCCTGATCGGCGCGCTGGGCCTGGTGGGTATAGGCGGCTGGCTGCTGGCGCTTGCGCTGGGCGTGCCGCTGATGGGCTTCGACCGGCTGTGGCCGCTGATCCCCGCCCTGGTCGGGCTGGTGTTTGTGGTGCAGTATGCCGTCACGACCTCTCGCCCGGTCGGCCTGCTGTTCGTGGGCATGATCGCGCTGCTTGCCGGGACGTTCCTCTGCACGTTCACCACCGGGCTTGGCGGGCTGACGTGGCGCAGCATGGCCCAGTATTGGCCTGTCTTCCCTCTGGTCGTCGGCGTGGCGTTTATGGCGCTCTATCTGGCCGGGGACATGCGCGAGGGGGCTTTGCTGCCCCCGGCTTACATTTTCGGCGGGATCGGGATCCTCGCGCTGCCCTTCACGCTGGGCGTGATGCGGGGCGAGGTCGCGCGGCAGGTGTTGCAGTTCTGGCCGCTGCTGGTGCTGCTGATTGGGTTGGCCGTGTTTTTCGGGCGGCACTCCCCTGGTGATGACGACGAACAATCAAGGTAGCAGCTTCTATGATTATCGGCATCGACGCCAGCCGGGCGACGGTCCGGCGGCGGACGGGCACGGAAGGATACAGCTTAAACGTCATTTGCGGCCTGCTCGAACAGGGTGCAGAGCACCGGTTCCGCCTCTACTTTCGGGACGATCCCCCGGAGGATTTGTTCCCCACCGCGCCTAACGTCGAGCACGTCGTCATCCGGCGCAAGCGCCTGTGGACGCACGTCGGTCTGCGCCACGCCCTCCGCTCCGACCGCCCCGACGTATTGTTCGTGCCCGCCCACGTCGTCCCCTGGCCCAATACGATGGGCGTTCCGGCGGTGGTCACCATCCACGACCTGGGATATCTCTATTACCCGGAAAAACACCCGCTGCTCAGCCGCCTGTACCTCAACTGGTCGACCCGCCACAGCGCGCGGACAGCCCGCCGTGTCATCGCCGTGTCCAAGGCGACCGCTCACGACCTGGTCGCCCTGAACGGCGTGCCCGAAGAAAAAATCCGGGTCGTTTACTCAGGCGTGGATAAGATACTGAAGCCGGTGAAGGACGAGGCCCAGATCGAGCGGCTGCGCCAGCGCCTTGGCATCCCCGGCCCCTACCTGCTTCACGTCGGCAGCCTACAGCCGCGCAAGAACCTGACCCGCCTGCTCGAAGCGTTCGACCAGATCAAGAACACCGCCGGGCCGCTCACCCTGGTATTGGCCGGACAGCATGGCTGGGAGTATCATCGTTTCGAGGAACGCATCAAGCAGATGGGCTTGAATGGGCGGGTTATCTTGCCTGGTTACGTTCCGGACGAAGACCTGGCGGCGCTTTATAGCGGGGCGTTGATCTACGTCTTTCCTTCCCTGCACGAGGGGTTTGGCTTTCCTGTGCTGGAGGCGATGGCCTGCGGCACGCCGGTTGTATGCGCCAACACCTCCTCGCTGCCTGAGCTGGTGGGGGATGCGGCGATGACGATCGCCCCCAGCGATGTCTACGGGATGTCGGAAGCCCTGCTGCGCCTGTTGAACGATCGATCACTGCGACAGGATTTAATCAAACGGGGAATCGAGCGGGCCGGCATGTTCACCTGGGAGGCATGCGCCCGCCATACGTTGGAGGTGCTGGTCGAGGCGGCTGCCCATCGGCCACGCTAGTTCTTCAAGTCTAAGCGATTGACAGACAGGAGATAGACGATGAGCTTTCTGTATGTACCCTTCTGGCGCACCGGTGGTTGGGACGATATCCAGTACCGCACACAGCTTTATTTCGCCCCGCTCAGCCAGGGACCGGTTCGGCTGGGCCTGTTCCTGTTCGAGAACGGCGGGAAAGCCTGGGCCAATAAGCCGCTCGACTACGAGATTGACCAGCGCATGGCCCGGATCGTCACCAACGCCGACGGTATGGTCGACCTGAACCTCGGCCCCAACCAGATCATCCGGGTGCAGATCAACGTCCCGGAGCACGAATACGGCACCGGGGAGCTGCATCTGCTCTCCAGCACCGAAGATCAGGTGCCGGTGCTGGCCCGTGGGGAGCTGGAGACGTTCGCCGAGGAACAGAATTCGTCAGGCTTCGAGTTGAGCCTGTCGGAGATCACCATGACCGGCAGCACCCCTGCCATCCTGACGAGGCAAACCCGCTAGGTGGTTGTGCCCGATTATTAGAACAGGGCGATCTGCTGTAAACTACGCCTTACCATCCATCTGGGGGTAGGGTCGTGCAGGGGGGACACGGCGTGCCGTGTCCCTTTCTACAAGAGTCGGCACCATAGGCTGCTCGTAAAGCCTGGTTGGGGGGCCTAGCCCGATGTCAGAACCTACCGAAGTGGCAGCGTCATCCTCGTTGCAAGACGAGCTTGAGTTCATTCGCCGCATGACGGAAGACCTGCGCGACGTGCTCAAGCAGCAGCGCGAGGCGCTCAAGGCAACCGGCTTCCGCCTGCCGCCGGGCACCACCACCACCCTGAACAACATCGTCCGGCGTCTCGAAACCACCTCACATCGGATCGGCGTGCTTGAGCACGAGCGCGACCAGTACCGTGCGCTCGCCCACATCGCCGCCCTGATCAACTCCTCGCTCGACCTGACCCAGGTACTCAACGAGGTGATGGATACCATCGTCGAGCTGACCGGGGCCGAGCGGGGCTACATGATGCTGCGCGACGAAGACACCGGCGAGATGGAGTTCCGCATCGCCCGCAACGTCGACCGCGAGACGCTGGAAGGCTCCACCTTCGAGATCAGCCGCAGCGTGGTGGAGCGGGTGGCCGCGGACGGCGAGGCGATCCTGACGACCAACGCCCAGGAGGACACGCGCTTCCAGCACGCCGCCAGCATTGTCAGCTACAACTTACGTTCGATCCTGTGTGTCCCGCTCTGCGTGCGGGGCGAGGTCACCGGTGTCATCTATGCCGACAACAAGATTCAGACCGGGCTGTTCACCGAGCAGACCCGTGATCTGCTGCTCGCCTTCGCCAATCAGGCAGCGGTCGCCATCGAGAACGCCCGCCTGTTCGAGCGCATCAAGGCCACCCTGGAAGAGATCACCGAGATGAAGAACCTGCAAGACAACGTCTTCATGTCGATCGCTTCGGGCGTGATCACGACCGACAACGAGGAGCGCGTCACCCTGGTCAACCGGCGCGCCCAGCAGATTCTCGACCAGATGGGCGACGACCTGGTAGGGGCCGACCTGCGCCACATGCTGCCCCGGCTGGACGACCGCTTCAACCAGATGATCGAGCAGGTTCTCCACTCGGAGGAGCGCCTCACCGGGATCGAGTTTGAGACCGATCTGCAAAACCGGGGCCGGGTCAATCTCAGCATGAACCTCAGCCCGCTCAAAGATGCCCACGAAGCAACCCAGGGGGTGGCGATCGTGCTCGACGACCTGACCGAGGCCAAGCGGCGCGAGGCTCAGATCGCCGGGGTGCGCCGCTACCTGCCCACCGAAGTCGTGGACGGGATCAAGAGTGCTGCCGAGCTGAAGCTGGGCGGCACCCGCCAGGTGATCACCATTCTCTTCGCCGACATCCGGGGTTTTTCCACCTTCAGCGAAAACCTCGACCCGGAGCGCCTGGTCGAGATCATCAACACCTACATGACCATCGCCTCAGACGCCATCCACCTCCAGAGCGGCGTCATCGACAAGTTCATGGGGGACGCCGTCATGGCGCTCTATAACACCCCGCTCCGCCCCCAGGCCGACCATGCGCTGCGGGCGGTTCGCTCCGCCGCGACCATGATGGCCGACATGCTGGCCTACCACGCGGTGGTCGCCGAGGAGAACCGCCTCCTGTTTGGCATCGGCGTGCATACCGGGGAAGCGATCGTGGGCAACGTCGGCAGCCCGGAGCGCCTGGACTACACCGCCATGGGCGACAGTGTGAACCTCGCCAAGCGCCTGCAGGAGGTCGCCGCCCCCACTCAGATTCTGCTGAGCGAGGATACCTACCGGCTGGTCGCCGACCACGTCGAGGTGGACGAGCTGGCCCCGGTCCAGGTGAAGGGCCGCACGCAGTCCACCAAGGTGTACGAGCTGCTGAAAGTACACTGATCCTCTCTCGATATGGTCATCCCGCGCGGCTCGCGCCGGATGGCTTTTCTCGCTCCGGTTACGCTTCCATATTACATGCGTCTTACAAGTTGGCCCGATCTGGCCATTGGGGCGCTTGTTTGGCCTGTTGGTTTATGATAGACTGGCTGTAAAGTTGGAGAAGGCAAAAGCGCCCTATATATTCCCCGGACGTATCCAGCGGATGGGCGATAGGAGGTTGGTTCTATGACTGACTCTAATCGTTATCTCCAACAAGAGATGGCGCGCCTGCAAGAAGAAAACCGGGCGCTGCGTGAAGAAGTCCTGTCCTTAAGAGAATACATTGATGGCCTGCAGGCGTTGATGGAGGCCGTTGACCAGATCACCCCGGACGCCGCGGTGATGCCGATGCTGGATCGTATCCTGGTGAACGCCTTGATTGTGACCAACGCGAAAGACGGCTCGCTTCTGGTGTTGGATGAAGAGACAGGTGAGTTGGTATTCATTCTCTCGTACGGCGATGTCGCCAGCAACGACCTGGCCGGGTATCGATTACCGGTGGGTCATGGGATCGCCGGGTGGGTAGCCGATCAGCAGCAGCCCACCATCGTGGATAATGCCCAGTCAGATGCGCGTTTTTTTGCCGGGATCGACAACGCCTTCGATTTTAAGACCAGTTCGCTGCTGGCTGCCCCGATCGTTGGCGGTGGCCGGACGCTGGGCGTCATCGAAGTGCTCAACAAACGTAACGATGCCTCATTCACAACCGCCGACCAGACTCTGCTAACCCTCTTGTGCCGGTATGCGGGCGAAATTCTCAATGTGATGACCTTGAATGAGCCGCCGTTTGTTGCCGATCAATGATCTCAAGTAGTCTTAAGGAGTAGCTGCCGCACACTTCGGGCGGATATGTGGGGCACATCGCACCATCTTGAGCTAAGTGCTATCCGTACGCTTTTGTACCTATCCGAAATGAGCGGACCGAATTTTCAGATAGGTTCTGAGATGAGCACAATCATAACTGAGGATAACAATGGTACTGAACGCTGCCCTGCTTGGATTTGGTAATGTTGGTCAGGCGCTGGCGGAACTCCTGATTGAGAAACAAAACACCCTGCGACAGGATTTTGATGTAGAGCTGCGCGTCGTCGGGATCGCCACCGGCAGCCACGGGCAGGCGATCGACCCCGGTGGCATCGACCTCCGCCAGGCGTTAGAGCTTCGCCGTGCGGGCTCCTCGCTGGAAGCGCTCCACAGCGGGCACCCGATTGACGATCCGTTCCGCTTCCTGGCCGATAGCCCCATCGACCTGCTCTTTGAAAGCACGCCCACCAATGTCGAGGACGGACAGCCCGCCTATGCATACATTTTTGGCGCGCTGGAGCGGGGCGTGCACGTGGTGACGGCCAACAAAGGCCCGGTAGCCTTTGGCTATCGGGAGCTGGCGGCCCTTGCCCGCCGTAAGAACGTGGGCTTCCTGTTCGAGTCAACCGTGATGGACGGCGCGCCGGTGCTCGCCATTGGGCGGGAAGGCCTCCCCGCGAACCCCATCCTCCGCGTGCGCGGCGTCCTCAACAGCACCACCAACTACATCCTGACCCGCATGGAGCAGGACGAACTCAGTTTTGATCAGGCTCTGGGAGCCGCCCAGGAGATCGGCATCGCCGAGACCGACCCGACGCTGGACATCGATGGCTGGGATTCGGCGGTTAAGACCGTGATTCTGGCAAACGTCCTGATGGGGGCCGACCTGCGCCCGCTGGATGTCGAGCGCCAGGGCATTCGCCATATCACCCTGGCGGACGTTCAGGCGGCGCGAGCCGCCGGGGAGTGCATCCGCCTGATTTGTCAGGCGGAGCGCCAGCCAGAGGGTGACGTCGTCGCCAGCGTCACACCCCAAAGAGTCGCCGTGCAGGACATCCTCGCCAGCGTGACCGGCACCTCCAGCATCGTCGACTTAGAGACGGAGACGCTTCCCTGCGTGACGATCGTTGAGCATGATCCCGGCCCCACCACCACCGCTTATGGCATGCTGGCCGACATGATCAACATCTTACGCGGGCGTCATCTCACCGATATATTACCGATGTAAGGTAAGGATCAATCCGATCCAGCCGGGCCTTCCGCCGGTTCGTGTTCGCCCTCGTCACTGGCCTCTAACGGCTTTGTCCCCTCTGGATGAGGCAGTTCTAATTGCGCTTTGACCGGCAGCAGCACGCTCACCCGCGTGCCCTTGCCTTCCTGGCTGGTGATCGTGATCTGCCCCTTGTGCTGGCTGACGATCTGTTTGCAGATATACAGGCCAAGCCCGGTGCCCACCCCACGTGGCTTGGTGGTGAAGTCGGGGTTGAAGACGTCCTTGAGGTTCTCCTCCGCGATCCCGCCCCCGCTGTCCGAGACGGTCACCTCGACCGCCTTGCCATCTTTCGACAGGCCGCTGCGGATCACGATGATCCCATCTTTCGTCTCGCGCAGGGCGTCCCGTGCGTTGATCAGCAGGTTAAGCCACACGTCTTCCAGTTGGCCGGTTAGCGCGTCGATCTCTGGCAGGTTAGGGCCGAGGTGGAGCTTCAATTCGTGGCCGCCCATTGTAAGCTGGCCGCTGACCAGCTCAAGCGTGGCCTTGATCGTATCGTTCACCTGCACCGGCTGCATTTCGGCGGCGGGATGCGCCATGTAGAGCAGCCGGTCGACCACTGCTTTCGCCCGCTGCCCCGCCATGTGGATCGCCCGCACCGAAGCGTAGTTGACGTGCTTGGTCGAGAGGTCTTGCAGCAGGATTTCGGCGTCGGCCAGGATAGTCGTCAGCGGGTTGTTGATCTGGTGCGCGACGATAGCGGCCATCTCGCCCAGCGCCGACAGACGGGCGACCTGGATCAGGCGGCTTTGCGTCCGCCGCAGGTCTTCAAACAGGCGGGCGTTGTGAACGGCGACCGCGGCGTGGTCGGCAATCGCCTCGAGCAGCCGCTCGTCCCGCTCGCCGAAGGCTTTCCCCATCTCGCGGTGTGTTGCCCCTATCACGCCGATCGCCTTGTCTTCCAGTGTCAGGGGCACGTACAGCACCGCCTCGACCAGGTAGCCGGTCTTGACCTTGATTTTATCCCCGCTCGGCTCGCGGCTGTCGCGCAGCGAGACCCCCGTCCGGATCACCTGCCCCACCAGGCTGTTGTCCACCGCCATGCGCATCAGCTTGATCTTCTCGTCCTGGATGCCGCGCTCCGCTTCGAGGAACAGTTCCTCGCTGTCCTCGTCCACCAGCCAGATCGACATCTCCCCCGCCGAGGTGAGCCGCATCGCCGTTTCCAGCGCCTGCCGCAGCACTTCTTCCAGCTCAACCTGGGAGGTGATCGCCTTGGCGATCTGGGTCAGCGCGTCGCTCAGGTCTGCTTTTTGCTGCAATTGCCCGGTGTCTGTAGGCCGCTTGACGATGGTGACCGCAAACTCAAGCCCCCCCAACGTCAGCGTATCGCCGCTGTGGAGGATGCATGGCCCGTTCATCTCCCGGATGTCGATGCCGTTATGGAAGGTACCGTTCGTGCTGTCCAGGTCGATCACAAACAGCTTCGAGTGCGTTGGGCGCAGGATCGCGTGGCGGCGCGAAACGCCATGCTCGTGCGCGCCGTAGGGGATCAGGTCGAGGTGTTCCGGCCCGCTGGGCCCCCGCCCGAACACGACCTCTCCATTAATCTCCAGGCCCAGGCTGACCGATGCATCCGTGGTCAGGTCGAAGCGCACCCGCCACACCGGATGCCTGTCATCCGTCTCGGTAATATCCGGGAAGGGCATGGACCGATAGGTCAGCGCACGTTTAGGGGCGGTTTCTTGCCGTTCGTCTCGGTTGAGCCTGTCGGTTGACCGTTTGGGGATTCTGAGGGTATCCGGACTCATGATAAGTGCCTTCGACTATGTATTCTATCATGTGCCATCTCCACCGGGGGCGGGGAGGCGCAAAAGGCTGCTCCTATCCTGTGGTACCGTCGTACGGGGTGGTATACCTGGCGGCAGCAGTATGGCATGATTGTACCTGCTTTATCGAGATTGTGCCGTCTCCCCATTGGTGAGGATTCGCGCCATCCCACGATGGCGCTCGATGGATGCGGTAATCGTCTGAGCAGAAAACGGCGCTGCCTTCAGCGCTCATCCCGGTGCAGGTCTTGCAGGCTGTTCACGGTGAGTGCTCCGCTCCGCAGCGCGCGGATGCCGTTCACCGCGGCCTGGGCGGCGCTGAGCGTCGTGATCATCAACACCCCGTGCCGCACGGCCTCGGTGCGCATCAGGGCTCCATCTGCCTGCGCGCTGGGGCCGAGCGGGGTGTTGATGATCATGTCGATCTTGTCCTCCCGGATCATCTCGACGATGTGCGGTGATCCCTGGTCGACCTTGTTGATCGTCGCCACCGGGATGCTCGATCGGCGGATGAACTCCGCCGTGCCGGGCGTCGCCACGATTCGGAAGCCCATCCGGCTGAGGTCGCGGGCCAGCTTCAGCCCGGCGCTTTTGTCATAATCGTTCACGCTGATGAACACCGTCCCCTCCAGCGGGATGTCCCCCCCGGCGGCGATCTGCGACTTGGCGAAAGCGTGCCCGAACTGCGTCGCGTGCCCCAGCACCTCGCCCGTTGAGCGCATCTCCGGCCCCAGCAGCGCGTCGCGGCTTAGCAGCTTTTTGAAGGGCAGCACCGCCTCCTTGACGAAAAACCCATCGACCGTCGGCTCCCTGGTCAGGCCCAGGTCGGCCAGTGTGGAGCCGATCAGCACCTGGGTTGCCAGCCGGGCGAGCGGCACGCCGGTTGCCTTGCTGACGTAGGGCACCGTGCGGCTGGCGCGTGGGTTGACTTCCAGGACGTAGACCACGTCGTCTTTCACCGCGTATTGGATATTCATCAACCCGCACACGTCGAGCGCCTTGCCCAGTTGGATGGTGTATTCGCGGATGTGGGAGAGGTGGTATTGTGACACTTTGTAGGGCGGGATCACACAGGCCGAATCGCCGCTGTGCACGCCCGCCTCTTCGATGTGCTGCATGATCGCGCCGATCACCACCTGCTCGCCGTCGGCGATGGCATCCACGTCCACCTCGAAGGCGTCCTCCAGGAAGTGATCGACCAGGATCGCCTGTCCGGGTGTGACTTCCATCGCCCGCTCGACGTACTCGGCCAGTTGAACCTCATCGTAGACGATCGCCATCGCCCGCCCGCCCAGCACGTAGGAGGGGCGGACGATCACCGGGTACTCGACCTGGTGCGCGATCTGGAGCGCCTCGGCCAGCGAGATGGCGCTGCCGTGTGCCGGACAGGGGATCTCGTATTGATTGGCGAGCGCGCTGAACCGCGCCCGGTCTTCGGCGATGTCGATCGCGTCGGGCGAGGTGCCCAGGATCGGGACTCCCGCTGCCTGCAATCCCTTGGTCAAGTTCAGCGGAGTCTGCCCGCCGAACTGCACGATCACCCCCTCCGGCTCCTCGCGCTCGACGATGTTCAGCACGTGTTCCAGCGTCAGCGGCTCGAAGTACAGCCGGTCGGCGGTGTCATAGTCGGTGCTGACCGTCTCCGGGTTGCAGTTGACCATGATCGCCTCAAAGTGGGTATCGCGCAGGGCGAAGGCGGCGTGTACGCAGCAGTAATCGAACTCGATCCCCTGCCCGATCCGGTTCGGCCCGGAGCCGAGGATCACCACCTTGCGCCGGTCGGTTGGCGGGGCTTCGCTCTCCGTCTCGTAGGCGCTGTAGAGGTAGGGCGTGTACGCCTCGAACTCGGCGGCGCACGTGTCGACCACGTGGTATGTGGGTCTGATGCCCGCTTCCAGGCGGCTCCGGCGTACGTCGAGCGCCGTGACCCTCTCGTCTGGGTCGGCCTGGGGGGGAAAATCGTCCAGGTTGAGCAGGTAGGCGATGTGCGGGTCGCCGAAACCGGCCCGCTTGGCACCGCGTATCAGCTCGGCGGGCACCGCGTCCAGGGAATCGTACGCGGCCAGCGCCCGTTCCAGGTCGACCACCCCGGCCAGTTGCATGACGAACCAGTAGTCGTAGTCTGCCGCGTCGGCGACTGCTTCCGGTGTGCGGCCCGCGCGCAGTGCCTCCCAGGCTGCCCATAGTCGGTCGGCGTGGGGGCGGGCCAGGCTGCCCAGGTTGCCATCCCAGGCGGCATATCCGGCGGTGGGGAAGGGTGAGCGGGAGAGTTCGAGCGACTGCAAGCCCTTGAGCAGCGACTCCTTGAAGGTGCGGCCAATCGCCATCACCTCCCCCACCGATTTCATCTGCGGCCCCAGCGTATCGTCGCTGCCTGGGAACTTCTCAAAGGCCCACCGGGGGATTTTGGTCACCACGTAGTCGATGCTCGGCTCGAAAGCGGCCAGCGTGGTGCGGGTGATGTCGTTCGGGATTTCGTCCAGCGTGTAACCCACCGCCAGCAGGGCGGCCAGCTTGGCGATCGGGAAGCCGGTGGCCTTGCTCGCCAGCGCCGAGGAGCGGCTGACGCGCGGGTTCATCTCGATCACCAGCACCCGGCCATCTTCCGGGTTCACGGCGAACTGCACGTTCGAGCCGCCCGTCTCGACCCCAACCACCTGCATCACGGTCCGGGCCTGGTCGCGCAGGCGCTGGTATTCGCGGTCGGTGAGCGTCATCGCGGGAGCGACCGTGATCGAGTCGCCGGTGTGCACGCCCATCGGGTCGACGTTCTCGATCGAGCACACCACCACGAAGTTGTCGGCCCGGTCGCGCATCACCTCCAGCTCGAACTCCTTCCAGCCGAGCACGCTCTCCTCGACGAGCACGCTGCGTGCCGGGCTTGCCTGCAACCCGGCCTTCACTTTCTCGATCAGCTCGTCGCGGTTGTAGGCCACGCCGCCGCCCGTGCCGCCCAATGTAAAAGAGGGCCTGATCAACAGCGGATAGCCGCCGATCTGCTCGGCTATCGCCAGGCCATCGTCGACCGACCGGGCCAACCCGCTGGACGGGCAGGCCAGCCCCGCCGCCTCCACCGCTTCTTTGAAGAGCAGCCGGTCTTCGGCCAGCTTCATCGTCTCGACGCCCGCCCCGATCAGCTGCACGCCGTAGCGGTCGAGCACGCCGCATTCGGCCAGCGCCACCGCGCTGTTCAGCCCGGTCTGCCCCCCGACGGTTGGCAGCAGCGCGTCCGGGCGCTCCTGGGCGATGATCGCCTCCAGGATGTCGACCGTGATCGGCTCCACGTAGGTCGCGTCGGCGATCTCCGGGTCGGTCATGATCGTGGCCGGGTTCGAGTTGACGAGCACTACCCGGTAGCCCTCGGCCTTGAGCGCCTTGATCGCCTGCGTGCCCGAATAATCGAACTCGGCGGCCTGCCCGATCACGATCGGGCCTGCCCCGATGACCAGAATTGTTTCCAGGTCGGTGCGTTTTGGCATCGTGTCTGTTAGCTCCCTGCCTGTCGTCCACTCACGTCAAGCATCATGCCGATAAACTCGGCAAACAGCGGGTCGGGGTCGTGTGGGCCGGGCGCGGCCTCCGGGTGATACTGGATGCTGAGCGCATTAAGCGACGTGTGCCGCATCCCTTCGCAGCAGCCGTCGTTCAGGTTGAGATGGGTCACCTCGACCTCGGCGGGCAGCGTCGAGGGGTCGACGGCGAAGTTGTGGTTGTGGGCGCTGATCTCCACCCGGCCCGTCGGCAGGTGCTTGACCGGCTGGTTGCCGCCGTGGTGGCCGAACTTGAGCCGGTAGGTCTGCCCGCCGAACGCCTGCCCCAGGATCTGGTGGCCCAGGCAGATGCCGAACACCGGCACGCGGCCCAGCAGCGCCTTCGTCGCCTCCACGCCATACCCGATCGCCGAGGGGTCGCCGGGGCCGTTGGAGAGGAACACGCCGTCCGGCTTCAGCGCCAGCACGTTGTCGGCGGGCACGTCCGCCGGGACCACCGTCACCCGGCAGCCGTGGGCGGCGAGGCGGCGCAGGATGTTGCGCTTGATCCCGAAATCGTAGGCCACGACGTGCAGGCTCCCCGCCGGGATGGAGGTCCCTTCGTCCAGGCGGAAAGCCCATTCATCCTCGGTCGGCTCCTCCCAGTGGTAAGGCTCGGCGCAGGTCACCCCTCTCACCAGGTCGATCCCGTCCAGGCCCTCCCAGTCCCGTGCAGCCTGGATTAACTGGTCGTCGGGCACTGAATCGTCGCTGGTCAGCGCCCCTTTAAGCGACCCCCGCTCCCGCACGCGACGGGTGAGGGCGCGCGTATCGATCCCGCTGATGCCGATCACGCCCTGCTCGGCCAGCCAGCCCCCCAGGTCGCCTCGTGCCCGCCAGTTGGAGACGGTCGGGCTGAGTTCGCGCACAATAAAACCGCGCAGGAAAGCGCGGTTTGATTCGTCGTCGTCGGGATTGACGCCGGTGTTGCCGATCTGTGGGGCGGTCATCACCACGATCTGCCCGGCGTAGCTGGGATCGGTCAGGATCTCCTGGTAGCCGGTCATGCTGGTGTTGAACACCACCTCCCCCACCTGTGTGCCGACCGCGCCGAAGCCTTGCCCAAACCACAGGCTGCCATCTGCCAGCGCGAGCCGTGCCCTGTGTTGCTGAGCCATATATGCTCCCCCACACACAAAAATCCGGGGAGGATGCCTCTCCCCCGGCTGCGAAACCCGCCACTATTCTACCCATCCTGCGCGATGTGTAAAGTGCCTCTGAATAAGTGGGCAACAATCGGCCAGGCGGCAGGAAAAAACCTGGATGCCCGCCCACGCTCAGATGCCCTCCATCTGGGTAAAACATCCAGGTAACGGTATACTGCTCTCTCGCTGGTACACAATCCATGCCTGGCTGAAGTAATTCGCTCAGCATTTTATTAGAAAAAGAATTACTTCCCCAGGGTCACGAAAGTTTCTGTTTTTCAGAAAATTATCGTGAATCACTTGGAGGGTAGTGAACCATGGGGCCGAGAATCGTATTTGACTTTGGCGCGTTTGGCCGCCGCAACCTGCTGATCGTGATCGGCGGGGTGCTGCTGCTTTTGGCTGCTATCGTCGGGATGATCTTGGTGCTGGG
>Ga0315536_1000538_pt1 | contig 19004 bp, 23 predicted proteins | sample SalMarSW160230MG_FD_203093 | JGI IMG/M metagenome (GOLD analysis project Ga0315536, IMG submission 203093) | Salt marsh sediment microbial communities from the Plum Island Ecosystem LTER, Massachusetts, United States - Salt Marsh Sediment SW1602-30 ...
AAGGCCAAATTTTACCAGCTTGTTTCGTTTTGTCTATAAGAAATATTGAACGAATTACTTGAGAGGCCCCTCCATAAGAAATTTGTATGTTTTAGCACGTTTTCTTGACTTTACCCCTGGGGCAACCTTTATACTTATGCTACGTCCTGGCAGCAGAAGGAACAGCGAGATGGATTCAGGCTATCTACAGATTGGCGAGGCCGCCGACCTGCTCGACCTCACGCCCAAGGCGCTGCGCCATTACGAGAAGGTCGGGTTGATCGAGCCGACGCGCAGCGAGGGTGACTACCGGCTGTACTCGCCGGAGCTGATCCTGCGCCTCCAGCGCATCAAGCAGCTCCAGGCGCTGGGGTTGTCGCTGCGCCAGATCAAGGAGATACTGGACAACTACGACGACCGAGAGCTGTGGAGCGACGTGCTGGAGGCGCTCCTGGACGAGATCGAGGCGGAGATGACGCTGCTCGACACGCGGCGCGAGCGGATCGAGACGCTGCTGGCGGAAGGCATGCCGGACGCGCTGGGGCGGCCCCTTGAGCCGGTGGCTGTGCCAGAGGCGGTCTACGACTACCTCAACCGCCACCTGCCGGAGATCAGCGCGGAGATGTGGCAGCGCGAACGGGAAGTGTACGCGCTGCTTGTCGGGGCGGTCGGCGGGCTGCCGGTCGGCACATTGCCGGTCAGCCCGTATCGTGAGAACATGACCGTCGATAATTTTGAGTGGATACCAACCGTTCTGGTAGCGGAGTAAACGAGGAGACAAACTGATATGATTCCACAATCCCTGATACCCATGGTCGTCGAAACGTCGGGGCGAGGCGAGCGGGCCTACGACATTTACTCGCTGCTGCTGCGCGAGCGCATCGTGCTGCTGGGCAGCGCCATCAATGACCAGGTGGCAAACCTGATCGTCGCCCAACTGCTGTACCTGAACCGCGAAGATCCCGAAAAAGAGATCCAGATGTTCATCAACTCACCGGGGGGCGGGGTCTACGCCGGGCTGGCGGTGTACGATACGATGCAGCAGATTCAGGCCCCGATCAGCACGGTGGCGGTCGGGCTGGCGGCCAGCTTCGGCACGGTGCTGCTCACCGCCGGGACGCCGGGGCGGCGCTACGCGCTGGAAAACGCGACCATCCACATGCACCAGCCCATCGGCGGGGCGCAGGGACAGGCGTCAGACGTGGAGATCCAGGCCAACGAAATCCTGCGCCTGCGCGCCAAGCTGGAGGGCATCCTGGCCCACCACACCGGGCGCACGGTCGAGGAAATCCACCACGACGCCGACCGTGACCGCTACCTGAGCGCACCGGAAGCGGTCGAGTACGGCCTGATCGACGGCGTGCTGACGACAACTGGCGCGAATTCAGAGAACGGAGCGGAGTGAGATGAGGAACCGGGGATTGGGATTCGCCGCCGGGCAGGAGGTGGGGCAGATCGCCCCGCCCATCGTCTACGTGCGGGAGAACGTCCGCTGGGAATATAAAACGGTCGAGCGTGAACTCCCGGCGGGGCCAGCAATCGACGAGGCGGAGCTCAACGCGCTCGGCGGGGAAGGCTGGGAGATGGCGGGCGTGCTCGCCCAGGGGAGCCGGGTCAGCTTCTACTTCAAGCGGATGGCCGCCTGAGCGGAGCGTCAAATTCAACAGAAGGAAAAGAGAGCGTGGCACAGGCCGCGCTCTCTTTCGTTTCGTGGGATATTGATTTTGTCGCTACTGTGAGATGCTGTAGGTCATGCTCACCTGCACGACCACCGAGAGCTGCCCCTGGCTGATGACCGGCGCGCCGCCACCACCGCCAAGGCCCGCCGCCTGGACAACCGGCATCGGGTCGCTGGAGGTCGCCTCGACAGCCGAGATGGGGTCGCCCAGTGTGACACCCATGTCCGCCGCCAGGTTTTCGGCGCGCGCCTGGGCATCGGCCACCGCCCTGGCGCGTGCATCCTGGGCCAGCGCGGTGGTGTCGTCGATGCTGAAGGTCAGGCCGTTGACGTTGTTCGCGCCCGCCGCCAGGGCCGAGTCGAGCAGGTTTTCGATTGACGACAGATCGCGCACGATGACCTGAAGCTGGTTGCTGACGTGATACCGCCGCTCGCCGGTGGACTGGCCGGTCGCCGGGTCGTACACTTCCTCTGTCCACACGTTGAAGCCCATCGTCTGCAGGTCTTCGTCAGCGACGCCCATGCCCTTAAGTGCCTCTATCACTGCGTCCATCGTCTGGTTGGCCTCGCTGACGGCCTGCCCGATGTCCGTGTTGGCGATGTCGACGCCAAGCTGGACGTTGGCGATGTCAGGTGCGCCGTTGGCCCGCCCGACGCCGTTCACGGTGATCGAGTTGGTAGGCGCGGACGACTGGATGGGCGCGGGGGCCGCCGTGGGCACCGCACCTAAAGCGGCACAGCCGGTCAGGCCCACTACTATGACGAGCACCAGAGCCGAGAGGCCTATCGTTTTCTTGCTAAACAGCCGATTCATAGCTTTGTTCTCTCTCCTATCCTTCAGATATATAGATACGGACTAACAATACTAGAACGTATAGGGCGTAGTTTTTGTTCCAGAGATCAAACCCCGATTCTAGGATTCGGGTTCGTCAATTCCGCCGGTCAGGCGGGCGGCGGCCTGGCGGCCTTTGGGGGTGAGCAGGAAGGTGGCGGCGGGGAACTTCTGGTTGCTATAGAGCAGCCCTCGCTCGCGCAGGGCGGCGACCACCCGGCGCGGCACGATCCGCGCGCGCCCGTCGAGCGCATGCAGGCGGTACACCTTCAGACCACTCAGGTAGCGGTGCGACTTGAGAGTCCGGCCCTCGGCCAGCGCCCGCAGGAGACGCTTCTGCCATCGGGATAGTCGGGTCATGGCCTGCGAGGAAAACCGGCTGGGGGTGGGGCGTTATTCACCACCAAGCACGTAGCTCGCCACGGCGTCGGCCAGGATCGCCACCCCGATTGGCAGGGCGTCCTCGTCGATGTCGAAGCGCGGGTTGTGGTGCGGGAAATCCAGCCCGCGCCCGGCGTTGGCCGAGCCGACGAAAAAGAAACAGCCCGGCACGTCGGACATCAGCAGGCCCACATCCTCCGAGACGGTCGAGCGGACATCCCGCCGCACGCCCTCCGCGCCCACCACATGCGCAGCGACCTCGGCGACCCGGTCGGCCACCGCCGGGTCATTGTGAACCGGTGGGATAAGCGACTGAATTTTGACCTCGGCCTGGCAGCCCATCGCTGTCGCCACGCCCGTGCAGATTTCCTCCAGGCGTTGATGAGCCAGCTCGTTCGTCTGCTCGGTGTAGGTGCGGATCGTCCCCCGCAGGTCGACGCCGGGTGGGATCACGTTGAACGCCTCCCCGCCGTTGATCGCCGTGACGCTGACCACCACCGTGTCCAGCGGGCTGACGTTACGGCTGACAATCGTCTGGAGCGCGCCGACGATCTGCGCGGCGGCCACGATCGGGTCGTGCGTCTTCTCCGGCAGCGCGCCATGCCCGCCATAACCCGTGACCCGGCACGACCAGTCGTCGGCGGAGGCCATGCTCGGCCCGCTCGTCACGCCGACCGTCCCGACCGGCATCTCGTTCCACAGGTGCAGCCCCAGGCTGACCGCGGGACGCGGGTCGCCCAGCACGCCGTCCGCGATCATCGCCTGCGCGCCCTCGCCGATCTCCTCCGCCGGCTGGAAGACGAACTTCACCCGCCCCTTGATCGCCGAGCGGCGCTCGCTGAGCAGCCGGGCCACCGCCAGGCCGATGGTGACGTGCCCGTCGTGCCCGCAGGCGTGCATCACGCCGGGCGTCTGGGAAACGTAGTCGGTCTGGTTGGCCTCTAGAATGGGAAGCGCGTCCATGTCCGCCCGCACCAACACGGTCGGGCCGTCGGCTTCGCCCTCCAGCAGGCCCACCACGCCCGTCTGCCCGACCCCGCTGCGCACCTCCAGCCCCAACTCGTTGAGCGCGGCGGCGACGATCCCCGAGGTCCGGTTCTCCTGAAAAGCAAGCTCCGGGTGCCGATGCAGGTCGCGACGGCGGGCAACCATCTCTGCCCGCATGGCGACTGCTTCATCAAAAAAGCTGGTGGTCATCCAACCCTCTCTCCCATTGCCCCGAATAAAAAACTCACCCCCACAGGAAACCTCAATCGCTGCCAGGCGGGGGTGAGCACTAAATGTTGGATCACATTATGCCATCAGCTGCTCGTGGAGTCTCCCGACCGCCCACGTCGCCTTCCCCGGCGGCGACGCCTGCGCCTGGGGGGGTCGTCCGGGGCCTGGCCTTGAGCGCGAGGCTGCTCCTCCTCCGGCGGCTTGCCGGAGCGAGTGCGCGCCCCACATTCACACGGCCCGGCCATCCCCTCGCGGACGCAGCCGTTACGCGCCTTCTCTTCCAGGGCGCGCAGCTCCTCAAGCGGGACGATGTCGTCCCGGTGCACCTGGTACCGTTTTTCCTCGACGACGACGGTGACGGTCTGCTCCAGGGGGTTGCGGTCGATCACCTTGCCCTCGCCGTGCGGCGTCCCGATCCACTTATTCCGCCTGGGCAGGTTCTTGGTGGCCTCCACGTACTGCTCGTATTCATAGATCAGGCAGCAGCGCAGCCGCCCGCACATGCCGGTGATCTCGGAGGGGTTGAGCGAGATCCCCTGCGCCTTCGCCATCTTGATCGAGATCGGGCTGAAATCGGTCAGGAAGGTCGAACAGCAGCGCGGCGCGCCGCATGCCCCATACTCACCTAACAGCTTGGCCGCGTCACGCGCCCCGATGCGGCGCATTTCGATCCGCGTGCGGAACTCCTTTTCCAGGCGCTTGCGCAGCGCGTTGGTGTTCGGGTTGTCCTCCTCGGCGGTGTACAGGAAAGCCAACAGGCTGCCGTCGTAGTTGTACTGGGCCTTGACGAACTTAATTCCTTCCAGCCCACCCAGGGAGGCGGCCTGCTCGCGGCAGACGATCAGGGCCTCGACCTCTTTGGCCTCCCAGAGGCGGCGCATCATCAAGTCTCGCGCGTTGGCGGGCCGCTTGACCGGCTTCAGTGATTTCTCCTCAACCTGCTCGTGGGGCACCTGACCCATCACCTGTCCGAGCTGCCGCCCGCGCCGCGTCTCGACGATCACAAAATCGCCCGGCGCGATCTCCGGGAAAGCGGTAGCATCAAAGTGATAAAGCTTACCGATCCTTTGAAAACGAACACCGACGACATGTTGTGCGGTGCTGACTGCCATGATTGTGGTCTCCGATAGAAAATTAACCGTGCTGAGCACGTCTTCATTAAGATGTGGTGATAATAGTTTAGATGACGGTCTTGGAAACTGCAAAACCAGGGATTGTATCACCGACGTGGACTGCCGACGCCTTCCAGACATTTCTGGTTGGTAAAGCGAAAGAGGTAAGTTAATATATAGTATGAATATATGGGTGGATCGGGATCAGCGACAGGATGATCATATGCCAAAGTGGCCTGATCACCTGCCATGCCGACCTCAAACTTGTTACTTATCGGGTCAGCATGGGTTCACCTGAGAACATCCCAGTCAAAAACCTGGCTGCGCGACTGCCCGGCAACAGTCGACGAAGGCCACTCCTCTTGAACCCGCCGCTGTAGTTCGGGGTACAGCAAATAGGGCAGGTCAATAACCTGGTACGTTCTGCACCTATCCGTCACTTATCTATACAAGTACAAGTACGAGAGTGAATCTTATGTATAATAGGTATTAGCATCGTGGAATCGTCTCCAGGGACAAACGACTTTAACACGCCAATGGCTCAGTCTAACCGACAACGCGCGAACAATATCCCCCTTACGCTGGGCGTCATTGAGCGGCCACGGCTTATTGCTACACTAAACGGTATCACACAGTATCGGGTAGCGCTGGTTGCCGCTGCCCCCGGCTATGGCAAGACAACCATAACCTCCCAGTTTGCCCGGCAGGCTCGTTACCCCGTGGCCTGGCACACGATCGACGAACGCCAGCGCGATGCGGCCAACCTCCAAGACCAATGTCTAAGCGCACTTGAAGATATCGCACCCGGAATCAAAGAGGCGCTTTCCTCGCGCTCAGAGGGGCTCCCCCCCGGCGAGCTGGCTACCCTGGTCACCCGATACCTGGACCAGAACCTGGACGGGGACGCGATTTACGTGCTCGACGACGTCCAATACCTGACCGGAGCGCCAGGGGCTGAGACGTGGCTGAGCATGCTGGTCGAGCATATGCCAGCCCGCTGCCACCTGGTGCTGAGCGGGCGCTCGGTCCCGGCCCTGCCCTTCGCGGAGATGATCGCCCGCAACGAAGTGCTCCCGCTGGGGCAGGCCGAGCTTGGGCTGAGCCACGAAGAAATCCAGACGCTGGCCGAACGGCTCGGCACCCCCCTGACACCCGACCAGATCGACGAGCTTGCCACCCGCCTGGAGGGCTGGCCCGCCGGGATCATGCTCGCCTTGCAGCCCCTCCCGGCGGGGATGGCCGGATCGCTGCTGAAGGGCGGCGCCGGGCCGGAGGCGTTGTTCGCCTCCCTGGCCGATTCGATGCTGAAGGCGCAGCCTCCCGACCTCAAACACTTCCTGCTCACCTCTTCTACGCTCAAACAACTGACCCCTGAGTGGTGCTCGTCCATCCTGGGCATGTCCGGCGGGGCGCGCTGGCTGGCGGCGGTTCAAAACCGCAACCTGTTCGTTTCCAGGGTGTCGGGCAAGCTGGTCTATCACACCCTGTTCCGGGATTTCCTCCAGGAGCAGCTCAGGCGAACTGCACCCGACCGCTACGTCGACCTGCATCTGCGGGCCGCCCGCTGGTTCGAAGAGCGGGATGACATCGACAGCGCGTTTAACCATTATGTATCGGCGGGCCGGTTGGACCGGGCCGGGGAGATCGCCGAGTGGGCGACGGGTGCCTATTTCGTGCAGGGCAAATTCGAGACTCTGCTCAACTGGAGCGCCCGCCTGCGGGAAGTCGGCGCGCGCGCTCCCCAGTTATCCTTTGAATGCGCGATGGTGCTCACCGACCGGTACGATTACCAGGCCGCCCAGGACGAGCTGGAAAGGGCGATGGCTGAGTTCACCAAGCGCGGCGAGGAGCTGGGCATCGCCAAAGTGCGGCTCCAGCGAGCGCGGATCAGCCTGCAAAAAGGGGACTACCAGGAGGCGATCGAGCAGGCGGCGCAGCTGTTGTCCTCGCATCTGGCCGAGGTGCGCGGGCGGGCCTTGCGCATCATCGGCCTGGCCTACCTGCGCCTGGGGGACGTCACCGCCAGCGTCGAATACCTGGAGGAGTCCCTGGCCCTGCACCGGGCGGTCGGGCTGCGCTCGTCGCTCTCCCACCTGCTGCAAGACCTGCACCTAGCTTATACGCGCCTGGGGCGTCTGGACGACGCCGGAGCGTGCCTGCACGAGGTGGTCGCCCTGCGCCGCAACATGGGCGGGGCGAGCGCGATGGCGCTGGCCCTCAACAACCTGGGCTACTACCTCCACCAGCGCAGCGACTACCGCCAGGCGCTCGCCACACTGGAGGAAGGGCTTGAGGTCATCGCCGGTTTTCAATACCGGCATTCCGAATGCTACCTGCTGTGGAGCCTGGGCGACCTCAAGCGCGACCTGGGCCTATTTGAGGAAGCGCGACGCCTACACGACCGGGCGCTCCAACTGCTCCCTGTCGACGGCGAGCCGAACTTACACAGCGCGATCCTGACCAGCGGGGCCACGCTGCGCCGCTGGGAGGGGCAGATCGAAGAGGCCATCCTGGTCGCGCAGGAAGCCGCCGAGGTCGCCGCCGTGCACGACATCGCGTTTGAGCACAGCATGGCAGAGGCCGCCCTGTGGGCTGCCCGCGCCTACCAGGGGGAAATCAAAGAGGCACTTGACCATTTAGAAAATATAGTGGAAGATTTACACAAGCAGGGCGCGCGCTTTGAGATGATCGGGGTGTTGGGTGTGTGCGCCTTGACCTCGCTACTCAATGCCGACAAGGAATCAGCCGGGAGCTATCTGCAGCGTGCACAAGAAGTCGCCCAGGAGATCGGCAGCGCACAGCCGCTTGCAGCGGAGATCGAACACTCACCTCTATTAAAGGAGTTCGTGAACGGGAGCATCAGCCAGGACTCTCCCAACCTTTACGAAGACCTGGACCAGCTGCGACAGGCGCGTGTCCGGCTGGCCTCCAGCAACGGGCGGCGGGAAAGCCATGCCGACCAGGACACCTACAGTCTACGCATCCTGACCCTGGGCCAGGAGCAGGTCGAGCGTGATGGCATCCCGGTGACATCCACCGAGTGGCGGTCCTCAACTTCCAAGATGTTGTTTTTGTATCTATTCTTTAAAGGGCCGCACAAACGTGAAGAACTGGGTTTAGTTTTCTGGCCGGATAACTCTGATGCCCAGCTGCGGCGCACCTTCCACACCACGCTCCATCGTGCACGGCAGGCGCTGGGCAAGAACGTGATCCTGTTCGAGGATGAAGATTACCTGATCAACCCTAACCTGGAGGTGACTTGCGACGCACTGGAGCTACAGAACCTGACCGATCAGGCACGTCCATTGCCCTACCACGATGCCCGCACCGAGCATCTGTGGCGCAGGGCTACAGAAATTTATCGTGGCGATTTTTTACCGTCAGTAGATGAAGAATGGGTGCTTGCGCAGCGCCAGGGATTGCGCGACCTCTACATAGAGGCGCTGGTCAGCCTGGGCTACTGCGCCAAGGCCCGCAACGATCTCAGGGCAGCCATCGACGCGTTTATGCGCGTTCTTGACGAAGATCCATATCGCGAAGACGTACACCGTGAAGTCCTCAAGTGCTACGTAGCACTCGGACAGACTAACCAGGTTCTCAGCCACTATCAGGGGATGAGACAACGGTTATGGGATGAGCTGGGGGTGGTCCCCTCGGACGAAACGGAGCGTCTCGTCAAGAAACTGCTTCATTGATGTCAGATTAAACATCTACCAATCGAATAACGCTGCCAGCAAAGAAATCGTCGCCCAAAAAGACGATTTTTTTGTTTGGTAAGCAGTCTGTATAGCACTAAGGATTACCTTAGTGTTGTGATGGTTATTCACCTACTCAATAACAAGGAGTAAACACATGAACGGGCAGATAACTCAGTACGGGCCGGCAGGTGGTGGCAGCGGCGGTTCTTTGCAGTATGGTCCGGCGGGCGGTGGCAGCGGTGGCTCGCTGCAATATGGCCCGGCAGGCGGCGGCAGCGGTGGCTCGCTGCAATATGGTCCGGCGGGTGGTGGCAGCGGCGGCTCGCTGCAGTATGGCCCGGCGGGTGGCGGCAGCGGCGGCTCGCTCTAGCGCATCACGGCGCGTTATCCAACGGTGGGCCGGTATCGGAAAGTCATTTACATAGGGGGATAAGCCCACATGTTGTTGCATAACCGTATGATTAACTCAGAAGAACGACAGAAGTTGGATAGGCTGTTAGGAGCAGCGCTCGTCGACAAAGGGCTGTGTCAGCGCCTGATCCAGGAGCGCGATCACTCGCTCATGAGCGAGTACCAGCTCACGGATGAAACCCAGGATTGGCTGCGCAGCGTTCAAGCGTCATCACTGATGGAGCTAGCACAGGCAATAGCGCCACAAATGTAGAGCAGTTCTGTCGGGAACTGCTGCCCGGTGAAAACCGAGAAGGACTTCTCTCCACAGGCTGGCTAGAAGCCTGATCGGTTTTCACTCGGCGACCTGAAAAGCTGCCGAGCGTCGATATAGGGCACTAACAGACAACATGGTATTACGTTACAGACAAGCCAGCGCAGAGGTACCTAACATGCAGACTTCCTACTTTAGGGAGGAAACTATCGGCGTGTGTAAGCAAATCATGGTAGTTGATGACGAGGTGGGGGTTCGGCAGCTCCTTGGCATCATGTTGGAAAGAGCAGGGTTCTCAGTCATCAAAGCGGGCGATGCATCCGAAGCACTGGACCTTCTCGAGAACACCGAGCCCGACCTATTCATCCTCGACGTGATGATGCCGGGCATGAATGGACTTGAATTGTGCCAGCACATTCGGCAGTCGCCCAAGACAACCCATACACCGGTGTTGATCCTGTCTGCCAAGGCCGACGTGGAGGATATTCAGCGTGGGCTGAGGGCGGGGGCTAACGAGTATGTGGTGAAGCCGGTGCTACCCCGCGAGCTGGTCTCGAAGGTGAGCGCCGTGTTGCAAAAGGCCTAGTTTGTACCTGGGTTTGACACCTGTTTGACTGATTAAACACCTGCTTTCATAACGACAGCGCATCCTGTGGGCTGACCTCACTCCCGCCCGCGCTGTTTGCTGCCTGCCTTGGCACTTCCCTTCACAAGCAGGCTCTCTTTGTCATCTAATTTTCCCAGCCAACAAACACCAGCCCGATAGCAGCGGCACCTATCAGCAGCCAGCCGCGGTCGCCGATGATATGCGTTTGCCCGCTCAGCGCAAAGCGACTTGCTTTCAACATGTCCTCAGGCTACACTCTGGCACATCGTCATCATCAAGATAGGACCTAAAGGATTGTGAATGAGTCGGGTCGTTAACCTGAACACTCCTGGAAAAACCCGCAGCCAGCACATGCGCACCGCCGCCGAGATCATCCGCCGACTGGGTGAGAAATCGGAGGTAGACAAGGAAGCTCAAGACATGGCCGCCCTTCTGGTCTTTTGTTTCCGTGAGATCGAGGAGGGCATCGAAGACTCGGTTCGGGCCTGGGAGAAGCGGGATTACTGGATTAAGGCCGAGCGCTTCAGAACGCGCTGGGCCTGGTCGGGGCGAGCGGCAGGTGAACTGGAGCGCATCATTCGCCAGGGCACTTGGGAACAGCTCCCGGCGGTGTTGGTCAGGCTGCTTCCCCATTTTGAGGAGATCAAGATCGCCAAATACACCCGCCCGCCCAGCCTGTGGGACGGCACCTACCAACAGCTGCTCCAAGAGGACTCCATCACCAAGGACAGATAGATCGGTATGCGTGATGCTCGCCAGCTTGCTCTGGGCCTGTTACTAGCCGGGCTGGTGTTGGCCGCCTGTGGCGCGCCGCCAGCCTCTCCCTCCGCCTCAGGCGGAGGCGAACGGCCTGCCAACGGCCCCACCATCACCCCCACGGCAGCGCCTGCCGATGACGGTGACCCGGATTTAGAAACGGAACCCACCCCCACCCCCGACCCGTTCGGCGGCGATGGCCCCTGGACGGTCACGTTTGAGACGGAGGATGGGGAGACCCTGAACGGCACGTTATTTGGCCGGGGGCCGGTTGACCTCGTCCTGGCCCCTGACTACCCCGGCAAACAGGACGGCTGGGTGCCATTTGCCGAAGCTGCGTCCCAGGCCGGGTACCGCGTCCTCACCTTTGATTTCCGGGGATATGCCAACCCGGAAGACCAGGTGGACTGGAGCGACTCTCCCCCCGACCTCGACGCGGCGCTGGCTTTTCTGCGCGTTCACGGCGGCCAGCAGTTCATCGTCATGGGGGCGGGCCAGGGCAGCCTGGCAGCCATCCTCGCCGCCGGGGAGCAGCCCGACGTGATCGGCCTGGCGGCCCTTTCCACCCCACGCGAGGTAATCGGCCTGGAGCTTACCGACAGCGAATTGCGACGGGTTGAGGTGCCCAGCCTGTGGATCGGCGCGCGCACCGACCTCTCCCAGAGCGTCGAGGAATTCGCCGACCTGGTCGGCGGCGACGCAGAGGTGTGGATTTACGAGGGCAGCAGCCTGCACGGCACGTTCATATTCCAGGGTGCCGATCAGGACGACCTGATCCAACGCCTGCTCGATTTTGCCGACCGGGTCAGCGGCGGTACGGGCGGGTGAAAGGCGCGGGTCTCAGCCCGCGACCTGGGGCATATCCTGTGGTAGAATAAGTGTGCAGCCCCCCCGGCCACGATTTTCGTCGGGCCACCGCCTGATGGAGTAGACCGATGATGCCTGAGCACGCGCAACCCGAATCCGCCCCGACCGCGGGAGGTCCTCCCGCAGGCGGCCCGCCCACCGAGCGCAACCCGGTGACGACCGCCCGCTTCCGGCGCGAGTCGTGGTGGCAGATTCAGTTCCCTGTGCTGCTGGTTGCGCTGCTGGCCGCCGGGGCGGTGGTGTCTCTGGCCGTCTGGGGCGGGGCCGACGCAATCCACGCAGTTTCCGCCTACACCCTGATATTGCTGCTTATCCCGGCCCTGGTGGTGGCGCTGCTGCTGGTCGGCATCGGCGGCGCGCTGGTTTACCTGATGTTCAAGCTGCTCCGGCTGCTGCCCCCTTACGCCAACCTGGCCCAGCAGGAGCTGGAAGGCGTCCACCGGTGGGTCGACCAGGCGACTAACCGGCTGGCGGGCGGCCTGATAGCGGTGCGTAGCACGATGGCCGGGATCAACGCCTACCTGAGGCGCGAGGGCTATCTTTCACAGGATGACGAGGCAACCGGCTCCGCCGGAGAGGATTCCTAGGCGGGCCGCCGTTTTCCAGGAGGTCGTGTATGGCTGAAAAAGAATCGGGTTCGGGGCGGGCGATAGTGCCCACCGGTGGGGATTGGCGCACCCGGACCTTCGTGTTCGGCGGGATCGTCGGGGCCGTCTTAGGGCTGCTGTCGGCTTATCTCTACGTCCGCTCGGCTGAGGAAGAACACGCCGGGCAGCCCCCGGCCAGCCCCAAAGCGGGCGACGCGCTTCGCCTGGGCACGTCTGTGCTGGCGATCGTGCGCACGATCACCGAGTGGGGCAAACGCTAGGGCAGCGGCCTCGCCCATCCGGCAGCGGAAAACGGGCCTGCCAGATGGCGGCCCGTTTGATCTATCTAGCACCTGCGCTCGTCTCGTTCAGGCCTGGCCGTTTCAGGCCGCCCGAACTGCGAAAAGTCGGGAATCTGATTACAATGATAGGTGCAACGACAGGCCCAGGCGGGCGGACTCTCAGAGGGACTTGAGATGATCGGCGACATCGAGGAATTTATCAAGCAGTTTCACGGGCAGCGGCGGCGCACGCAGTGGCTGGTCGACGTGATCCCGGAGTCCAAGGCGGATTGGCGTCCCTGGCCGGATGAGCCGTCGCCCGCCGAGATCGTCTGCCGCCTGGCTGCCACCCACCTGATGTACGCCACCGTGACCGCGCACAACTACTGGTACGTGGACGACTTCGAAAGCTGGACGAACACCTGGGAGCGGGCGACCGAGTACTTCGCCGAGAAGACCGAGGCGGCGCTCGACCTGCTGCGCCCGCTGCCGGATTCGGTGCTGATGGAGAAGCGGTACAAGCTGGATGGCAACCCGCCCACCTCGGCCTGGCGCTTCCTGATGGCGATGCTGGACGCCGAGATCAGCGGGCGCATGCAGCTGGATAACTACCTGATGCTGCTCAACGTACACCGCCCCAGCCTGAGCAGCTTCACGCTCGAATCGGTGCGTGAGGCGCTCGCCCAGATGAAGGAACATTGAACCCGGAGGCCGGATCGACCGGCAAAGACCGGCAGAGGACAAGGAGAAAGAGACGATCATGGGTGACGACGCATACGATTGGCCTGCCATCATTCGAGCCGCCGCAGTTATCGTGATCATCACCGGGGCATTCGGCCTGATCGTGCCGGTGGTGGGTGCGCTGGCGGTAGGCCCCTGGGACACGCTGAAAATCTCCGGGAGCGATATCTACATCTTTGCTTTCTGGGCGATCGCGTGGGGGTTGACCATCTGGCAGAGCCAATGGGTGAAGAACCAGGTCGGCCAGGACAGCATCATCAACGACATGCTGGTCACGGTGGCGATTGTGGCGGTGGCGCTGATCATCATCCGGCTGATCGTCTGGGTGATCTACGACCCGATCAAGTATGATCCGGCCACCTATAATCCCGCCAACCTCGACTACCGGGGGCCGATCACGGCCATCGACGCCGGAGGGGCGCTGCTGCTGGCCGTCGTCGCTTTGATCGGCGCGCGCATCAACCAGGACTAACCGCGCGCCGCTGCCAACAAACTGGATTTCACCCCAATCACCGTGAGGTTGGCTCAGGTAGCGGTTAGGCCGCATGCCCTTCCTGGTTCTCGATTTCTAACACCTGCACCGGGATGTTCGTTTTCTGTTCGATCTCGCTGACCAGTGAGCGGAATCGCTCCTTGCCGAAGACGGTACTCTCCGCCGTTGGCCTGCCCAGCATGATCAAGTCGATCTCTTCTTCCTGCCCAACCTGGATCAATTGGTCGATTAACTCCCCTGTGCGGACGATCGCCCTGGCTCGAACACCGGCCCGAAACGCCTGTTCCTGGGCGGTAGTTTGCAGGTAGGCCAGCATTTTTTCCATCTGATCGTCAATGCTGATCACGATCGGGGTGGCGACCTTTTGTAGGACTTGAGGGTCAAATACGTAAAGGAAGATCAGGTGCGCATCCCTGGCCTGGGCCAACGCGATTGCTTTCTGATGGGCGGGCTGACTGGCCTCCCCACCTCGCGTTGCGCAGAGGATTCGGGGTGAGGTTTTCCCCGTCGCTGGTATGTCCAAGGGAGACCTCAACCGCGCCAGGACGTACCTGCCAACACCCACCAGAGCGGCGACCAGTCCGACGGCCCCGCCTACCCACAACAAGGTCATAAAGCCCCAGCCCTCGGCCCTGGCGATCTGATAGACGATAAAGCATACATACGATGCCACCAGGTAGGCCCCAATGACACGGTTGATCGTTCTGGCCCGGCCCAGCCACCGGAAATCCATCAGCAGGATTGCCAACAGCGACAGGTTTATAAAGTTCATGAATGCCAGGCTCAGGATGGCTGTTTCGCCTATGGGCAGCGGGGTGATTAGCGCAGGCAGCCCCAGCCCAAACAGCAAATTAAACAGGTTGCTGCCAAAGGCGGTTCCCAGCACCAGGTCCGCCTGCCCCCGGCGTGCGGCCTGGATCGATGAGGCGATCTCTGGCAGCGACGTGCCTGGCCCGATGATCACCAGGCCGATGATGAAGCGGGGGATGCTCAGTGCCGTCGCTACCGCAGTGCAGTTCATGACCAACACTCTTGCAGCAAGCACCAGCAGGGTCAGCCCTCCACCCGTTGCCAACAGCGCCTGGCTGAGTGACAGTTTCAGAGCAGTGGGATGTGAGATCTCCTCCATGACTGTTGTCTCAACCAGCAGGACGCTGCGCTGTTGTCTTGCCTTGGAATACTGAATGATTAAGGCGATCGCTGCCAGGAACAGGATCAGCATCAGCCCGGCCTCAACGCGCCCGATCAAGCGGTCAACGACCAGGGCGGTGACCAGGCCCGTTGCCGTAAAATAGAGGGGGACATCCTTTTCCAGTGCGTTCTGTGGGACAACGATCAGTCCGGCGACCAACGCCGACATCCCCAGCTCGATCCCAAAATTGACCAGATTAGAGCCGAGAATATTCCCGACAATCGTCGCGGTATCCGCTTTACTGAACACAATTGCGAGGTTGATCGCCAGCTCGGCAGACGAAGTGCCAACGGCAACGATCGTCGCGCCGATCACCAGGGGACTGATCTGAAATTCGTGTGCGATGTGGACTGCGCCATCGACCAGGAAGTGGGATGCCCGCGTGACGACGTACAGCATGCCAAAGACCAGCAGGACGTTAACTAACAGAGGAAGTCCTACGAAAAATTCCTCAAGCATATCAGTTTCCTAGGTGCCAATGCGGATTCTGACCCGATCAGGCAACCCTCTGGTTGGTCAAAAGCCAATCCAGCAAGTAGGCTAATATTGGCCCGCCGACCAGGACTATCAGAGCAGCCAGCCAGTATTTACCTACCATCATTGCGCCCAGCCAGGCCACTAACCACAGAAATCCCAACAGGAACCGTGTCTTGTTCGGATCAAGTTTAGTATGGCCGCCCATGTTCTGGGTTCTCCGTACCTATTCTCTCTACCTTTATCATACACTATATTCGCGGGCTGGATGTGACGGAGGCAGGTCGGGGGTGAACTCTGGGAGACGCCGTATAACGAAAGCGGGCCGAGGTTTTTCCGCGATCCCCTTGACTCTCACGCTGCGTGATAGTTTACACTCTGGTCAGATGAGGAGGATTCAGTAAGACAGTGTACACCGTCAAACAACTATCCGACCTGGCAGGGGTCAGCGTGCGCACGCTGCACTACTACGACGAGATCGGGCTGCTCAAGCCCTCGTCGGTGGGCGAGAACGGCTATCGTTACTACGATGACGAAGCCGTGCTCCGGCTTCAGCAGATTCTTTTCTTCCGGGAAATGGATTTGAAGCTGACCCAGATCAAGCACATCCTGGATCGCCCGTCGTTCGACCGGGTCGCCGCGCTGCGGTCACACCGGGATGCGTTGCAAGCCAGGATCAGACGCCTGCAAAGCCTCATCACCACGGTCGACAACACGATCATGCACTTGATTGGAGAGGTTGAAATGAGCAAGAAAGGACTCTTCGCCGGGTTCGACGAGGAGCAGCAGAAAAAGTGGACGGAGGAAGCCATCGATCTGTATGGCGAGGAGAACGTCAGGCCATCTATCCAGCGTTGGGAGCGCTACACGCCGGAGCAGAAGGCGCAGATCGTGGCAGAGAGCAACGCGATCTACCGCGAGCTGGCCGAGCGGATCGGCGAGGGGCCGGAGAGCCAGGCGGTTCAGGCGCTGGTCGCCCGCTGGCACGAGCACCTGCGCTACTTCTACGAGCCATCAGTGGAGAGGCTGCGCGGGCTGGGCCAGCTCTACAACGAAAGCCCGGATTTCAGGGCGACGTTCGAGAAGTTCCACCCCGACCTGCCCGCTTTCTTCGGGCGGGCCATCGCCTACTACTGTGACACCCTCGCCAGCGAGGAATAGGATATCAGGGGGGGGCCCTTGTGGCTGCCCCCCATCTCACTCGAAATGCCGCTGGGTGAAGATCAGCGGCAGCCCGACCAGGACCAGGAACACCAGGTTGAAGGCGGCGTTGAAATATACCCCGGACGCCAGCGAGATATACTCATCGACCACAAACCAGAGCAGTATCCCGGCCAGTATTGAGTTCCACGCCCAGCGCTCCTTTCGCAGGAACGCCTGCCGGGCCACGAACAGGAGGGTCAGCCCCCAACCGGCCATCGTCGCGCCGAGCACACCATACGCCCAGCCCTGGAAGCGCCCCGCTTCGACCAGGACCGCACCTGTCCCCCAGAAGGCGGGATCGACTCCCTGGTTGAAAAGGGCGAAGAGCGGCGTCCGGTTGAAGAACGCCATAAACAACCCAAACACGACAACGATCACACTGACCGCTACCAGCCAGCGCTGCCAGAAGGCAAACTGCTTGTTATCCATTCTGTCGCTCCCCATTCCCAGGCTGACCGGCTCTCCTGATAATATACCCCGGTAGGCTGTTACAACCCCAGGCGCTCGGCGACCTGGTCGCCGTGTTTGTCGCGCTTGATGCCCACCCGCTGGACGTAGACGCGGGTGGTGGTGGCATTGACGTGGCCGAGCGCGTCCTGCGTCTCGACCAGGCTGCCGGTCTCGTCGGCGACGATGCGGGCGTAGGTGTGGCGGGTCTGGTGGACGTGGACGTGATCCAGCCCGGCCTGCTTGCCGTACATCTTGAGGTTCTTGGCGAAGGCGTGGCTGGTCAGCGGCTTGCCTCAGACCCTCTGGGAGGGGCCTTCGCGCCTGCCAACTACTATTCGATGGCGATGCGTCGCTGGTCAGTCTGAGCTATCAGAGCCGCCAAAATAGTCATAGGTCTTGAACCCAATCGATGAACTACCAGTAATCCCAGGAATCGTACCTCGTAGTGTTATTGTTCTTGCCTGATAGTCCACTTCAATATCAGCGTCACCCATTAACGACCTATTTTCCCAGGTGTTTACCTGCATCAAGTTCGCTATCGGTCCCGTGGTAGGAGTATCCGGACTAAAGACGAAATGCATAGCGCACATCTCGTAGACTCCGCCTTCTATCTCTACACACCAGGAATACTCTAACCTATTGAGCGGTACACCCATCCGGTTTACCGTAATGGAGGCAGGAAGCTCTCTGAGAGTAAATATGGCCTCCAATGTCTCACCCTCAAGAGAGGTTGCAAAGTCAACTACATCAATATATCCCGGCAATTCGCCCGCCGCAGGCGTGCCAACCACAGTTGGGGCTGCTGTATCCGCCATGTCTAAGAGTGAGCCCAGATCGATTGTCTGACCGTCAGGACACTGCGCTTCAAAAGAATTGCCCCCTTTCTCCACTTGGTAGATCCACGTACTAAGCACAGTACCGGTAGTCTCTGAAAGCGGGGTAATTGAGCTACCCAGGGTCCCTTTACGCCCTTGCTCGTCAAACACTGCAAGAACAAGATAGCCTGTCAACGCAGCCAAATCCGTGGAAGTTGTCTGAATCGTAAGCACCAACAGTTCGCTATTTGGCCCACCGGCGGTTTCGATGACACTTCCACCCTGCCTATACTCGTCCGTTATCTGTGCAGCAGTGATCAAGATGGAAGCCGGTGGTTTGTCATAACCCGCAAAATAAGGGCAGTCTGGTGGGCGACAGACACAGGCAATTGGAACATCTATGCCAGGAATCGGGGTTGGTGTAATCGTGGGTGTCGGTGAAGGAGTGAAAGTGGGTGTGTTGGTGTTGATTGCGGTGGCAGTCGCGGTTGGCGTCTGGGTCACGGTTGGCGTCTTTGTCCACACCGTAGCGATGGCAGTTTGAACATCCGCCGTCTGAGTAGCGAGGTCGGCTACAGACGGACCGCATGCGGTCATTAAGATACTCAGTAGAATTACTATTATAACTTGGTGTAATCTGCCCATATCCGATTCTCCCGTCCTGGTAGGAATGGCTTACAGAAGAGGTTATTAATAGTATAAAGCGAGCCTGAGGGGATTGTCAATCGTGCTTGGGGGCAGCCTCCGGAGCCGGGAAGGAGGACTTGGCCTTGGTCACCTTCCGCAATTGGCGGTGATGTCTGCCAGGAGACGCTGCGTTTCTGGACGCCGGAGGCTGCCCCGCGTAGTTTTACAATGACCCAGGCAAACTAGGGACTTATTCACAGCGATCTGGGCGATCAGCCCACCGCCATCGCCTGCTAGTATGAGGCGGAGAAGTATTTCCGGAAGATGGACACAATCGAATATGCCGAGC
>Ga0315536_1000539_pt1 | contig 19001 bp, 21 predicted proteins | sample SalMarSW160230MG_FD_203093 | JGI IMG/M metagenome (GOLD analysis project Ga0315536, IMG submission 203093) | Salt marsh sediment microbial communities from the Plum Island Ecosystem LTER, Massachusetts, United States - Salt Marsh Sediment SW1602-30 ...
CGTTTAGACACTTCTTCGTACAGCTGAACCGTTTTTTCAGCAATCTTATTCCATGTGAACTCGCTTAAAACCCTTTTCCGACCGTTCTTTCCAAGCCATTTCCGTCTTTCCGGGTTTTCCAGCGAGCTTATGATTCCCCACGCGATGTCTGACGGGTTGTTTGGGTCTATGTGGTAGCCGCACTGTTCGTCACTGCAGCAAATCACTATTTCTCTCATTCCGCTGACGCCCGCAGCGCCCACCACAACCGGTTTCTCCATGCTCATAGCCTCAAGGGCAACTATGCCGAAAGGTTCATAATAGCTTGGAAAAACCGCCACGTCGCAAGCCGCGTAATGCAGAATGCGTTCTTCTTCAGGTATGAAGTCAAAACGGAATCGCACGTACTCATTCAGCCTCATGGTTCGGGTCAAATTAATCAGGTATTCCTGCTGGTCGCCCACGCCTACGATGACTAATCTTGCGTTTGGAATCTTGGACAAAACATGAGGCATCGCCATAATCAACTTGTCCACGCCCTTCACGCCTACAAGTCTTCCTAGAAACAGGATCATGAAGTCGTCGTCTTTGAGGCCGTAAAACGCTTTGATTTTCCGCACTTGCTCACTGGACACGCTTTCAGGGTCATATTTTTGCGGGTCAACCCCGTTATACGCGACTTCGATTTTGTCCTTTGGAAAACCTAATTGGATTAGCTCATCTTTCATGGCGTAAGACACTGTGATAATCATGTCCGCCATCTTGGCTCCGCGCAATTCAATGTTGCTTACCACGCTTGAACCGTTTCCCAGGGTTCTTCCCTTCTCTGTTGAGTGAACGTGAAACACCAGTGGCAGGTCGCTTTCCTTCTTCACGGTGACCCCGCCCATTATTGAAAGCCAGTCATGGGCAACCACGACGTCGTAGTTTACGCCTTCTTTCTTGATGAGTTCATTAATGAGTTTTGACGCTGTAAGGTAGTTGTAAACGAGAAGATTGCCAAATAACCGCAGCCCTCTGCCCCATTTTTTGATGTCCTCCGCAATAACGTCAGGCAAAGAGTCGGAAACGTCAATATGTAACGGACGGTGAATCTCGATGCCGCGCCAAATCTCTCTCGTTGGAAGAGTCCCGCCGTCATCATTCATCGTGAAAACTGTCACATCGTTATCCATCAAAACAAATTTACGCGTTATTTCAGCAGCGTAGGTTCCTAGGCCACCCACGATTTTAGGAGGATATTCATAAACAAGCACAGCAATTTTCATTGTTGGCGTTCACCATTTTCCAGTTTAGCATTGATTATCTTCTTACTAAAGCTTTGCTTATTTCCGTTCAGTAAGCCGCTGAGAAACGTTGATTAGCCTGTATGCACATATAGCCCTCGTAGGTGTGTTGTAGCCAATGAGTTTATCACCAACTAAACATGAGATACTGGAAACCATGTTGCTGCTTGACAAGCCTGAGCGAGCAATGAGTATAGCGAAGGAAGTCGGCAAAGAATTTCCTTCCGTTATGATGCACATCATCGGACTCACTCGCATGGGATACATAGTTTCACCCGAAAAAGGAATTTACACCCTAACGGAGAAAGCTAAAAAAGCTTTAGGCATACCCGAAATCAACGAAGAAAACGCCAAAAAAGAATTAGCGGACATGACGCAGGGCCAGTCATTCCACTTTTACGCAAGCATAGGAAAACCGTTAAGCCTCCAAGCCCGCAGCCTTCAAGATTTTCGTGACAAAATTCTGCAAGTCAACCTTGACTCCATAAAATTCCATGAGAGCCGCGGAGATTTTGAAGCTTGGTTCGCAGGACTCGGTGACGTGGAACTCGCGAAAAAAGCAGCGTTGCTGAAAGAGAAAAAGATGGATGGCGAGGAACTGCGCAGTAGACTGCACGATATGGTTGAGAATCGATGCGCAGTGTTGTCTAACGTGGCTGAACATTCGTTTTCAGCTGAGTCGGCTACTTCAGCGGCTTGAAGCGTTCTTCGAGTTTTCCCAGAACTTTCTGTATTGTCGTATACTCCATATCTTCAGCGCTTAAACGCGCGGGTTCAAATTCGCTCATGTTCCGCAGCGTGCAGGCGTTTTGCATGGTTTCTCGTCTTGCCAAAGCAAAGGCTGGGTCATCGAACAAGTTTTCGGGGAAACGTTTTGGAGAAAATATGAAATAATAAGAGTTGTATAGTCAGTACAGGAGTGTGATGGCGCTGAGCGAGGTCAGAGTGGTTTCGGTGAAGCTTCCTGAAGAAGTTTATCATGAGATGGTTTTGCGCATTCCAGAAGGCGACAGGAGCAATTTCATTCGAGAAGCCATAATGGAGAAGCTTCAAAAAACGCCCAAGGCGGACAAGCTTTTGGAGCTGGAAGAGAGAATGAGCAAAATCGAACAGAGTGTTGGAGAAGTTAGGCGGTACCTTGCGGACTTGGAGTTGCTCACGTACCAGCATGGGAAAATAAATCCGCATACGTTCTGCATTGACGACACGGACCACAAAATCGTGGATTACCTGCTGCATTACAAGGGCGCAACCACGCCTGAACTCGCGGAGTACACGAAGACTAATCGGTGGCTGGTGCTGAACCGGCTGAGGAAGATGCAGCGAAGCTCAAAGAAGCAGTTCGGCAAACCCATAATAGAGTATTACGCTGGAGAGAAATCGGGAAAGAAAAAGGCTTGGTGGATAAACGAAGAACTAATTCAAGAATAGCGCGCGGTTAGTTTTAAATCTGTCAACACCATTGTTTTGGAAAAGGGGCCCGTAGCCCAGCACGGATTAAGGCGTCGGCCTCCGGGCGCTTTGCGGAAGAAAGCCGAAGACCCTGGGTTCAAATCCCAGCGGGCCCGCCACCCCCCTTGTGTTGCAACCCTGCTTTTTCAGCTTAGATTCAAGATTGAACTTTTTGGGCGACGTCTTTTGCCCAGCTGCGTATGGCGTTCAGGTCTCTTGTGTCGTATAGTCCGGGTTCCGTTTGGGGTACGCCAGCTTCTTCTAGTTGAGGCTTAATAGCCTGCATGAATTTTCCAAACAGCCAAGGCACCCTGTTGTAGTTGTAGACGCCTCCGAACAAGCCTAAAGCCACGGGCTGCAGATGGTATTTGGCGGCTTTTTCTTCCAGATACTTGGTTCTAGCTTTTTCGATGGATTCTGCTTTGTCTGTTTTGTCATCTAACGGTTGTGTGCTGCCGCAGCAGACAAACAGTGCCACTTTTTTTCCTGCCAGTTCTTTCTGGAACTTTTTCAGGAACTTTTCGGGTTCTTTAGTCCACTTGTGTATCTGAATTCCGCTGCCGACCGTGACAAGCTCGTACTCGGCTATGTCTTTCACTTTGTCGTTTTTGAGGTTGACTACTTTAACGTCTAATCCTTCTTGGCGGAATACATCAGCAATCTCCTCTGAGGTCATTTCCGTTGCCCCATATCGCGTGCCGTAAACAATCAACGCTTTAACCATTAGTCCCTACCTCCCTGCTTCTTTTTTCGCTTTCTAGCTTAATACATGTTCCGATGAGCCCGAGGCAAAGCTGGAAAAAGGGAAAGCGCGCCTAGCGAAAACGACAGGGTTTGCACGCGAAAGATTCGGGAACCCGACTTATACCTTAGAATTTCATAATCTCTTCAGAATCGTGTGCTCGTGGATTTTTATGGCTACGAAAAGGAATGCTACCGTGAACGCGATTAGGGCGAGAATGTCTACTGCTATCGGATAGTAACTCGTGCCCTGTATGGAATATCTGGCTAAGTCCGTGAAGTAAGTCAGCGGCGAGATTGAGGAAATGGCTCTGCCCCAAACTGGCAGCTGTTCGATTGGGATGAAGACGCCGCTTATGAAGACCATTGGGAACTTGATCATGGAAGACAGCATCATTATGGTGGCGGGGTTGTCGGTGGGCGGATAAGCGGAGAGCAGTATGCTGAAGGACGCGAAGCAGAAAGTGGAAAGAATAAGCCCGAAACACAGAAGGAACGGGCTGACTATTCCAACGCCGATTAGTAGGCTTGCAGTGGTAACGACCGCGGAGACGAGAATGCCGAAAACGAATGAGGATAGCACGTCCCCGAAGAATATTGTGCTAAGAGAAACGGGCGAGGATATGAGGCGCTCAAGAGTTTTGGCTCTTGCCTCCCACGGAACGATGGCTGGTCCAACTGATGTTGCCGTGAAAAAAGCGGTCATCCCAAGCAGTCCAGGTATCAGCGCTTCGATAGGCATGTTTCTTCCGATGTAGAATGAGAGGAAAAGGAAGAAAGGCATGAGTAGCCCAAAGATGATGACGGGACCCTTGGAGTAGTATATGCGAATGTTCTTTTCGACGATGGCAAGAGATTGCTTGAATTTTCCCCAAACATTGTTTTCCATAAAAAGTTTCCTCCTCAGCTTTCTTTCACGAGTTTTAGGAACACGTCTTCCATGCTTGGCGCAAGCGTGTTAATGGTAACTATGTTGATTTCTTTTGAACGTGCGTAGTCAACGAGAGCGTCTATTACCGGACTTGTTTCTTCAACGTATAGTTTCAGCTTGTCGCCCATCTTGGCGGCTTTCTCGACGCCTTTGATGCTTAACAGATCTTCCGTGTTCACCGTCTTGTCGAAGCTGATTTCGATAGATTGCAGTCCGCTGCTTCGAAGCCTGAGTCTTTCTGGGCTGTCAATGGCGGCGATTTTGCCGTGGTTGATGATGGCTATTCTGTCGCAAAGCTGGTTCGCCTCTTCCATGTTGTGTGTTGTCAAAAACACCGTTGTGCCATCTGCGTTGTACTCTTTTATGGTGTCTTTTATCCGCCGTTGGCTTTCAACATCCAATCCCGAAGTCGGCTCATCCAAGAAAAGAATCTGCGGCTCACTGATCAGCGCCATGCACAGGAGAAGTTTTTGTTTCATCCCCTTCGAAAAACCCTTGACAACATGATTTCTACGCTCGTACAGCTCGAATTTTTTCAGAAGGCTTTCTGCTCTTTCAGTTCTCTGCTTCTTGGGAACTCCGTATAACGCTCCAATCAGCATCAGGTTGTTCCAGGCTGAAAGGTCCACGTACGCGTTTGCCATTTCAGGAACAATACCCATCAGCTGCCTTGTTTTCAAGCCTTGCTTCAGAATGTCGTAGCCGAATATGGCCGCTGTGCCTTTGTCTGGTTTTATCACGCCGGTAAGCATTCTGATGGTGGTGGTTTTGCCGGCGCCGTTAGGGCCTAGAAAACCGAAAAGCTCGCCCTTCTTCACTTCAAAGCTGATGCCGTCGACCGCCAGCAACTCGCCAAAACTCTTTGTTAAGCTCGTGACTTCAACGGCGTTATCATTGCTCATGGTTTGGCACCTCCGGCAGGTCGGTGAGAAGGTTGATTTTGATTTCCTTCGTTTTTAATTTCCACGCTTTTTCTGGGGCGCCGCCTCCGACTTCGCGGTACTCAGCCAATTCGATGATGCCTGCCTGCTCCATTTCGGAGAGGTGATAGTAAAGTCCTGATTTGGAGAGGTTTTCTCCGGCTTTTTTCAGTCCCTCGAAGATTTCGTTGGTGCTTTTGGTTCCGTCGCCGATTAGGCGGATGATTGTCCATCTTGTGGGGCAGTGTAATGCTCTGAAGTATGTGTGGAATTTGCTGGTTTCTTTTGTGTTGTAGCCTCCGCATCTTTCGCCGCACATTAATCATTTCCCTCTTCAATATTTACTGTTATATTATCAAAAATACTGTAATATTACAGTAACATTTAAGGTTTTCGGGCTGAATTACAAAACACCGCTACGGCTTCAGTGAAAGCCCAACTATCCGCCTGTCAGGTTCTGAATAAACTTTAAAACTATCTTAGGTTGACTCACTGCCATCTTCAACGTTACGCCAGGATTCTTAAAGTAATTAATTAAAGATAACCTCTTATATCTTCGGACAGCCATCGCCGCAATTTCCTTAACTTCAGACGGCGTAAAGTCATCGGTTCTTATCAAGGGCATCCCGCGCGTTTGCCTAACCTCCGCGAAAGCCCGCGACGTCAAACTCCCCTCAATATAACCCTTCTCCAAGCATTCCTTGTACAGGCGGGTTCCCAACGACGGCGTCGCCACATGCAGGAGCATGCCCACGTCAAAATCCCTCTTAAGCCTGAGCGCCAGCTCCACGGTTTTCAGCATGTTTTCCTTCTTTTCGCCGGGAAAGCCGATGATGTAGAATGCCGCGGTTTTCAATCCGATGTCCTTGCACATTTTGGCGACGTTCACCACTTTCTTCAGGTTAAGGCTCTTGCCTATGATGTTGTCTATTACACATTGGTCTCCGGATTCTATGCCGAAGAACACGCTTTGGCACCCTGATTTTTTCATTTTCTTCAGAAGGTTCAGGGTTAGGTAGTCGGCTCTTATGCCGTTCGGGGTTTCCCAGTTAAACTTGAGGCTTTTTTCAATTATCTTGTCGCATATGGCTTCAAATCGTTCCATGTCGAATGTGAGGTTATCATCCTCAAAGAATATGGTTTTGACTCCGAACTGGTTTAACACGTACTCTATGTGTTTTATCACGTAGTCCACAGAGTGCGCTCGGAACATTTTTCCCATGTGCAGGTGAACCGAACAGAAGTTGCAGTTAAACGGGCAACCCCTGCTGGTTATCATGGAAACCGCGCGGTCCTTGAAGCTGCGGTACTCAATCTTTCCAGGGTTAAGGTACTGCTCCATGTCCACTAAATGGTAAGCCGGATAAGGAAGCTCATCCAAATCTTCAATGAAAGGTCTCACCGCGTTCTGCTTTATGGCTCCGTCATCTTGGCGGTAGGCGATTCCCTGCACATCGCTTAGTTTCTTTTTTCCCTCAACGCACTTGGCGATGTCCAGCATCGTGTATTCTCCTTCGCCAATCACCGCGATATCAATGTTCTTTGCCTCTTCCAAGAACTCCACGGGAACAACGGTGACGTGCGGACCGCCAACAACAGTCAAAATTTTCGGGTCCACTTCCTTGGTGATGGCGCCGACCCTGATGGCGTTCTCCGCCTGGCATGTGAAGGGTGCCGCTATGCCCACAACATCTGGTTTTCTCCGCCGTATTTCCTCCCTTATCTTTCCATAAGGCATGCCCACCTCAAGCGTGTCTCCAACCTTCAAGAACGAAGCGTCAGTCATGAATGCATCCAAAATTTCCGCCGTGTAACCTGCCCTCTCCAGCACAGCGGCAATGTACATCAAGCCGAGAGGAAGATTCCCTGCGGGAGGGTCTGAGCCGGGATAAAACAGCTGCGGCGGGTTGATGAGGAGCACTTTCATCGTTTTTACCATTAGGTATAAGTGGCATTTCTGAAATATTTAAACTAGTTTATGAACCGAGGGTAGCGTTTGAATCCCTGTAATTTAGCAAAAGGCGCTTGTTAATGAGCGAAAAAGTGATAGTGGCTTGGAGCGGGGGCAAAGACAGTGCTCTCGCGCTTCACGAAACGCTAGAATCCGGCAGATATGAGGTTCGGGAACTGTTGACGACAGTTACCCGAGAGCTGAGGGATAACCGTTTTTACTATTGCGATTTGATTCCTGTATGATCGAAAAAATTGGGTTGGAAAAATAAAAGTGGGATGACACGCGTTTGCTGAATTTTCGAGTTAAGTGGCGTTTTTGCCGCGTTTTCTCAGGACGAGCACTCCAACTGTGACGATTGCGATGATTATGACTACGGCGAGAATTATGCCGACTGATGTGGCGTCGAGTCCTGTTCCTTCGGCGGGGGTGTTCATTTCATCCAGTGTGACTTTGATTGTGCCTATGTCTGTTTTGATTGTGGCAATGTCGCCTTGAATTCCAACGATTGTTCCTTCCAAGTCGCCCAGTGTTGTGCTTATGGTTGCGGTGTCTCCTTCCAGAGCGGTTACTTTCGCCTGAATGCTGTTAATGCTTGTTTCTATTGTGCCGATGTCGGTTTGTATGGTTGCTACGTCTCCGTCCAGCGTAACTAGTTTAGCGTTTATCTGGTTCACGCTTGTTTGTATTTGGCCGACGTTGGTTTGTATGGTTGCGATGTTGCCTTGAATTTCAGTTAAAACCGCGTTTAGCGAGCTTATGCTTGTTTGGACTACGCCGATTGAGGTGTTGATTGATAGCATGCCTTCGTTAATTGTGAGTATTGAGCCTTCCACGTCACCCAGCATGGTGGTTATTTCCGTGGTGTTTCCCTGTATGTTTGTGATGTTAAGCTGGATGTTGTTCACGTTTGTTTTGACGATGCCTATGTCTGTTTGGATGGTGACTACGGTGCCGTTTAGCTCAATCATTACGCTGTTTATCTCGTTTAGGTTGACTTGTATTTCGCCGATGTTAGTTTCGATTGTCACTATGTTTTCGTCAATGTTGGTTACGGTTGTGTTTATGTTTTCCAGAGACACCTGGATTGTGCCAACATCAGTTTTGATGCATGCCACGTTGTTCCGAATCTCGGTTATCCAAGCATTCCACCCTGTTAGGGTCTGGCTTAGCAGGAAGGATTTCAGTGCGACTCCGACACCTGTTTCGCTGTATGCGTTAACAACCAGAGCGTAGGTGCCAGCTGAAGCTTCGCAGGGAATTGTGTACGGTATCCTGTAAAGCCCAGTGTCAACTTGCTGAACTAAACTGGTTAGATTAGCATACAATGCTCCGTCGAGGTACAAACTGGCGTTGAGCACTGCGTCTGTTGGAACACCAGACAGCGAAACTATAACGTAAAAGTCAGCGATTTCGCCGTTAAAATGCATGGCTCCGACATCCGCTTCGACATCAAGTTTATCTGAGGGAATTGTGACGCAGGCTTGGCTGGGCGAAACGAGAGCGGTTGCTTGCATAAGCATTAATGTACATGCTAGAATGGAGATGAACGCGCGTGTTTTCTTGGATTTCAATATTTCCATTAGGGACTTCTCCTTTCCTTTGGTCAAAATTGTTTTTTGCACACTTAACCTATGTTTCGGATTTAAGAATATTGCACACAGGAACATAGAATAGCCAACCATATGTTTCCAAAAATCTGCACCTAAGTGCGCTCATTCACCCTTGTTGCGGTTTACAAAAGGTTCATAAGATTAATTTTCAAAATAATAGTTCAAGGTGATTTGATGCCGAAAATTCTTGTTCTCTATTATAGTCGAAGCGGAAACACAGAGAAGATGGCTAAAGCCGTGGTGGAAGGAGCCCAAAGCGTTGGTAACATGGAAGTGGAGCTAAGCTATCACGTTGACGCGGAAGACCTATCCAGGTTTGATGCTGTCCTCGTGGGTTCGCCGACGTACAATCATGAAATTCCGTTGGATATGGAAAGGCTTTTTGAAGATGCAGCCGCGAAGGGCATAGACCTGAAAGGGAAAGTGGGCGCAGCTTTCGGCTCTTACGGTTGGAGCGGGGAAGCACCGAAGTTTATTCTTGAAATCATGAAAAACAAGTTTGAAATGCAGGTGACCGAACCGCCGTTGTTGGCGATGTATGAGCCTGACGCGAAGCTGCTTGGTATGTGCCGCGATTTAGGGAAGCGCGTTTCCGAAACCCTTATGCGCCAAGCTTAACATGTTTTAGGAGAGAGGAGACGAGAAACTTGAGTTCAAACAATGAACTGCTTGATTTCATTAAGCGCCAGATAGTTATTGAGAAAGAAATTGTGGAGTCGCTGAACAAAGGCATAGTTGACATCAAAAACCCGCCTGTCCGAGGCGTTTTGAAAGGAATATCCTTAGACTCCGTGAAGCACGCGGAGCTTTACGGGGCAGCCGTTTCGCTTTTGACGGATGTTTCGCAAGCGTTGAAGCAGGAACACCTTGACGAGCAAAGAGCCTTGGTTGAGAAGCACATTAAGTTGGAATCGGAACTCATCAAAAAACTGGAAAAAATCATGCCCGCAATCGAAAATAGCAAGGTGCAGTTCCTTTTAGAGTCAATTTTGGCTGATGAGCGAAGGCATCATGCGTTGCTAAAACAGGTTTTGGAGATAATTGTTCACGGAGAAACCATAACGGAAGCGGACTGGTGGAAAATGCTGTGGGAAGATGTGCCGTTTCACGGCGCCCCAGGCGGCTAAACCGCTAAACATCACTTTTCCAGCTAAGAGCTAATCTTCTCGTTAGTGTTCATGCCCATTTCATGCTGAGCAGCCGGGGCTTTCTCCATTGGCATTTCTGTTTTCGGCTCATATCTCCGCAGAGTCTGACTGTTTATAGCCACCAAAACCGTGCTCAGCGACATCAGAATCGCGCCCACCGCGGGGTCTATGATCACTCCGAAATTGGCGAGGATGCCTGCAGCTAAGGGAATGGCGAATATGTTGTAGCCTGCAGCCCACCAGAGATTCTGCACCATCTTGGAATACGTTTTCTTTGACAGGTCCGCCACTTTCGGCACGTCTCGGGGGTCATTTTTCACGAGAATTATGTCTGCGCTTTCGATTGCCACGTCTGTGCCTGCGCCGATGGCGATGCCTACGTCAGCGGTGACCAAGGCTGGAGCGTCGTTGATGCCGTCTCCGACCATGGCAACGCGGTAGCCCTTATCCTTTAACGATTTGATTTTCGCTGCTTTCTGGTCGGGTAAAACTTGGGCAAAATAATCATCAATGTTGAGTTCTTTCGAAACGCCCTTTGCAACCGCTTCGGCGTCGCCCGTAAGCATGTACACCTTCACGCCTGCCGCTTTCAAATTTCTAATCGCTTGGCGGGATTCTTCACGTATTTTGTCGGCAAGAGCAAAAGCGCCTGCAAGTTTTCCGTCTACCACTGTGAAAACCACGGTTTTGCCTTGTTCTTGGAGGGCAGTTATTTTTTCGTCGTTGACTTCAACTTTCATTTCCTTCAGAAGATTGGGGCTTCCCACGTACACCTCTTTATTCTCGACTGTTCCTTGTGCGCCTTTGCCTGGGATCGCCTTGAAATCCTTAGTTTTAGGAACCTTGGTGCCCTTCTTGCTCGCGTAGTCCGCGATTGCTTTCGCGATTATGTGTTCGGAATTCTCCTCAACAGAAGCCGTCAGACGCAAAAGCTCGTCCTCTGAGATGTATGAGACTACATCGCTTACGCCGAATTGCCCCGTTGTCAGGGTTCCGGTCTTGTCGAAGACCACGGCGTTTACATCCTTCACCATCTCGAAGGCTTTTCGGTCTCTTATGAGAATCCCGCTCTTAGCCGTTATAGACGTGGACAGCGCAACAACAAGAGGAATCGCCAACCCAAGAGCGTGAGGGCAAGCTATCACGAGAACAGTTACGGTGCGCGTAAGAGCAAACTGAGCGTTTCCAACCACAGCCCACACCACATAAGTTATTACGCCCGCGGAAACGGCAACATAAAACAGAAGCGCGGCGGCTCGGTTAGCGAGGTCTTGGGTTCTGGACCTGCTTTGTTGAGCTTGCCTAACAAGCGTTATCACCTGCGCCAGATAGGTTTCCTCGCCTGTTCTCTCAATCTTGGTTCTAACCGCGCCATCTCCGTTTATGGCGCCTCCTATGACCTTGTCTCCTTTCGCCTTGTGAACAGGCTTCGATTCGCCAGTGAGAAGCGCCTCGTTAACGTAGGATTCACCCTCGATAACAACGCCGTCAGAAGGTACTTTCTCGCCTGGACGAACCAGAACCACGTCGCCAGCCTGCAGTTCGGAAACGGGTACGTCTTTGATGTCGCCGTTCTTCACCAGATGCGCCATCGTGGGCATTATCTTGACGAGTTCTTCCAGCGCTTTTGAGGCGCCTAGAACGCTTCGGGCTTCTATCCAGTGCCCGAGAAGCATCACGTCTATCAGGGTGGCGAGTTCCCAGAAGAAGTCTTTTCCGACAGGAACGAAGACGGTGGCGGCTGAAAAGAAAAAGGCTACCGAGATGGCGGTGGCGATGAGCGTCATCATCCCAGGCTGTGCCCTTCTCAACTCCTGCGTTAACCCTTTGAGGAATGGCCAGCCGCCGTAGGCGTAGATTATGACGGCTAAAAGCAGAAGAATGTATGATTGATAGGGTACTGTAAGCGTATAGCTGAACCAGGTTTGTATGGCTTCTGAGAGAATCAGAACGGGGATGGTGAGGGCGAGGCAAACGAAGAATCTAGTCTTGAACATTCCGGTGTGCATCATATGCTCCGTAGCACCATGCTGCATCCCTTGCATGCCTTTCATGCCTTGTTGAGAACCTTCATGTTTCATCCCGCCGTGCATACTATGATTTTCTTTCATTCTTCCTCAGCCACATCCTATATGTCCAAAGATTGAATTAACTTCTTCATTATAGTCGCTGACTTCTGGAACATCTTGATTTCACCATCTTCCAGTGGCAACTTGATGGTTTGCTCGACGCCGTCTTTATTCACTATCGAAGGGACGCTTAGGCAGACGCCGCTGACACCATGGTAGTCCTGTAGCAGACTGGAGACGGTGAGAATGGCGTTTTCGTCTCGGATTATGCTTTCCACTATGCGGGTTAAGCCTAAGCCAATGGCGTAGTATGTGGCTCCTTTGAGGTTAATTATTTTGTACGCCGCGTTTTTCACCTGCTTAAAAATCCCGTTTAAGTACTGCTTGTCATACTGCATGCCGCAGATGGGATAGTACTCTTTCAGGTTTACTCCTGCGATGCTTGCCGCGCTCCAAACGGGCACTTCGCTGTCGCCGTGTTCGCCGATAATGTAGGCGTGAACGTTCCTTGAATCTATGTGGAAGTGTTCACCCAGCAGAGAGCGCAGGCGTGAAGTATCCAGAATAGTGCCTGAACCGATTACTCTGTTGGGCGGGAACCCTGAGAGTTTCAAAGAAACGTAGGTCATTATGTCAACGGGATTCGTGGCAATCAGCAGGATGCAGCGGTCATTGTGCTCTTTTACCTTTGGAATAACCTGTTTAAAGATTGTCGCGTTTCTTTCAACAAGGTTCAACCGTGATTCCCCTGGCTTCTGGGCTGCTCCCGCCGCGACAACTACGATGTCAGCGTCCGCGCATTCGCCGTAGTCGCCAGCGTTTATTCTTGCGGGCTGCACGAAAGGCAAGCCGTGTTCAAGGTCCATGGCTTCACCCTTGGCTTTTTTGGCGTTGGCGTCGATTAGGCTGATCTCGGATACTAAGCCGTGAATCATTAAAGAATATGCGAAAGAAGCTCCGACGGATCCCACGCCAACCACAGCAACCTTCGCAGGATGAGAACAAAATCTGCTCTCCATAAACCGCGCCCCAAAACAACTTCCAATGTAATATTCACTGGAGGCCACTATTTATAGTTTATAAAAGGGGGGTATAGACTGTTCCAAGCGCAACAGTTCTTTGATCCCGCAAAAGTTTTCTCTGATAAAGCGCTTGCAGTTAGGAATTCTCGCTGACTACCTGTTCAGACGAGTTCCACACTTCCTCGATTAAGTCCTGCAGACCCTGCAGCACCAACGCTAATCTTTCGCCTTTCTCGGTTAAGCCGTACGACTTCGGAGTTTTCCTCGTGAACACAAGTTTTTTCCCTTTCAGCCCTCTGAGGTACTTGTAGATTCTCCGCATCGAAAGCCCTGTTTTCTCAGCCAGTTTCTTGGCGGAAATCCCGTCTTCAGGCAAACTGTCGTAAACAACTCTTTCAGTTACGAAAAAAGTCTCCTTTTCCGGGTCACGTTTCGACCTAAAGAAGAACACGTAGTCTCTTTCCCCAGGAGTTTCTATAAGCTCTCCAGTTTTCAGCCGTTTCAGAACACGCGAAGCAACCTTCGGCGAGATAAACTCTTCCACCTCTTGAAACGTCTTAGGCCCAGTCAGCAACGCGCTCAGCAACGTCTCTTCGTAACATTCAGAATGCGCTGGCAAAACCTCAACGAATTCGGGAAAGCCCTCAAGAACCTCGCTGAGTCTGCCCCCGAACATTGTGGCGTAATACTCGTCTCGGGTTTCAGCGGCAAGCCCAACATCCATCAATGGACGCACGTACTCTTCAGCGATTGTCTCTTGACTGTGGCAGTAACCTGCCTTTTTCAGTTCCTGCTGAAGTTGGCTCACAGAATAACGTCCTTTAACGATCGCGTTTAAAATATGCAGCCGCGTTTCATTCTTCAAAACGTTAAACAAGTCTTTCATGAAATTCGGGTTATCCATGGTTTCGCGCAGTCTTCTCAACTCGTTTTTTAGCTTCCAGACTTTACAGCGCGTCACACACTCAAGAGGATTCAACGGCGCACAATTCCTGCATTCCGCATCCAACGTCCTGAGAATCTCTGACAAATCTTGCTTCTTTTCCTCGTTTTGCTCCGCGAGAGCCACTTTCATTTATTGTCTTCCTCGTTGAGGAGTGTCTTGACGGGGGAAAGGAGTGAGAGATTGGGCGATAAAAGCTTGTTTAGGCGACATCCCCGTCATGACACCCGTCATAAAAAATATGACACGCGACATATTTATATACGTTTCTAACGAAATTAGAGTAATTGGTGAATATTTTGCTATTACCCTGCGAAGTAAGCGTCAAAACAGTGTTACCTGCAATAAAGGCCCTCATGGCAAGAGACATCGTAGAAAACTACGGAATGAAAGAAAAACAAGTCGCCGAAATCCTCGGCCTATCACAATCTGCCATAAGCAGGTACACCACAAAAAACAGAGGAAACATCCTAATACTTGAAAACGAGCCGGAAGTGCAAAAAATAGTCAGCCAGATGACCACTTTCCTTATTTACGAACCCCACAAAAAGAAGGAAATTTTTGCACTTTTCTGCACCGCCTGCATAACAATACGAAAAAAAGGGTTAATGTGCGAACTCTGCAAGGAAAGAATGCATAAGAAATGGGCGGAATCCTGCACCTTCTGCAACTCAACATAGCTCGAGCAACATCAAAAATTTATTAAAAACGCCGCCAAGATGAATTCAGAGGCGAAAACAGAGCTTGTCATTGTACGATGAGAAGAAAGTTCTCGACATAATCGAACAGGTAACCAAAAGCGTAGTCAACATAAGCACCGTAAAACTCGTCCACAACATATTCTACCAGGCCGTGCCAGTCGCAGGCATGGGATCAGGCACCATAATCGACGCCGACAAAGGCCTAGTCCTCACCAACAACCACGTCGTAGGCGGAGCAGAAAAAATCAACGTTACCTTCTGGAACAACGAAGTACTAGAAGGCAAAATAGTAGGCTCATGCACCGTACACGACATAGCAGTCGTAAAAGTCCAAGCCAAGAACCTTCAAGCAGCAGAACTCGGAGACTCAGACAAGCTCAGAGTAGGACAAAGCGTCTACGCCATCGGAAACCCCTTCGGCTTAACAGGAGGACCTTCCGTCACTTCAGGAGTCATCAGCGCCATAAACAGGACCATAGAGTCACAAAGAGGGCTTTTAGAAAACTTAGTGCAAACCGATGCCGCCATTAACCCGGGAAACAGTGGTGGTCCACTGGTTGATCTTGAAGGCAGAGTCGTCGCCATAAGCACCGCAATTATACCTTTTGCGCAAGGCATAGGCTTCGCCATACCCATCAACTCGGCGAAAACATGCTCCAACGGAATAGTGAACGAAGGCATAGCTAGAAGACCGTGGCTTGGCATAATGGGCTTAACCTTAACCGAAGAGATAGCGCGCTACTACGGTTTGCCGGTGAATCACGGCGTTTTCGTGACGAAAATTGCTGAAGGAAGCCCTGCAGAAGACGCTGAAATGGCTGTCGGCGATATTATTTTGGAAATAGATAACTTGGAAACCAGGAAAATTGAAGATTTGGTTACGGAAATTCACAAGAGAAAAGTCGGAGACAAAGTCAAAATCTTTGCTTTGCGCAACGGCAGAGAACACTTCTTTGAGCTAAAATTAAGCGTCACACACTAATTTGATGCTTTCAATTTTTTGGAGCAGAGACAGATGAGTCAAAACGAGATAAAAGAGATCCTGACGAAATACAAAACCGTGGCCGTATTGGGCTTATCCAGAGAGCCTGGCAAAGACAGTCACAGAGTAAGCGCGTACCTGAAAAATCATGGTTTCCGCATAATACCCGTGAACCCCTTCGCAGATGAAATCCTCGGCGAAAAAAGCTACAAAAGCCTTCTCGACATCCCACCTGAGATTCAGAAAACCGTAGAAATCGTGGATATTTTTAGAACGTCAGAAGATGTGCCGCCTATCGTGGAGCAAGCCATCAAGCTAAAAGCGGCTTATGGCAAGCCGTATGTGGTTTGGATGCAGCTGGGAATTGTTAATGAGCAAGCGGCTGAAGCTGCGGAAAAAGCTGGGTTAATCGTGGTTATGGATAAGTGCATGATGATTGAGCATAAACGCTTTTCCTAAATCGCGCTATGCCACTCCGCCTAAGACCACCGATGCGACAGTCGCTACTATGATGATTGTCATGGTTTCGATGAGAGATATTTTCCAGCTCACCCGAGTCTTCCTTGAACGATAGCGAACCAGAAAGATTCCCACCACAGCGGCGACCACAGCTAAGGATAAGATTATGTTAAATGGATAAATGTCTGTTAAGGCGAGATAGGTTGCTATGGGTATGCTGCCTGCTAGAAAAGTTGTGGTGCCACAAATTATCGCCGCGTAGATATTGGACCTGTGAATCTCTTTGTCCAACAAAACGAATAGTTGCTTTACAAGCAGCAGGGATTTGTCTCGCTCTTTCTTGTCTGGTATGTCGCTTAAGCTGAAATTCATCAGGTTTTGCAACGTGATAATGTCGGCTAGGTCTTCTGTTATGCCGCCTAAGAGAAAACTGGAAAAATTAGTTATGGCAACCGCGCTCAATGTTAAGAGAGCCGCGAAAATTGCTATATTCGGCTGCAGCGCAGCGATAACGGCCGAAATAATCACGACTAAACCGGTTATTGAGCCGTCAACCAGTCCAGCCACGATCTCCATGATGGGCTCCTTCTTTAAAAGCAGGCTTTCCCACTCTTTTCCCATTCTCTTGCCTTGTGCAGTTAGCTGAACAGTGTTGTTGTCTTCTGCAATTAGTCCTTCAGAAGCCATTTCCTTCAAGGCTTTCTCAAGCTCGTTCATTTCTATGCAAGTGTAGCTTGCACAGACTTTGCCAATTCGACGCATAAGCGTGGATTTTGACACTCGCTTGCCTTTACTAAGGTTCAACAGGACAATTACTCTTATAACATCAGGTAATTCTTGGATTTCAAAGGACACGCAACAAGTCACCGTTGCACACGCAAAGAGCTTTATTCACACTAATAACTCTTATGCGTTTGATCGAAGTCTAAAATAGTTGAGTTAGGCTACTTAATGTTGCGAGTGGCTTTATGAATTCGAATTATGATGAATGGGATCAAATTTACCGCAGGTACCCCGTTGAATCGGAGCCAAACGCTATTTCTACACGGTTTGGATGAAAAAGAAAGAGTGAGCGTTGTGTTGTTTTACTTTATTTTTTCTAAGGCGTTTTCTATTTCCTTGTAGTCTGGCTCTATGGTCGGGTCTTCAGTTGTCCACTCGTAACGGACTACGCCGTTTTTGTCGATGATGAAAATGGAGCGTTTGGCAACCGTGTAGCCTTTTAGGCCCCCGAAGTCATGGGTTTCCACGCCGTAAGCCTTTATGGCTTGGCGGTTGTAGTCGCTCAGTATCGGAAAGGTTAGTCTGTTTTTTTCGGCGAAAGCCTTGTTCGAAAAGGGGTCGTTCACGCTTACTCCGACCACTTGAGCTTTCAGGTCGATGAGTCTTGCCATGGAATCTCGGAAGGCGCACATTTCTTTGGTGCAGACAGAGGTGAAAGCGCCAACGAAAAAGGCTAAAACTACATTGTGTCCGAGGAACTCCTTCAGGCTGCACGGTTTCAAGTCGGTGTCGTGCAAAGTGAAGTCTGGTGCCTTGTCTCCAACCTTAATTTGCTTTGCCATTTCAAAACAATCCTCAAAGTGAAGAGAGAAGCGCCGCCTTATAAATTGGTGTCGTTTCAGTCAAAAGTGAACGCGGAAGGGCAAATCTTGTTCAGCACGCACTTGGCGCAGTTGGGCTTTTTCGCGGTGCATACGCGTCCGTAAGCCACATCCACTTTTCTTTTGGCACGATACTCATCAAGTCTTGTTCTATCTTGTTCGGGTCCTTGTTCTCGGACAGCCCAAGCCGTTGAGCCAGCCTGCGCACGTGGGTGTCCACCGCGACGCCAGCGACGACGCCGAACGCGTTGGTTAGGACGATGTTAGCGGTTTTCCTCGCTACTCCAGGGAGCTTAACCAGTTCTTCCATGGTTTCAGGGACTTTTGAGTTGTACTTGTCCACCAGCATTTTTGCTGTGTTTTGCAGGTTTTTGGCTTTGTTGTGGTAGAAGCCCGTGGACCTTATGTCCTGCTCCAACTCTTTCAGGTCGGCGTTGGCGTAGTCATCGGGGTTCGTGTATTTTTTGAACAGTATCTTGGTTACTTTGTTTATGGTTTCGTCGGTGCTTTGGGCTGAGAGCATGGTTGCCACGAGCAGTTCAAGCGGGTTCGAGTAGTGTAAGGCTATTTTTGCGTCTGCGTGTTCTTTTTCGAGCAGTTCGATTACTTTGAGCGCTCGGGGTTTGGGTTCAAGGTAGCTTTCTGGTTTCTTCATAACCGATGCCTTCTCTGTTTATGTGAGGGGTTCTTTCTACAAAAACTTTTACTGTCTGCGGTTTAAAGCATAGTGTGTGTGAGGTGATGTTGCTTGAAGATGAAGCTTTTGGTTGACGGCAAGGAGATACCCCTTAATGACTTTGTTGAGAGAATCTTTACTGGAATGGTGGTTGGCGGTGTTAACGCTTTGAAAGGTATAAAAGAGGATTGGGAAAAAATCGAAATCGATGTTTCAAGCTGAGAGGTGCTTAGCCTATGAAGTCGATTCGCGTTTTTATCTCCGCGAACATTTCCTTTTTCGCTTTGCATATTGGGCAGATGTAGGGTGGGTCGTCTCTGAAAACCACGTAGCCGCATTGCTTGCAGTACCAAAGTTTTGGTCCAATCTGGACATGTTCTTCTTTTTCTTCGGTTGCTGCCGCAGGTTTTGCTTCTGCTGATGGTGTTGCAGGTCCGAAAGCCCTTGACTGCTTCTCCACTGGTCTGCGTTCGGGAACGGTGGGCAGCGGAGTTTTGCCTTCGTACACGTCTGTGTTGACGTAG
>Ga0315536_1000540_pt1 | contig 18993 bp, 18 predicted proteins | sample SalMarSW160230MG_FD_203093 | JGI IMG/M metagenome (GOLD analysis project Ga0315536, IMG submission 203093) | Salt marsh sediment microbial communities from the Plum Island Ecosystem LTER, Massachusetts, United States - Salt Marsh Sediment SW1602-30 ...
CCAAGGCACAAAGGCACAAAGCTTCACCAAAATAATAATTTAAAAATGACTTCCTTCTTCAATAAAAGCACCAAGTTCTTTATACTTTCTGAAAAGATTATCATATTTCTTTGCTCTTAAAGGATCCGGATGATACTCTTTTTCGAATCCGCTTCCCATTGCTTTTTGCGCCGCAGGAATATCTTTATGAATTCCTGCAACAACCGATGCTGCCATAGCTGAACCCATAGCACATGTCTGATCTGAACTCGCAATCTTAATCGGCATGTTAAGAACATCTGCAACAATCTGCATCACGAACGGGTTCTTTTTTGCAACACCTCCAATGGCAATTACACCATCAATACGTACTCCTTCTGAAATAAACCGTTCATTTATCATCTTCGATCCAAATGCTGTAGCTTCAACCAGCGCTTTAAATATCCTCGGGGCATCGGAGCCAAGCGATAAGCCGGCTATTGCCCCTTTAAGTTCCTGGTTTGCATCGGGTGTTCTTCTGCCATTCATCCAGTCGAGAGCAACAATAGCAGTCTCTTCATCATTAAGAGATTCTGCCTGCCTGCTTAATTCAGCGATCATCTTATCGGTAGTTTCCTCCGTGATTTTGTTCCTGGTTCTTTCATCCAGCCAGGTCATTTTTCCAATGATCTCGTTTACAGACCACATCAGCAGCTTGCTGAACCATGCGTAGATATCTCCAAATGCTGATTGACCTGCTTCGAGGCCCAGCATTCCGGGAACGATAGAGCCGTCTACCTGGCCGCAAATACCTGCAACCAGATTATCTCCCATCTCAGTCATTGGTGCGACTATCATATCACATGTTGAGGTACCCATAACCTTTACCAGCTGATATGGTTTGATCTCTCCTCCCACAGCACCTGAGTGTGCGTCAAAAGTACCCACTCCGACTTTTACAGCTGTTGACAGGCCGAGTCTTTCTGACCATTCTTTGGAAAGGTTGCCGACCACCTGATCGCTGGTATATGTTTTTTTATAAAGCCTGTCCCTCAACCCCGATAACAGCGGGTCAAGCCTGACAAGAAATTCTTCTTCGGGCAAACCATCAAAATCAGTGTGCCACATTGCTTTATGACCTGCAGCACAGCGGCTTCTTTTCAGGTTTGAAGGGTTGGTATCCCCGACAAGAAGGCCAGGTATCCAGTCGCAGTGTTCAACCCACGATACAGCATTTTTTCTTACTTCTTCACTACTGCGAAGAACGTGGAGAATCTTGGCCCAGAACCACTCAGAAGAATAAATGCCGCCTTCAAATTTTGTAAAGTCTGTACCTCCCCATTTTCTGACCAGTTCGTTAATCTCTGCAGCTTCTTTCACAGCTGTATGATCTTTCCATAGAACAAACATTGCATCAGGGTTCTTTTCAAAGCCTGGCTTTAGAGAAAGAGGTACACCATCCCTGTCAACTGCCACAGGTGTTGATCCTGTTGTATCAACAGTAATACCGGCAATATTCTTTACAATATCTTCTGACAAATCTTTAATGGCCTCCTTTACAGATTGTTCAAGTCCTTCAATATAATCGAGCGGGTGTTGACGGAACTGATTTATTGAAGGGTCGCAAAACAACCCCTTTCTCCACCTTGGATAATCGAAAACTGATGTTCCCGCAATTTCTCCATCGCTTGTATTAACAACTACTGACCTCACTGAGTCAGTCCCATAGTCTATACCAATTACATATTTTGTTGCCATAGATATTTAATTTTCAGGTGTAAAATCATCATTTTTTTCTCTGACCATAATAGGCGTCTTTCCCATGTTTCCTGTTGAAATGTTTTTCGAGAAGGGCTTTATCAACAGGTTTACTTCTGCCGAGCATAACAGTATAAAATGCCATTCGCGCTATCTCTTCGAGTGCTATTGCATTATATACTGCAGTTTCAGGATCTTTCCCCCAGCAAAACGGACCATGACTATTTACCAGCACAGATGGTACCGCAAAAGGATCAGTCGAATCCATGGTTTCGATAATAACTTTACCGGTATTCAGCTCATAATCCGAGGCAATCTCATTATTGTTCAATAATCTTGTACATGGCACAGCCCCGTAATAATGGTCAGCATGTGTTGTTCCAAAAGGCGGAATTGACTTCCCTGCCTGTGCCCACGATGTTGCATAGGATGAATGAGTATGGACCACTCCGCCAATAAGCTCATAAGACTTATAAATATAAAGGTGTGTTGGGGCATCTGTTGATGGTTTATATACGCCCTCCACAATATTACCGTCATTATCGAGAACAACCATATCTTCAGGTTTCATAGCTTTATAGCTTATCCCCGAAGGTTTTATGACAACCAGGCCGCTTTTTTTATCTCTCCCGCTTACATTACCCCATGTATGTACAACCAGGCCATTCTTAACAAGGTCAATATTAGCTTTAAAAACTCTTTCTTTTAATTCATCAAGCATATTACTTTCTTTTATTAACTCCAAACTCTAAGTACTTTAGGCACTCCAGGGACTTTTTAATTGACATCCAGGTTAAAGTAAAATCCATTCTGCTCAAGCTTTGCATATCTTGACTTATTAAACCTGTAATAATAAGCTCCTCTTTTTGAGGTCTCCTTCTCCTTTTCGTCCAGTTTTTCCAGAATTTCCATCGACAATATTTTCTTCCTGAAATTCCTCTTATCCACTTTCCTCTGGTAAATAGCTTCATAAAGATCCTGCAACTGAACAAGTGTAAATTTTTCCGGAAGCAGCTCAAAGCCCACAGGCTTAACTTTAATCTGCTCCTGCAAATCATGAAGTGCCCTTTTAACCATTATCGGGTGATCAAAAATCAGGTCGGGTAAACGGTTTAGTGAACGCCAGTGAACACCATTCTTTACAGCAAGGTCTTTATTAATATCCCTGATAGCAATCAATGCAAAATACACCACGGAAATAACCCTGGCACCGGGATCCCTGTTAACATCACCGTAAGAATAGGATTGCTTCAGATAAACAGAATCCAGTCCGGTCAGGTTCTTTAATATTCTTGAAGCAGAAGCGTCGAGGCTTTCATTCACTTCAACAAAGCCTCCTGCAAGCGACCATTTCCCTTTCGCGGGTTCAACAATCCTTTTAAAAAGAAGAAGCTTTATTTCCTTTTCAATCAGGTCGTAACCGAATATAATACAATCGACAGCAACCAAATGTTTTGTACCATGCGAATAGATTTTAGTTTTCTCAGTCATGTTACCGGCTATTTGAACAAAGGATGCTTTTTAAAGCTAAATAATCCCATTGGAAATATGATAATAAATCTCATTCCATCTAAGTTCCTTTTTAAATTCAGTCAGGTCGCATTTCCCATCAATGAGAACATATTCAACACCCATCATTTGGGCAAAATCTTCAAGATATTCTGAATTAATTGAAGTGCTGAAACCTGTATGATGTGCTCCTCCTGCGATAATCCATGCTGCCGCACCAATTTTCAGATCGGGTAATGGTTTCCACAACACGCTTGCAACAGGAAGATTTGGCATATCAGGACACTTAACAACTTCAACTTCATTTACAATCATTCGGAACCTGTTGCCCAGATCGATTACAGAAACATTTATTGCATGTCCCGGGGCTGTTTTAAAAACAAGACGTGCCGGATCTTCTTTCCCGCCTATCGATAGCTGATGTATTTCAACCGTGGGCTTCGCTAGTGCTATTGAAGGACAAACTTCAAGCATATGAGCTCCCAGCACCCTCATCCCTTCAGGATTGAAATGATAAGTATAATCTTCCATAAACGAAGTCCCTCCTTTCAAACCTGAAGCCATCACCTTCATAGACCGGACCAGCGCAGCTGTTTTCCAGTCGCCTTCTGCACCGAAGCCATAACCTTTTGCCATAAGTCGTTGCACAGCCAGGCCAGGTAACTGCTTAAGCCCGTGAAGATCTTCAAAGGTTGTTGTAAATGCCCTGAAGTCACCTGCTTTAAGGAACTCTTCCATGCCAATCTCAATTCTGGCTGCCTCTTTAAGGGTTTCAGAACCGGCCACAGCGTTCGTTAATTTATATTCTGCACCATATTCTTCAACAAGTTTTTTAATTGAAGCCTCTGTTACTGCGTTTACCGTTTTAACCAGGTCGCCAATACCAAATCCGTATACTGAATATCCCATTTGCATCTGTGCACTGACCTTATTTCCTTCTGTAACTGCAACGTCGCGCATGTTATCTCCAAAGCGGGCTATCTTCATGGTAAGAGCATCATCATAAGCCGAGGCTGCCCTGATCCATACGGCTATCCTGTCTACAGCATCGGGATCCTGGTAATGGCCAACAACAACTTTCCTGTTCAACCTCATCCTTGTTCCTATGAATCCAAACTCGCGGTCGCCATGTGCCGACTGGTTAAGGTTCATGAAATTCATATCAATCGATTCCCATGGTATATCCCTGTTGAGTTGAGTATGGAAATGTAGAAACGGTTTGTTCAATATTGACAGTCCCCTTATCCACATCTTAGCGGGTGAAAAGGTATGCATCCATGCTATAAGACCAATACAGCTTTTTGAATTATTTGCTTCAGAGCAGATCTCAAATATTGAATCGGGAGTTGTAAGTACCGGTTTGAATACTACCTTTTGCAAGATCAGCGATGATTTATCAAGCGCAGAGGCAATTTTGGCCGAGTCTGCTGCAACCTGTTTGAGGGTATCAGGGCCGTACAAATGCTGGCTACCGGTAATAAACCATATCTCTTTACTTTTTAACTTATCCATATCTGTATATTTTTGATTAGTCGACGACCTACCAGAAATAAATGTAGAAGGCTATAATTACTGCGATTATCATACCTGAGAAGATAAGGTCCCAGTTATTATATCCTGCCCTGGTAATCGCTTTTTCCTTAGCTGTTGCCGACCCGAAATACAGGCCTTTTATTGCAACCTGGTCTGCCGGTGGTGTAACAAAGCTGATAATGACCATCAGTATAATTACCAGAAAAAACAATGCAATTTCATAATGCAGCCAGTTAGGTGCAAGGAAGACCTTATAAATAATGCCATCCTGACCTATGCCACCAGCAAACACTTTAAGGCCCAGGCGGACCATACCAAGTGCAAAACCAACTATTAAGCCGTACAACCCTGCTTTGGGTGTTGTCTTTTTCGACAGTATACCGAGCAGGAAGACGGCTGCAATACCAGGGGCAATAAGCGATTGGATATCCTGAAGATAAGCATAGAGTACCTTACCAAGACCCTTCATTACCGGTATCCACAGTATCCCCAGTACAACAACCACTACAGTAGCAATTCTTCCTACCTTAACCAGCTCTTTCTCTAATGCTTTTGGCTTGAATTTTTGATAGAAATCCACCGTAAACAGGGTAGCCGAAGTGTTAAACAGGGAGGCCAGAGAGCTCATGAGCGCAGCAAGTATCCCCCCAACCACAAGTCCTTTAAATCCTAAAGGCAGAAGCTCCTTCACAAGTACTGAGAATGCTGAGTCAGAATTAGGAAGATGGATCATTCCCCTCGCATTAAGTGAGTAAGCGATCATTCCAGGGATAAGGAATATGAAAACCGGGGTAAGTTTAAAAGCAGCACCAAGAATAGCGCCGCGTCGTGATTCAGTCTGATTTCTGCCTGAAAGGACTCTTTGTACAATGAATTGGTCAGTACACCAATACCAGAATCCGATTATCGCAGATCCCAGGATAACACCGGTCCACGGATATTCAGGGTCGTTTGCCGAACGTATGACATTCACCATTGTATCCCCGTCAGCATTCACAGGCACAGTCCTGCATATCTCCATCATCTCATGCCATCCTCCCAGTTTAATCAGTCCAATCACCAGGATGGCAAGAGAGCCTACAAGTAAAATAGGGGTCTGAAGAACCGAGGTCCACAAAACCGCCCTCATCCCTCCCAGGGTGGTATAGATCCCGGTAAGAACAACAAGCCCAATAGCACTTATCCAGAAAAAATCGATCCCGAACATCGATTCAATACCAAAAACCTGCTTGAATACTATACCACCAGCATACACTGTCACAGCCACCTTGGTAAAAATATAACTCACAATGGAAATAACTGACAGAACACTTCTGGAACCCTTATTATATCTTTTTTCAAGAAATTCGGGCATGGTGAATACACCGCTACGGGCATAAAAAGGAACAAAAAACCAGCCGAGTATCAGTATTAACCATCCATGCATCTCCCAGCTGGCCATGGCCATACCACTTGATGCACCGGCTCCTGCCAGACCTACAAGGTGCTCGGAACCAATATTTGAAGCAAAGATGGAAGAACCAATGGCAAGCCATGTTGCGTCGCGCCCTGCCAGAAAATAGTCTGTAGAGGTGTCTTCTTTCTGCCTGGTTACCCAGATAATAATGCCGATCAGACCAAGACAAAAGATACCTAAAACGATCCAGTCAAGTGTTCCCATAATATTCGTTTTTTATATTAAAGAATGATACGTTATATAAATTATCACAGATGATACGGAATAAACAGAAATACAATAAGATGAAGTCAAGTCAGTATTTGAAGTACGATTTAGTATCAACAAATTTATTAAAAATCATTTTAAATGTAAAGAATACACTTAAAATAATTTGTTATTAAATTTATTCTCAGATTGGGTTATCTATTAGGCTATATCATTTCTGCCATTCCTCGAGAGAGGATTTGATAAACTCAATGATCCTCTGGTTTTCGTCTTTTCCGTTCCCGGAAACCCTGAATGGTTCTCCAAACCTGATATGGATAAGTTTACTGCTATCAAGTGGACCTAGTTCCTTTATCCATTTTCCGTTACCCCAGAAATCCGTTTTAATTGCAACAGGTACAACATCGACCCCTGTTTTCTTTGCCAGTTTGACTCCCAGGGAATTAAATTCCTCAGGCTTAAAATCGAGACTTCTGGTACTCTGCGGGAAAATAATAATCGATATTCCATTCCCAAGCAGATCCGAACCACCATTCATAACAGCTTCAAGATCCTTGCGTGGGTCAGTACGCCCTACAACAATAGGGTTTCTCGATCTCATAACATCACCAAATAGTGGATGTTTAACCAGGCTTTCCTTCACAACAAACGTCACTTCCTTATGTGGGCCGATCAGGCACGGAAAGATCATAGTCTCAAGGGTACTCATGTGATTACTGATAAACAGAACGGGGCCCGGAGACCTGGTAATGTTCTCCATGCCGGTTATGCGGAATTTACCACCTGTTGTCTCTATGAATTTAAAAATTTCAAAAGAGGAATCGGTCCATGCCTTGGTGTCATATATCTTCCTTATTGCCTCCTTCCTGGTCCTGAGAACTACTTCGGCATATTTAAGTGTGAAGTAGGTACGACTGTTTTTCAGGAGCCTGTCTTTAAGTGTTGGGGGATCATTTACAGGAGTATTATAGGTATATCCTTCAAAATAACCTTTTTCCATCAGAATCCGGGTTAATTTAAGATTTCAAATTTTGACGGATATAAAGATACTTTTCATTTTTATTATACAAAATAATTAAAGGCAGACTAATCCGACATTATTTATCTGTTAATTCCTCTCTCATCTCCTTATATAGCCTCATGCTGTCCAGGATAACCGTATAAGCTTCGTTCCTTGAAATAAACTTCTCCACTATGACATTTTTGTGTTCATTCTTCTTATAATCCTCAAAAAATCTTTTCAGTTCAACCAGCGTATGGGGCGGCAGCTCTTCAAGATTATTAAGATAATTTACTGACATATCATTACTTGCGACGGAGATAATCTTGGCATCCCGTTCAGAGCCATCAATCATTTCCATGGCTCCTATAACTTTGGCATTTATTATACACATCGGAAAGACATCTATCGAACATATAACAAGTATATCAAGAGGATCATGATCGTCGCAGTAGGTCTGAGGAATAAAACCATAATTTGCGGGATAATGAACTGATGAGAAAAGGACCCTGTCGAGTTTCAAAAGCCCGGATTCTTTATCCATCTCATATTTCCCTTTTGAGCCTTTTGGAATCTCAACTACACATTTTACAAAAGCAGGGGCATCTTTGCCTGTTTCAATACTATGCCACGGATGATTGTCAGGTTTCATGGTAAGGAGTATTTATGACTTAAGCGTTATTCTGTAGGTGTCACGATAGAAGGCTGCGTTTAAATCATCATAGTTTTTAAATAGAAATTATATAACAAATTTAATAAATATATGAATCAGGTAAACTAAAATGAATGATTAATAGCTACTTAATAGGCAACGCGCGACGTATTGTGATTATCCCTGCAATATCAGGTATATTGAGGTTTGTTAAGGTATATGATTGGAATAGTCTTATTAATTGCTGTCAGCTTATCAGTGGCAGTACAATAAGTATCAGAGATAAAGCTGTTAGCAGGACAACTGCTCCCCATCCCACAAGGTTCTGGATAGGTTTATTTACATATTTGCCCATTATCTTTTTGTCATTGATAAGAAGTATCATGCTGACCAGAACAACCGGAAGAAGTATACCGTTAAGCACCTGTGACCAGACGGATATCTTAATAAGTGGCGCATTCGGGATCAATATGATTATTGCTGACACAACAAGTATCCCTGTGTAGAGAATATAGAACTCTTTTGCCTCGTCCCATTTTTTGTCGATACCCGATTCGAAGCCAAAAGCCTCTGAGATATAGTAGGCAGTTGCCAGCGGAAGGATTGTAGCTGAGAAGACAGATGCCACAAAAAGTCCGAAAGCAAAAACCTGGGAAGCCAGTTCACCTGCAAACGGTTTCAGGGCAAGTGCAGCATCCTTTGCTTCATTTATCACGATCCCGTTTGGATGCAGTGTTGATCCGCAGGCGACCATTATAAAGAAAGCAACGACGATCGTAACCACGCAGCCCACAGCTATGTCAATAAGGGTTAATTTAAAATTCTTCATCTTCAGTCCTTTCTCAATAACAGAAGATTGCATATAGAATTGCATCCATGGTGCTATAGTGGTACCAACAAGGGCTATCACCATCGCAAGGCTTTGAGAATTCATTTCCATTCGTGGATGGATTATGGCAGTTCCTATTTCTCCCCAGTGAGGTTTACTCATCAGTGCAGAAACAACGTATGTGAGAAGGGTAGCACTGAATATTAAAAAGATGCGTTCAGCGATCTTGTAGGTACCCTTAACTACAAGGAACCATACAAAAATTGCTACAAGAGGGACAGATATATACTTACTGATACCAAATATCTCCATACTACCTGCAACACCCGCCAATTCAGTCGTTGTATTACCAATATTTGAAATCAGGAGTCCGACAAATATGAAAAAGGTGATCTTTAATCCGGCATTCTCTCTTATCAGATCCGAGAGTCCCTTGCCAGTCACAATACCCATGCGTGCATTCATCTCCTGGATCACCAGGAGTACAATAAAAGAAGGAATAAGAGTCCATATCAATCCGTAGCCATATGTTGCTCCAGCCACTGAATAGACAGCAATTCCCCCAGCATCATTATCTACGCTTCCGGTAATAATTCCTGGTCCCAGAATAGCAAGAAAAATTCCTACCTGCCTTAAAATACGGGATTCCCTGATCCTCCTGAACATGCTTTCTATAAATTAAGGTTTGATTTTATTTGCTCCTTTCACCATGAATTTTCCATCACTTCTTCTTTGTTCTCCTTTTCTTTATAAGATCTTCCACAACATCATCCACCACAACCATACCCTGTAACTGTTTCTCCTCATCCACAACTGCCACAGCAAGAAGGTTATATTTTGAAATCAGCTCTGCGATATCTCCAACTTTTTGATTATCATACAGAAACCGGGGTTCCGTCCTCATGATCTCACCCAGGGGAGAAGTTGGTTCTGAAACGACAAGATCCCGAAGATTAAAGGAACCTATCAACTTGTCTTCTGATTCTGTAACAAACATGTTATAAAGTTCCGAAGGTTCAGGTTTTCTGGCCCTTAATTCGGCAATAACTTCATCAACAGTAACACCGGCCCTGAAAGAAATTATATCCGTGGTCATAAGACTGCCCACGAGGTTATCGGGGTATTCCAGGAGTTCTCTTACCTCCCGGGATGATTCCATTTCCATCGCATTCAACAGAAGTTCAGCTTTCTCATCTTCAAGTTCCTCAAGTATATCTGCTGCCTCATCTGCCGGCATCTTTTCAAGCAGATCCGCTGCCTTATCAATCGGCAGGTTCTCCAGGATATGTATCTGGGTATGAGGTTCCAGTTCCTCAAGAACATCTGCAGCCTTTTCTTCATCAAGAGCTGAGAATACCGACATGCTCGATTTTTTACCAAGGTCTTCAAGGATGTCTGCCAGGTCAGAAGGGTGCAGTGTATGCAGCTTGGCATAACTTTTTGAGAGTCTTATATTGGAATTTGAGTCATCAATGGCCTGTACATCATCCCACAAAATAAACTGTGCAGGTATACTGATCTTCAGTAGGGAAATGAGCCATTTAATCGGCATTGAAATGCCAATCCTTCTCAGGATGCCTTCAATGCCTATATCTACAGCAACAGCATAGGTTCCGGTAGGGAGAGTGGCAAGCCTGACATCATTTACCCTTACCAGTTTACGACCGTTGAGGTCCACTATCTGCTTATCAAGTATGCTCTCAACAAGTAACATACCGTTACTTACTTCCTCTTTCCTGAGTTCCACCAGTTTTGTGCAGGCTACATTCAGTACTTCACGAGCCTTGACAACCTTGAAATGGTTGAAAGAATAGAACCTTGTTTCCTTGTGTATTTTAAGCTTTACCCCTGTTACCAGCTGATGGTTAGGGTCATTCTGACCTGTTGGAGCTGCATTTACAAGCAAATCCTTTATTACACCAATAGCATCGCCATCAGCTCCAAAGGCTTCCTTCCCGATTATTCCGCTTAAATAAAAAGTTGTGAGTGATGTCATAGTCACCTCCTTACTGTTACTGATAAAGGAGGAAGTGACCGGCAGTCCGGCTACCCTTCTATATCAGGGGATTAAAATAATATTTTCGCAGGGCCGTCGTCCATTAAATTTGTGGATTTGATTTTCGCGGACAAAAATAAACCTCATCTTACTACTTTCCAAATTTTAATAAGATTTTTATAATTTAAACTTTAATAAATTTTAAATGACCTGAATCAGGATGATAAATCTTAATATAATCTTTACATCATTTTTATAATTAATCAAAAATATTTTAATCAAAAAGCATGCTTTTCTAACGATTAATACTTTTTTTTCTAAATTTGACCCCTATTTCATAATTTATTTAACCTGATTGGTGGGAATCTTAACTAATAAACTCGCAGGCTATGATGCCCCGCAAAGAGCTATGCAGGCTGGCATTTATCCATATTTCAGGGCCATTGAGTCAGAACAGGACACAGTTGTTCATATTAATGGCAAAGAGGTCCTGATGTTCGGGTCTAACAGCTATCTCGGTCTTACAAATCATCCGAAAGTAAAAGAGGCTGCCAAGGCTGCTATAGATAAGTATGGCACCGGTTGTGCCGGATCAAGGTTTCTGAACGGGACACTTGACATTCATATCAAACTAGAAGAAAAGCTTGCCGGCCTGGTCAAAAAAGAAGGAGCCCTGTGTTACAGCACAGGTTTCCAGGTAAATCTAGGAGTTGTTTCGTTGCTGGCCGGAAGGAATGATTATCTCTTACTGGACGAGCTTGATCATGCTTCAATTATTGAAGGCAGCAGGCTTTCATTTTCGAAAGTGCTGAAGTATGATCATAATAATATGGCCGCTCTCGAAAGCAAACTAAAACTATGCGAGAAGGATCGAATAAAACTGATTGTGGTTGATGGCGTTTTTTCTATGGAAGGAGATATTGTAAAACTCCCCGAAATAGTGGAACTGGCTCAAAAATACGATGCCTCAATAATGGTTGATGATGCTCATTCCCTGGGCATTCTAGGAGAAAACGGCTCCGGAACATCTTCTCATTTCGGGCTTACAGATAATGTAGATCTTATAATGGGGACATTTTCCAAATCATTTGCTTCTCTGGGAGGGTTTATTGCTGCTGATAAAGAGGTTATCAATTTCATTAAGCACAATTCAAGATCTCTCATTTTCAGTGCCAGTATGACACCTGCCTCCGTAGCTGCAGTTCTGGCTTCGATAGAAATAATGGAAACCGAACCTGAAAGGATTAAACACCTCTGGGAAATGACCGCTCTTGCCCTGAGTGGTTTTAAATCTGCAGGTTTTGATACCGGGAAATCTGAAACACCAATCATTCCGCTCTTTATCCGCGACGACATTAAGGCTTTGAAACTCACACAGGAGCTTCTAAAAGAGAGTGTTTTTGTTAATCCTGTTGTATCGCCGGCCGTTCCAAAAGAGGACTGCCTGATAAGATATTCTCTTATGGCAACTCATACAAAAGAACAGGTCGAAATTTCAATTGAAAAAATAACCAAAGTGGCTAAGGCACTTGGAGTATTAAATTAAAATATGAAAAAAGTTATTCTTATCACGGGTATCTCTTCTGGTTTTGGAAAACAGACTGCAGAGCTTCTGGCTGAAAATGGTCATATCGTATATGGTACTATTCGCAGGGATGTTGAAATTAGTCCTGCAGTGAATGGGCTTATGCTGGAGCTTACGGATATTGATTCCATCAAAAATGCAGTAAGTACTGTTATAAAGAACGAGGGCAGAATTGATGTCCTTATAAATAATGCGGGCATGCATACCGGAGGTCCCAATGAAACAGCGCCCCTGGAACATATAAAAATCCAGATCGATACAAATTTCATTGGAATGGTCAATCTTACAAGGGAAGTTTTGCCTGTGATGAGGAAACAGGGTGGAGGCACTATAATTAATTTCAGTTCTATCGGCGGATTGATGGGTTTACCCTTCCAGGCATACTATTCTGCCAGCAAATTTGCCATTGAAGGCTTCAGTGAAGCCTTAAGAATGGAAACAAAACAGTATAATATAAAAGTAATCCTGATAAATCCTGGTGATTTCCACACAAATAATTCAGCTAACCGTCGGGGTTTTCTCGCTCCTACCGGAAAAGATGATCCTTATAACAAGCAATTCATCACAACTCTTGATATAATAGAAAAAGATGAAGCCAACGGATGGAAACCTGTGGTGCTGGCAAGGAAACTTGCAAAGATTGTGGAATATAAAAATCCCCGTCAGAGATATATTATCGCATCAGTTGAACAAAAACTGGCAGTTGTTCTGAAATATATTCTACCGGGAAAAATCTTCAGCCGAATCCTTGAGGATCATTATAAAATCAAATAGCATTAAATTGTCGTACGGTCTTGCGGTCTTGCGGTCTTGCGGTCTTGCGGTCTTACGGTCTTGCGGTCTTGCGGTCCTGCAGTTTCACTACCGTTGAGCCATTGTGCCATTGCGCCTTTGCGCCGTTAATAACCTTTATAATCCTTTTTCATAACATTAAGGGTCTGAGGTATCCACACAGCATATCGTGAATCCTCACCCCATGTATTGCCGGCCGATGCAAAATCGCAGAAATTTACCTGATGAGGTTTAAGAAAATCTCCCTCAAGGTCGGTGCCAAGAACCAAAGGTGCAGTAAACGACATCCAGATATGTGCAGGTTTATTCTGAGAAGGAGACAGATCAACTTTCCCGCTTTTTTCCTTAACCACTGCAGCTTCACAAACAACTCCGTCACCGAACCTTGTATCACGGGCTAAAACCACAGGGCCTCTTATAATTGCCTGTTTACCATTCAATTTAATTACTCTTCCGCGAAGGTCCATTTTTAATACTACTACATCACCCTTTTTCCATATACGTGTTATCTTTTTATAACTACCGGCTATTATTCCCTTCACATCTGTACCATTTACTGAAATAGAGGTATTTTCACTCCATTCAGGAATCCTCAAAGAAAGGATAAACGCCTCAGCTTTTTCGGGGTTAATAATCAGCTCAACAGTACCAGTGGCAGGATAATCAGAAGTCTGTTCAATACTTACCAGATTATCCGCATTTATCGGAGTAACTGACTTTATCTGCCCGTAAGCATTTATGAAAATCCCATTCTGTGAACCCATTACCGCGAAAAGTGGCAGCATCATGAATGCCCTTGGGCCATTGGCGCTACAACAGTTTATGTGCATGCCACACTGTTCCTCCCCGGCATGACGGACACCTCCCAGCGGGCTGTATTTGGCTATCTCCGAACCATCATATTTCACCGACGCCAGCAATGCATTATAGGCAGACTTTTCTATTTGATCAGCATATAAAGGATTGGCTGTCAGCCTGAGCAAACTGAAACATAGTTTCATCCACGTCATGGTAACACAGGTCTCCATGGTATGATAAGTTGGCTGCGTCTGATACTTTGCACCGTTATAGAAACATTCAAATGCCGTTCCCGAACCAGCAACATTTATTTCATTTTCAATAATATTGCTTACCGCCATTTCAACAGCTTTGAGGTATTCAGGTTCCCCCGTAATACGATAGAGTTCAAGCAATCCATCATAACACGACATCATCTCATAAGCTTTCTGGCCGTTTTCATAAGACCACCATACAGCAGGATGAGGGAATCTTTCAAAAACAGGAACAGCGGCTAGTGCACTGCTTATAAGCTTTGGCCCTTCAGGCGTCTCCCATTGTTCCACTATATATTTTGCAAAATCAAGATACTTTTTATCACCTGTATGACGATACAGATATACCATTGGTTCAAGAATTGAACTGCTTGGCATGCCACGGTAATTACCTGTTTTCACAATATTCACTTTTCCGGGTCCCACCCGGGTCATCAGGTTGTCGGCTAGCCTGCATGCTCCTTTGAGTGAGGCTTTATCTCCCGTCAGATCATAATAAGACTGTAATCCAAGCAGGGTATACTTCTGACCCCATATATCCCACTGCTGCAACCTGGCACTATCGGTATAATTGCCGATATAACCATCCGGCATCTGGGTCAGCAACAACAGATTCACTGCATTTTTGACTTTTGCCAACATTTCCGGATCATTATTGTATTCGTATGAGGCTATAGCCGAAAGGATCCATTTCCCCCAGAACTCGGTCTGCCATAAATGGGTTTCATCCTTATGACGGAAAGGCTCAACCAGATAATCAGGATCCTGTGTTTTTATCCGTCGATCTGTTATCAGGTTCATTTTATCGCCCAGGTATCCTTTAATTTTTATTGACGAAGGAGAGAATGGAACCAGTTTATCAGGCACAGAATTAGAACTTCCTGATTTCATGTCCGGATATTGACCAGTAATGCGAAGAGGGATAATAAATATGAAAACCATAACCAGATAAAACTTCATAATGACTATTTTTAAATTGATCCTCTAATTTATTACAATTATTTGGCATATCACAGTTGTTCTCCCATTCTCTCAATCTCCCTCTCTCCCTTTCTCCCACTCTCCCCTTCAAGTATCTTTATAATGCCTTCTGAATTGAAAACGTTATATTGCCAAATAATTGATATTTTTGTCGCGTAAAAATTATTTATGACAGAACTTGAAAAATATTTTAACCCTTATCGTAAGAATATCATTGGTATAGACAAGGAAATTGAAACACCATTCGGAAAGAAACCCCTGGTATATGCCGACTGGGTTGCCAGCGGAAGGCTCTATTCCAAAATTGAGAAGAGGATTTCTGATGATATAGGTCCTATGGTTGGAAATACCCATTCAGAATCTACAGGTACTGGAAAGGCGATGACCGAGGCATACCATCTTGCCCAGAAAATTGTGAAGCATCACGTTAATGCAAATGAAGATGATGTAATCATTTTCACAGGATCGGGGATGACTTCGGCAATTGTCAAGTTGCAGAGAATGCTGGGTCTGAAGGTACCTGAACAGGCAATTCACTACTGTGCCTATTCAAATGGAGATTACAGAAGATGCAATGATGTCCCGAACGACAACCGTCCCGTAGTTTTTATTACACATACCGAACATCATTCAAACCATACTTCATGGTTTGAGACTCTTGCGGAAATTGTGGTACTGGAGCCTTCTCCTGATCTTAAAGTTAATCCCGAAACACTTAGAAAGGAGATAGCTAAGTACAAAAACCGGCCACTGCTTATCGGATCATTTTCAGCCTGCTCAAATGTTACGGGATATTACCCTCCTTACCATGAGCTTGCTAAAATAATGCACGAACATAACGGATATTGCTTTGTTGATTTTGCAGCATCTGCACCATATGTCGACATAGATATGCATCCTGCTGACAAGAGTCATCAACTGGATGCAATCTTCTTTTCACCCCACAAGTTCCTGGGTGGTCCGGGGAGTGCAGGAGTACTTGTTTTTAACAAAGATTTATACAAGAACAAGACCCCTGATACACCTGGCGGTGGAACATTAAAATGGACAAACAGGTGGGGAGGATTCAGTTATATTACTGACATTGAAGTTAAAGAAGATGGAGGCACACCGGGCTTTCTTCAGGGAATCAAGGCAGCCCTGGTAATAAAATTAAAAGAGGAAATGGGTGTCTCGAAGATAAAAGAACGTGAGAGAGAGCTTATTAACATAACTTTCAGCGAATTATCAAAAATAAAAGGACTTCATATACTGGCACAGAACATCAGGGAAAGGCTTGGAGTATTCTCCTTCTATTTAGATAATGTGCACCACAATCTTTTTACTATCTTACTTAACGATATGTTTGGGATACAGGTCAGAGGCGGTTGTTCCTGTGCGGGGACTTATGGCCATTTTCTACTGGATGTCGATCTAAGCATGTCAACGGAAATCACTGATAAGATTGATGCCGGTGATCTCTCCCTTAAACCTGGATGGGTCAGATTGTCTCTTCATCCAACAATGACAAACGACGAATTGTACTATATCATAAATGCTGTGGAACAGACTGTCGTTAATGCTGCAGAATGGGGGAAAGATTATGTATACGACCGTCACACCAACGAATTTCATCATTGTAGAGCCAAGTCTGAGACATGGCTCTACAATTCATGGTTCAATATGGATGTTTGATGTAATAGGGGCTGAGCCCCTCAACAAATGAGACCTGGCTCTGCGTTACAAATAAATTCCAAAAAAACTTGCATTATAAACATATGTTCATTATCTTTGTAGTGAACTATTGCTCATAATATATGTCACCACGACCCATAAAACTCAGAAAAATAAGCAATCCCCCGTTAGTATCGGGATTTAAACCATATGGGGCAAAAGACACTGACAAAGATCCGGAGGTTGTTTTTCTTCAATATGAAGAATACGAAGCAATACGGCTTTGTGATTATGAAAAGCTGAATCACCTCCATGCTTCTGAAATAATGAATGTTTCGAGGCCTACTCTTACCAGGATCTATGCAAAAGCCAGAGAAAAAATGGCTGAAGCGATAGTTCTTGGGAAGCAACTGATTATTGAGGGAGGGAAAATTTATTTCGACAGCGAATGGTTTTCTTGTAAAACCTGCGGCTGCTTTTTTAATAATCCTGAAAAACAAGATGATAATAAAGAATGTCCTCTCTGTAACAGTAAGGATATTATAATTTGCGAGGAATTTATATATGAAGATGAAGAATCTTTTTCAAGGTGCCACGATATTTGTGTCTGTCCTGTATGCGGATTTGAAAAACCTCATGGATTCAGAATTCCATGCAGAAACGAAATATGCCCTGAATGTCATCAGCATCTTATAAGGAAAGGAAGTCTTCACACTAAAAACATCTAATATGAAAACAGCAATAACAAGTACCGGAAACACTCTTGAGAGTAAACTGGACCAGCGTTTTGGACGCTGTGCATATTTTGTCATTTATGATACGGAAACAACTGGAATGGAATTCATTCCAAACCACAGCAAAGATGCCCAGGAAGGAGCAGGTCCTGCAGCAGTGCAACTTGTTGCTTCGCGTGATGTCAGGAAAATAATATCAGGCGAATTTGGCATTAAGATAAAATCGTTGCTTGACAGACTAAAAATACAGATGATTGTGCTGAAAGAACCTGAAAAAACCATAAATGAGATCATTGAAATGTTAAACAAAAAATAGATAAAAGATGCCACAAATTAATGGAACAGGCCCGGAAGGGAAAGGTCCGAAAACCGGTCGCGGACTTGGAAAATGCACGAAGCATTCTCCTGATGAGTTGCTTACCAGATTAGGAAAAGGTCAGGGAAAGCGACGGAAAACCGGTGGAGGAAAAGGAGAGGGAAAACGCTTAAAAAGCGATATGAAGTAGAGCGAGGTCTCAGACCTCGCTCTACAATAACAAATTAATTTTATTCATTAATAGAAAAATCATTATGAAAAAACGTATTGCCATCCCATTGGAGAATGGGATATTATGCTCACATTTTGGTCATTGTCAGCAATTCGCAATTGTAGATGCTGAAAATAACTCGATATCAGGCGAGACATTAGTCACACCCCCGCCCCATGAACCCGGATTGCTGCCTGCCTGGCTGGCAGAAAAAGGAGTGACGGATGTTATTGCAGGTGGTATGGGACAACGTGCCATAAATCTCTTTAACAATCAAAAAATAAATGTATTTGTTGGTGCACAGATTAAGAATTATACGGATCTGGCAAATGATCTTATAAATGGCAGTCTTGTTGCCGGTGCAAATTATTGCGATCATTAATCAGAGAGTATCATGATATCAGATCACCGATGCTTCTTCTGCTTTACTAAGGCTTTTGAAAGGTTACTTGCTAAAGAGAATATTACCAACGAAGCAAAAAATTCTTTCACCAGGGATATGATTACTTTGTATCATACTAAATGGGATGAGCTTTATTCACCCGAATTCTCGCGCGAGCTTCATATCATATTAAGAAGCTATACGAATAATCCCGACCCGTACAAAGAAGAGAAAAGAGTGAACAACGATCAGGCATTGAATTTAATTTCTGAGTCTGAAAAGCTTGTTAATCAATCTGATGACCCTTTCCGAACTGCCCTGAGAATAGCAATTGCAGGAAATATTATAGATTTTGCGGCGAATGATAATTTTAACATTCTGGTAACTAT
>Ga0315536_1000541_pt1 | contig 18961 bp, 14 predicted proteins | sample SalMarSW160230MG_FD_203093 | JGI IMG/M metagenome (GOLD analysis project Ga0315536, IMG submission 203093) | Salt marsh sediment microbial communities from the Plum Island Ecosystem LTER, Massachusetts, United States - Salt Marsh Sediment SW1602-30 ...
CGCCATCGATGAACTTTTCCGGGCCGCTCATACGCTCAAAGGCGGTTCCGGCACGGTCCAGATGAGTGAGATATCGGAGTTTACCCATAGTATCGAAGATGTCCTGGACAGTCTGCGCAGTGCCAAGGAAAAAATAACGGGAAAGGTGATAGACAGCCTGCTGGCGTCGGTGGATACGTTGAAAGAAATGTTGGAAAAAAGAATGAGCGGGCAGGTTTTTGATGATGATATCGCTCCCCTGATTTCCATCTTAAAGGCATCGGTGAATGAACCGGCAAAAGCGCCCCGTGAAGAAAAATCCGCGCCTACTGCCGAGAAAAAGCAGGATACGCAGGGGTTGACCGAATATGAGCTGCTGGAGTTGGGCCAAAACTCAGGTACGGGGGAGTTTATTTACAAAGTAGACGTGGAGTTTAACGAACTGAATACAATGAATACGGTCGGCGGTATTCAGGTCTTTGCCATCCTGAAGAATGCCGGAAAAGTCTTAAAAACCCTCCCGGGTTTTGAAGAAATCTACAGTGATACCTTTTTCCCGGAAATAACCTATTATGTCTCAACAAAGGAAACCGCGGCTAAAATTAAAAATCTCTGTACCATCAATGACGTTACCACAGCGGTTTCGGTGGAGACATTAAAGGGAGGCGCCGGTGCTTCGTCCGAAAAAAAGAGTACCGTAACTGCCGACGTCAAACAGGAGATTGAAAAACGTGATGCGGAGGAAGAAAAGGATATAAAAAAGGCACAGCATAAGTTCATCAGTTCCTCGGTATTGCGTGTCGACAGTAAGCGTATTGATACGCTGTTAAACCTTGTCAGTGAAATCGTAATTATGAAATCGGCTATCAACCAGGTAAACAGCCAGTTCGGCGCGCATTATCTGGAGTTCCAGAATACTATGGGACAGTTCCAGGATCGGATTCGGGAATTGTTTGATGCGCTGCCGGGATTTATGGAAGATATTCAAAATGGCACATCATTTAAAGCGGTAAAAAAGAATATTTTAGGCCGGTTCGGTGACCTGTTATCGGTTTTCTCGAAGTTTGACTCACAGTACAAGGAATCATTGAATAAGTTCCGTGGGAATTCCCAGAGTCTCAGCCGGATAACCTCCGCACTTCAGGAAGGGGTTATGCAGATACGCATGGTCCCCATCTCCCATATTTTCTCACGTTTTCCGCGGTTGGTACGAGACCTTTCCAAATCCCTGCATAAAAGTGTGAACCTTATTATCGAAGGAGAGTCCACCGAACTGGATAAATCGATTATCGAAGACCTGCTGGATCCGCTCATCCATTGTGTCAGGAACTCTATTGACCACGGGATAGAAGACCCCGCCCGAAGAGAAAAGAAAGGCAAGGAAAAAGAAGGGACGATTGTTCTGCGCGCAAGGAACGAGGGTAATATGGTCATTATCGAGATTGAGGATGACGGCATGGGCATTGACATCGGCGCCATCCGCAAAAAAGCGATCGATAATGGGACTATTCATCCGGATAAAAGCCTTTCGGAAATTGAGGCCTTCAATCTCATTTTCAAAGCCGGGTTTTCCACCGCTAAAAAAGTGACCAATGTGTCCGGCAGGGGGGTAGGACTGGATGTGGTTAAGAAACAGATCGAAAAGATGAACGGTGATGTGTCCATCTGGTCGAACTATAACCAGGGGACAAAGTTCACCATAAGGATACCCCTGACCCTGGCGATCGTACAGGGGCTTTTGGTCCGCGTCGGTAAGGAAATATACGCAATCCCCATTACCTCGGTGTTTGAGACGCTGCGGATAGCGGAAGTCGACATTAAACGGATAGACAATTATGAGGTGTTCAACCTGCGGGATGATGTCATCTCTCTTATCCGTCTGAACAAAATATTTAATATCGGTGCGGATGAGCAGAGGGAATATAATTATGTCGTAGTGGTGGGCAGCGGAGAGAAAAAAGTCGGGCTGTTTGTGGATGTTCTCATCGGTGAGGAGGACGTGGTGATTAAGCCCCTGAAAGACCGTTTTACCAAATCCCCGGGAATCGCCGGGGCCACTATTTTGGGGGACGGCACCGTTTCCCTGATTCTGGATGTGAATGAACTGTTGAACCTGGGATTGAAGATGGAAATCGCGGAAAGAAAAAAACGTGAAACAATAAGATCATAAGGACAATAAAGGTATGAGTTCGGTTGAAAACCAGACACAACCTGCGGTAGATGTGCAGGAACAACAGGAAAAAAAGGCTCACATCGACTTTAAAATGGTGACCTTCTCTCTTGCGGGCAGGGATTACGGCATTGATATCATGAAGGTAAAAGAGATCTCCAAGGCAAAGAATTTTACCATTGTACCCAATACTTCTCCTTATGTGGAAGGGGTATATAATCTGCGGGGAGAGATCATCAGCATAATCAATTTACGCAAGATGTTTCATCTGGAATATTCGGAAGAGCGGAAAAAGGATGCGGTGGATATCCTTATTCTGCGTCTGGATGAAACCGTAATCGGTATGATCGTAGACAGCGTGGATAACGTCGTGGGCATAGATTCGTCTACCATTCAACCCCGGCATCCGCTTTTCGCGGATATCAATATGAAATATATCAGCGGTGTCGTGGAGGTAAAGAAAAAACTCTATGTCATTCTTGATGTGGAACGGGTTTTCGGCGTAGATGAGGATGATCTGGAGCGTATGCGCATCATACAGGAAGCACCTGCCGCCGAAAAGGGGCCCGTAAATAAAGCGCGAATATCAGGCGATGAACTGGAATTTGATTTTATCACTGAAACGCTTGCCACCTTTAAGAGTTTCTATGTTACCGATATCAACAGAGACTGGTGCCTGCGCCGTCTGGACGGCTGGAAAAAACTGCGCAAAACACAGAAAAAACCGGTTCAGCTGGAGAGTGTGGAAGACGCGGAAGGCTTTCTGGAGGAGTATTATTCAGTATATACGAACATGCTGTGGGGGGAAGATTACAGAAAGCAAATGGAAGAATTGGTGCCGGCACCGACCAAAGGATCCATAGATGTATGGTGCCCGAACTGTGGAAAAGGGCATGATCCCTACTCCATTGCCTGCATTTTAACGTTGAAATATCCGGACCGGAGGATCAAGGTATGGGCCAGCGATCATGAGTTGCTGAATATTTCCGCGGCCCCAAATCTTGTGCTCCCGAACCAGGGTGTGCCGAAGTATTTTTTAGAGGCAAAATATGTGCAGGCCACCACCGACGGCTACCAGTTTGTAAAAGCGGTTAAGGACCTGATTTTATTTGAATACCATGATATTTTGCATGGGACCCCCCTGCCCGAGTTGGATATTATTCTTGCGCGTGATGTGCTTTCTTTTTATAATCAAACCGTGCAGGAGAAACTTGTTACCCAGTTTCAGGAAAAACTTACCGGCGGGGGCCTGCTGATTGTCGGCGATAATGAGGTTCTTAAAAACCCGGGATTTTCAGAGGTGAAATCAGGAAAGATTATTGCATATAGGAAAGAAAAGGATTAGATTAATAAAGTAAAATCGTAGCCGTAGTGATAATGAAAGAGAGGAATCAAAACTATGAGAGTTGAATATATAAACCCTTTCGTAGAAGCGGCCTTTAATATCTTAACCGAGGTTCTGAAGACGGAGGTGAAACGCGGTGAGTTGTATCTTAAATCGAGTTCCATGCCTGTCCTCGGGATAACCGCGATAGTCGGCCTGGCCGGTGATGTGGAAGGACGGGTTTTGTTCGATATGGCTGAAAAGACCGCGTTAGAGGTGGCCTCCGCCATGAACGGTGAAAAAATTGATAAAAATGATGAACTCGCCAAGGCAACAATTACCGAATTGGCTAATATGATTACAGCCCAGGCCGTAACCAAGTTGCATGAAATCGGCTTTCAATTTGATTTGACCCCGCCCGCGATTTTTTCGGGAAGCAACATGGAGGTAACGGACGTGGCAATTGAGGCATTGATTGTTCCGATCCAAACAACATTTGGTAAGATCGAAATAAATGTCGCGATACGAGAAAAAAAATAAGGAGGACCTAACATGAAAACAAAGATGGATTTTCCGAATATAAATCAACGCAAACCGGAAGGCTTAAGAGAAGACGGAAAAGCGTTTCGCGTGCTTATTGTTGACGACTCTATGTTTGTGACCAAACAGATCGGTCAGATCCTCACTTCTGAAGGTTTTGAGATCGCGGCGACCGCCTCCAACGGCGAAGAAGGCCTGGAAAAATACAAGGAGTTGTATCCGAAGGTTGACCTGGTAACCATGGATATTACCATGCCCATTATGGACGGTGTGGCCGCGCTGGAAAAGATTATTGAGTTCGATAAAAACGCGAATATTATTATGATCAGTGCGCTGGGGAAACAGGACCTGGTCAAGAAGTCACTCCTGTTGGGTGCCAAGAACTATATTGTAAAACCGCTTGACCGTAAGAAGGTGCTGGAACGGGTAATGATGACCCTGAAATAAAATTTGCGGCCTTTCACTTGACAAATCTTTAATTTTCTAAAATACTACCACCTGATGATTATTTAAAGGGCGGCTAGCTCAGTTGGTTAGAGCACCAGCTCGACACGCTGGGGGTCACAGGTTCGAGTCCCGTGTCGCCCATAAAAAGGAGGGCCTTCTTTTTGTGTTCAAAAAGAAGGCTATTTTTTTCATTATTGACAATTCGTATAATCGCGTTATTCTTTATAGTAGATGATTAATCATTAAATTATTATGGAAAAGAAGCGCATATTTATTGTAGAAGATGAAAATATTGTCTCCTTGGATATGAGAAAGCGTCTGGAAAAGCTGGGGTATGAGGTCCCGGGGATCGCTTCTTCCGGTGAAGAAGCGGTTGCGATGGTATTGGAATCCCGACCGGACCTGGTTTTGATGGATATCAAGCTCAGCGGGAAAATGGACGGGGTGGAGGCGGCCGCGGAGATCCTCAAGACCTACGCGGTGCCTATCGTTTATATAACCGCCTATGCGGAAAATACCACTTTAAAGCGCGCAAAAATAACCGAGCCCTTCGGCTATATTCTTAAACCGTTCGAGGAACGCGAACTGCACATCAATATTGAGATAGCGCTTTATCGGCATAAAACGCAGAATATTATAAAAGAACGGGAACAGCTGCTGTTTACCACACTGCAAAGTATCGGTGACGCGGTGGTGGTCACCGATAATGAGGACAACATCCGTTTTTTTAATCCCAAAGCAGCAGCCTTTACCGGCGTAGACAGGGCGAAGGCCCTGGGCAAAAAATTGAATGATATCGTCAAATTTATAGATACGGGGAATGATATAAGTCCGGAAAAAACCAGGAACAGGCAGTTCAAACAACTTGTTACCAAAAACGGTGAAAAACGCTTTATTAAATCAAGTGTGGCACCCATTATGAGTATGACGGAACAGAATATGGGGAAGGTTTACGTATACCACGACGTAACGGCGCATGAGCTTGCCAAACAGGCCCTCCATAGAAGCGAAGAGCGATACCGGCATTTTTTCGAGGATGATCTGACCGGCGACTTTATAGCGACCGCGGGCGGGATCATCCTGATTTGCAACCAGGCCTTTGCTTCCATCCTGGGATATGAATCGGTGGAGCAGGTGGAGAAGAAAAACCTGTCACTGTTTTTCCCGGCATTATTTGAAAAAAACGGTCTGATAGAGCAGTTGAAGAAAAACAAACGATTAAAACAGTATAACACCAAATTCATGAACAAAAATCGGCAGCCCCTTTATATTACGGCCAACATTGTGGGAGAGTTTTTAAAAAGCGGAGAGTTGAAGCGGTTCAAGGGATATATTATTGATAATACGGAACAGAAAAAAATAGAGGCCCAGCTTATTCAGTCCAATAAAATGGAGGGTATCGGCCGTCTGGCCGGCGGAATTGCCCATGATTTCAACAATCTGCTTGGCGCCATCATCGGATATTCGGATCTTATTCTGGAAACCGTGGGTGAAGACGACAGCATCCGTAATGATGTGGTTTCCATCCTCAAGGCCGGCAAAAAAGCGGCCATCCTGACCAAGCAGTTGCTTGCCTTTTCCCGCAGGCAGGTGCTGCAGCCGAAAATAATAAATCTTAATACGTTGATCCTGGACCTGGAGCGAATGCTGAAGCGGCTGCTGCCGGAAAATATACTTCTTTTTACCATTCTGGACGATAAACTCTGGCAGGTAAAAATCGATCCGGTACAGATTGAACAGGTACTGATAAACCTTGCCTTAAACGCGCGTGATGCCATGCGTGAAGGCGGGAAGCTTACTATTGAGAGCCTGAATATCACCATCACCGAACAAATCCGGGAAAAGTTTATCGGTTTAAAGAACGGACCGTATGTGTTGCTGCGGGTTTCCGATACGGGACACGGCATGGCCAACGAGTTAAAAGAGAAGATATTTGAGCCGTTTTTTACCACAAAGGCTCCCGGCAAGGGGACCGGACTGGGGCTTTCCACGGCATATGGAATTATAAAACAAAGTGACGGCTTTATTTTTGTTGAGAGCACGCCGGGTGTCGGCACAAACTTCAATATCTATCTGCCCCGGGTGGAAGAGGAAGCGGCCTCGGATGAAGAACCGGCGGAGGTGCAGGCACCTATAAAGGGGACCGAATCAATCCTCTTGGTTGAGGATGAGGACATATTTCGGGAGATGGTGTATAAGGTTCTGGGTAAATACGGGTATAATGTGCTTGAGGCCAGCAATGCCGGCGAGGCATTGCTGATCTGTGAGCAGTATAAAGATCCCATCCATCTTTTGATTACCGATATCGTCATGCCGCATTTAAGCGGTATAAAACTTTCAGAAAGGCTGCTCGCGCTGCGGCCGAACATAAAGATTCTTTTTATCTCCGGCTATTTTGAAAACGAGTACGTAGAAAAAGACGGCTTTAAAAAAGGGACGTTTTTTTTACAAAAACCGTTTTCCATCGTTACCCTGGAAAAAAAGATCCGCGAAATTCTGGATCTTGTGTAATCTTCGTAGTTGCAGAATTATTAATAATTCTTTATAGTAGGCATCCAAGACTATGGACAGAAATTATATCAGAAATTTTTGCATTATTGCGCATATCGACCACGGGAAGTCAACACTCGCCGATCGGTTTATTCAACGCTCGCATATTGTGGAGGACAGGAACTTTCATGATCAAATCCTTGACAGTATGGATATCGAGCGTGAGCGGGGTATTACCATCAAGTCCCAGGCCATCTCCCTGCCGTACCGCTCACAGGGCGGTGATGATTACCTGCTGAACCTGGTTGACACCCCCGGCCACGTGGATTTTTCATACGAGGTTTCACGGGCCATTTTCGCCTGTGAAGGCGCTCTGCTGTTGGTTGACGCCACCCAGGGGGTGGAGGCACAGACCCTTTCCAATATGTATCTTGCCCTGGAGCATAATCTGGAAATAATCCCGGTGATCAATAAGATCGATCTGCCGGGAGCCGATATCGAAAATGTAAAGAAACAGATCGAACATGATCTCGGCCTGGACGCGGAATCGGCGTATTGTATTTCCGCCAAAACGGGCAGCGGTGTGGAGGAACTGCTTGAGGGGATGGTGGCGCGTATTCCACCGCCCCAGGGTTCGGATAAAGAACCCCTGAAGGCCCTGATCTTCGACTCACATTATGATTCGTATCGTGGGGTCGTGGTGCATATCCGGGTGTTCGAAGGAAGCATAAAGAAAAATGATGAGATACGTTTCTGGTCAAACGGCACGGTGTATAAGGTTGAAGAAACCGGTATTTTTAAAATTAACCTGGAAAAATCAAAGGGACTGCACGCGGGGGAGGTCGGGTATTTTATTGCCGGAATCAAGACCATCCGGGATACGCGGGTGGGTGATACGGTGACCTTGGATGAGAATCCCTGTAACCGGGCGGTTAAGGGGTTTCGCGAGGTAAAGCCCGTTGTATTTTCTTCTATCTATCCGGTAGATTCCAATGAATACGAAGAGCTTGCCGCCGCCATGGATAAACTGAAGTTAAACGACGCCTCGCTGGTTTTTGAAAAGGATTCTTCGGTTGCCTTGGGATTCGGATTTCGCTGCGGTTTTCTGGGACTGCTGCATCTGGAGATTATTCAGGAGAGGATTGAACGTGAATACGGGCTTTCCATTGTGTTTACCGCTCCCTCGGTCCGCTATAAAATACACTTAAAAAGCGGTGAGACCAAAAATATTGATAATCCCCTTGAATATCCCGATCCGGTTTATGTTGAAAGCGCGGAGGAACCGTTTATCCGGGCGGCGATTATTACCCCCGCCGAGTACCTGGGGAATATCATGACAATCTGTCTGGAAAAGCGGGGAGTGCAGCAGAGTCTTACCTATCTGGATGAAAAAAGGGTAGAGGTATATTATGAGCTGCCGCTGGCCGAGGTTCTGTTTGATTTTTATGATAAGCTGAAGTCCTCCACCCGCGGATACGCGTCGTTTGATTACGAGCTCATCGGCTACCGTATTACCGAACTGGTCAAGCTGGACATCCTGATAAACGCGAAACCCGTGGATGCCCTGTCCCAACTGGTGTTCAAGGAAAATGCTTACGCGCGCGCGCGGCATATCTGTAAAAAACTGCGTGATGAAATTCCCCGCCATCAGTTTAAGATACCGATCCAGGGGGCAATCGGCAGCAGCATCATCGCCCGGGAGACAATATCGGCGGTAAGGAAAGATGTCACCGCCAAATGCTATGGCGGGGATATCAGCAGGAAGCGCAAACTGCTGGAAAAGCAAAAGGAAGGCAAAAAGCGCATGAAGATGGTCGGGAATGTGGAGCTGCCGCAGAGTGCGTTTCTCTCCGTGCTTAAGACATCTGAGGAGTAACCTCAGCGATTGCTTTTTTTATACGGGCCATCTTTGTCCGGTAAAAATAGCAGAAGGCCTTTATATGCTGCAGCAGGCTTGGGGTGTAATGCGGCAGAGCGGTTTTGTGAGCCAGGTGAAAATAGATATAATCGACCGCTTTTACCGTTTCATACTCATCTTCACTTAACGTGTCCTGTTCCTTCACCGGCCTGCCCAGGAGTGCTTCAATGGTTTCCAAGGCCTCCTGTAACAGTTTTTCCTCGAGAGCAATGAATTCCAGGATAGTTTCGGCGCCGCGATGGGCTGCCTTCCCGGGCCGCACCGCGGGAGACAAATTGGGAGCTTTTTTTTGAAAATGTGCCAACAGTGCTTGCAGGTGCTCTCTATCCGTATATTGCTCGGCACCGCAGTCAAGACCGGTAGGGTTGATATCAAAGATTCGATTATGGTGCATGGATACCAGGTTCCCCAGGTTTTCAGCGTATGAGTTTAAAATCAAATCGGTCAGCAGCGGGGTGCCGTTTTTACCTTCCACGGTAAACAGCGGTCTTTTCAGGAGCGCAGTAAAATTGAACTGCTCAATCGGCGTTAGGCGGTTGCAGCCTCCCAGCATTAATTTATGAAAATATGTGCTTTTGGCATGGGTCGTTTGTCCCGCATACGCAAAATCAAGACCTGCCAGCAGCACCGGGCCGCTGGTAACCATAAGTGCGCAATACACGGCCGCGTTTCCGACCGAACCAAGGGGAGGAATGGCCGAAGGCAGCAGCCCCGCTTTCGCCAGACGATCGAAGATCCGCAGTTTGAAGAATTCCGAGGAAACACAATATACGGTGGTAAACCGGCGTAATACCTGGGGGGTGACACTGAAATCGCAGATAAGCGGAATGTCGAACCGGCTGTTGCTGATGAAATCTTCCAGATTAACGAACTGTGCTTCCAGACTGAAGATGAAGTCCGGAGTGATGCCGTGTTCAAGCAGATTATTCAACGCCGTATCGGTTGCCATAATTAGTACATGTTTCCGTATCCGCCGTAATGTCTCAACGGTATGGTCAAGGGAGGGACCGGCGCCTGTGACCACAATCGGAAGGTCCGTTGTGAGGGCACTGATATCATGAATACGGGAAAGCTGCGGCAGGTTGGCGAAATAATTTTTTACCATCAGCCTGCCCATAAAAATCGTGGTGATCTTGTTCTGCCAATAGTATTTTATTTTTATTTCAAGCGCGTCTCTTATTGTTTTGTATATACCGGGGAAAAGATGGTAGGCCGCGCACAACACAACGGTTTGCACCCTGCGTACATTTTGTATGCCGATTTCCAAAAGGCTTTTTACTGCAGCCTGCGGGCTGTCCGTACGCAGCAGTATCAACCGCTTGTCCTGTAAGCCGGAAAGCGTCCCGGTCCGCAGGCAGAGGTTCATCAGTTTTTGATCGCTTTCCACGCAAAGTATGTAGCTGTCGGGAGGCAGGATCCCCAAGAGCTCCGGCAGGCCGTACCCCAGTCCCAGACCGGGGACAAAGACAAGGGTTTTTTCCCTTATTGTCAGTGCGGAGATCAGCCGCTTGATATTGCCCAGAGGATTTTTGCTGGAATAAAGGAATTTGCCTTTGTATTTTACAGTGAACGAGTTCCCGGTAGTAAGAAGTTCCGGTTCTTCCTGCTTCATTTATCTTTTGAAAGATTGCATAAGTCTGTAATAGGCCGCAATACCCTCTTGTTCCTTGTCCACAAGCTTTTTATCTTTTACCAGCAGTTTGTTTAAGTCGGTATAAGCAAAGTATCCCGCGAAATTCTTATACGCGGATTCAATCTTCTCATATTCATCCTGTGTCAGCTGTCGTTGATCGGTCAGGTGCAGCACGATGATACTCTTCTCCAGCGGAATGGGATCGGATACCTGGTTTTGTTTCAGTGAAAAGGCCTTGATAAAGAAGTCCTGGTTTTTCATGGCCGGTTCCACCAGCTTCTTAATAGTTTCATCCTTCGAGATGGTGGCGTCAATAAAGTTCAATGTCTCATAGTTCAAGGAAAAGTAGTCCGTTGTATAGTGGGTTATTCCCATCCGGTTACAGGCCGCGGTAAACCCGCGGGCGGCGGCGTTCTTTTTCAGTTCTTTGGCCCTGTCTTCAAAATACTTCTGAATCGTCGACATCTCTTTGAACTTCAGGTATGCCATTACCGCATGCTGCATTTTGGGGTTTGAAAAATCCGGTTGCTGTACTTCTTTTTCACAGCGATAGATAATCCATTTATTTCCCTTCTCATCGATCTGGATTGGCCGACTGAGTTCCCCGGTTTTCAGGTCGAGCAGGGCTTTTGCCTTGTCTTTTACGATATCTTCCAACTCATAATAGTAATACGGATACTGTTCCACAACATCAGCGGCGTATTCATCCTTTTTCTTCACCTTGTCCGCTTTTTCCTCATAACTTATTTTCCCGTTGATAATATCGCTGCGCAGGCTTTGTGCCTCCTCTTTGCTTCCCGTGAAGATAATTCTGCTCAGGTTTATGGTAAGAAACTTTTCTTTATGTGCCGGGTCCGAGTTGACATATTCCAGGATCTTGGAGATCGGGTAATCGTCGTAGTTAAAGAGCACAAAATCGAATTTTCTCTGTTCTTTGCCGATCCGGGCGGCATATTCAACCTCTTTGGGGCTGGTCAGCAAGCGGCTGAAATCCCACATGTACTGCCTCTGAAAGGCATCGAGCGAAGGCGGTACAAGGAGTGCGCGCCTATCGTAATTATACTGAAGATCAAGCATTGATTCCCTGAAATAATCCTTGTGTTTTACATACAGATCCAAAAACTTGTTTTCCCGCTGTCTTTTTTCGTCATATTTTAAAAGCTCACTTCTGAAAAAATCCGCAATAGCCTGCTGCACGCGTTTATCGGATACCCTGACCCCGCTTCTTTCTGCCTCCAATAGGACGGCTACATGAAAAACGATTTTCTTAAAGTCACGCTGCATTACCATACCCATGGTAAACTCGTTTAACTGCTTTTTTATCTTGGCTTTTTCCTCATCGGTTTTCGCCGCCTGCAGCTGGCTTTTCAGGGCTTCCTCCCTCTGGTTGTAATCTGTATCAACCATGCGGCCGAAGTAATTGTCATATTCCCAGACAATATCTTTCCCCGCATAACTGCCGAAGCTTATGCGTGTGGCAGGTTGAAAACCGCCGCGAAAAAAAGTAAATAAAAAGCCGAAGACAATAATAAGGATGATTATCGCCGAAAAGGTGTTGGTGGCGAATTTACTCTTTGTTTTTTCCGCTTGTTCCTGGTTTTTCTTTTGCTTAATTCTGCGCATTTCTCTCGATGCCATTTCAATTCCCTTTTCTGATTATAATATAGTAGGCAGTTAAAATATCATTAAAGCACTGAAATGTCAATTGCCGTTAAATGATTGACAAAAGCGTATAAACAGGGTATTTTTCATTTTACACTTGACAAGTACAAACAGTACGACTATAGTAACTTTTTAAAGGGGGCGTAGCGAAGCTTGGTTATCGCGCCGGCCTGTCAAGCCGGAGATCGCGGGTTCAAGTCCCGTCGCTCCCGTCCGCCCCTTAATCGGGGGCTTTTTTTTCGGGCTGTAGCGCAGTGGCTAGCGCGCTCGGTTCGGGACCGAGAGGCCGGGAGTTCAAGTCTCCCCAGCCCGAACTTCTTCTTTATTTTCCCGTCCGGTTTCAGTTTCACGTGGAGTACGCCGAATATTAGAGTAGGTGTCCCCATGATACAACTACCAAAAAAGAATTTGCTCGTCGTTATATTATTTTGTGTGCTGGCGCTTTGCTATGCCAACGGCAATTATTATGAGATCAAAAAAGGCGACAACCTGTTCCGGATTGCCAAACGCTTTAATATCCCGCTTGATGTGCTGTTAAAAGCAAATAAAATCAAGGATCCCACGGAATTGAAGGTGGGCATGAAAATAATCATCCCGTCCGTTCATTATGTGAAAAAGGGGGAGACCCTGTACAGCCTGGCCAAAAAATACGGTATCTCCGTGGGAGAATTAATGAAGCTGAATCATATCTCCGATCCGTCCCAGCTGAAAGTGAATCAACAGTTGATCGTCCCTGCCGGCGGGAATACCGTTCCGGAACATAATGGAACCGCAACAACCTTCAAGGACCTTGCCTGGCCCCACCCGGGGAAAAGAGAAGCATACAACCGTAAGTTGGAAGGGGTGCTTATCTGCGGTAACAAGGGTGACGTGATCTATTCCGTATCGCCCGGAAAGGTGATCTGGTCCGGTCCTTACCGGGGGTATGGAAATGTGGTGATAGTGGATTCCGGTACCGGCCTGATCTTCGGTTATCTGGGAAACGAAAGTGTCAGCGTAAAGGTCGGCGAATCCGTAGAGGCAGGGACCGCTATCGGCACTTTGGGGATATACCTGCATCAAACACAGGCAAAGCTGCTTTTTATCATATTTGACAAGCAAAAACGAAAATTTTTGGACCCAAATACGCTATACAAATAATAAGTACACAAAAAGGTTAAATATATTAAAAATGTGGAATTTTTATGAAATTTGCTTGACATTTAATTAAAGATATTGTAGATTTTTTAAAGATTGGACTAAACTGATTTTTTAGGTGGTACTATGCAAAAGCAAGCTGTTCTTCCGTTATCAAAAAAAATAATCAGCAAAAAAGTTATAGGTTATGATGATGAACACAAGGCGTATACACAGGAGAGTGATCCCTTGGCCCTGTATTTAAAGCAGATATCCACGTATCCGCTATTGATCAGTACGGAAGAAAAGGAGATCGGCCGTAAAATATCTGTTTTATCAGCCAAACTGGAGACATTGAAATCTTCACAACGGAAATACCGTAGAAAGAACATGGAATATAAAAAGGAGAAAGCGCGGCTGGAACGGCTGCTCACCATTCAAAAAAATAAGATGATCAATTCCAACCTGCGTCTGGTGGTATCGATTGCCAAACAGTACCAGCACAGGGGCTTAAGTCTGTTGGACCTGATCGATGAGGGAAATATCGGCCTGATCGAAGCGGTGGAGCGGTTTGATTACCGCAAAGGCTGCCGCTTTTCAACCTATGGAACCTGGTGGATCAAACAGGCAATCATCAAATCACTGGCGGACAAGGGACGGGTCATCCGTATCCCCGTGCATATGCTCAATATGATCAAAAAATGTTATTATGTTGCCAAACATCTTTCGCAGGAACTGGGCAGGGACCCCAGTGATGAGGAGATTGCGCATTATATGAACCTGCCGCTGTCCAAGATCAAAGACGTGGTAAAACTGTCACAGGAAACCACCTCTTTGGACACCACGGTGGACGACGAAAACGTCACCAGGCTTTCGGACCTGATTCCCGATGATTCCTCAAAAAAACCGTTCGAGTCCGTATTCAACATTACCCTGCAGAATACCATCCGCAAGGTACTGACCCAACTGAGCGACAGGGAAATGAAGATTATCCAACTGCGCTTCGGGCTTGCCGGTGAAGGTCCCTTTACCCTTGAGGAAACAGGAAAGCTGCTCGGTATCACCCGGGAGCGCGTCAGGCAAATCCAGGAAAAGGCGATTGCAAAATTACGACATTTTAAACTGATAAAAGAATTAAAAGACTTCGTGTAAATGCAGGAAAAACGAAGATTCAACAGGTATCTGCTCGCCATTGATATTCATTATAACAAAGAACATGCGCACCTAAAGAAAACATCCAAAACAAAAAATGTCAGTGCGGGTGGAGTCTGTCTCACCACCAGTTCCGGCCCGCTGCAGCGGGGGGCGGTCTATACCCTTGTGTTCAGTCTTCCGGAAAGCGGGGATACCATTACCACCAGGGCCAAGGTAGTATGGACAAAGGAACCGGGTGAGAGTGAGGGAACGCTTTTTGACAACGGACTTGAATTTATTGATATGCAAGATAAGTATCGCGCGGCAATCGAGGAATACTCCATCGGCACGGTCCTGGAAAAAGAGTAAAACCAAAGAGATTCTTATTTTGAACTATTTAACCGCAACGTTAAAATTGCGGTAATACACACCTCTATAACTTGACATAACAGCGTTACTTCTCTATAAATTCATGAGGAGCTTAAGAGTGAAAGTACTTTTTACGGGGATTCAACCCACCGGGGAAATCCATATCGGGAATTATTTCGGGGCAATCAAAAACTGGGTAGACCTGCAGCACCGCTATACCTCTTACATTTGTATTGTGGATCTGCACGCCCTGGTGATAAGCTATGATCCCAAAGAGATGCCGAACCGGGTGTTCGAGATGGCCGCCGGGCTTTACGCCTGCGGTATTGATATGCAAAATACGAATCTGTTTGTGCAATCGGAAGTACCGGGCCACGCGGACCTTACCTGGATATTCAATACGGTAACCCCCCTGGGTGAGCTGGAGCGAATGACCCAGTTCAAGGACAAGGCACGCCAGCACCGCAAAAACGTAAACGCCGGGCTGCTTGATTACCCGGTGCTTCAGGCCGCGGATATTTTGCTTTACAAGGCGGAGGTAGTCCCGGTGGGTGAAGACCAGGTACAGCATATTGAACTGACCAGGGAGATTGCCCGCTATTTTAACAAACGCTATGGGCAGGTCTTTCCCGAATGTGAGGCCCTGCTGACCGCGTCTCCGCGCATAATGGGGCTGGATGGTGAGCAAAAGATGAGTAAAAGCAAAGGCAATACCATCGGCATCACCGAAACCGAGGCGGAGGTCTGGAAGAAGCTGGCAACGGCAAAAACCGATCCGGCGCGGATACGCAGAACCGATCCGGGAACCCCGGAAAAGTGTAATATCTATTCATACCACAAACTGGTGACCCCGCAGGACGAACTGGCCGAAATCCACAAAGGTTGCAGAACTGCGGCCATCGGATGTGTAGATTGTAAGCGGATGCTGTTGAAAAACCTGATGGCGGTCCTTAATCCCATCAGGGAAAAATACCATGCGTTACTATCCAGGCCGGACGATCTTTCCAACCTGCTTGAGGAAAACGCAAAAAAATGCACGGCCCGGGCCAAACAAACCATGCTTGAGGTCAAAGAGAAAATGGGATTAAAGGCTGTATGGAAAATTTAGACTTAAGCGAAAAAGACCTTATAATTACACGGTTGGGAAAGCCGGGCGTCGACTCTCCCCTGGGACTCTCCACCCATTATGGTGATTTTATTGCCAATTATGTGGAGGAAGACGCCTCGGTGGTGCTGCTGCAGGACAGCAAAGCAATCAGGGAACATGTGCAAAAAGAGCGTTACCTGCCGGCATTTGTCCAGGCCGGCCCGCGAAAAAAAATATATTTCAACCCTTCCCGGACAACGGCGGCCGTCGTTACCTGCGGCGGGTTGTGCCCGGGCATAAACAATGTGATCAGGACTCTGGTGATGGAGCTGTATTATCGCTACGGGGTAAAGAATATCTGGGGCATACAATACGGATATTTCGGGTTCTGCCGGGACGGTGAGTTCAAACCGAAAAAACTTACCCCCGACCTGGTAAAGGGGATTCATGAGCTTGGGGGAAGTTTCCTGGGGTCTTCACGCGGCCCGCGTGATGCCTCGGAGATCGTCGACTGTCTCCAGGGCATGGGGATCGATATTCTGTATACCATCGGCGGCGACGGTACACTGCACGGGGCCCAATCGATTTTTAACGAGGTTCAGAAACGCGGGTTAAAGATTGCGGTGATCGGTATTCCCAAGACCATAGACAATGATATCGCTTACGTGGAAAAGACCTTTGGACTGGAAACCGCGTTTTCAATCGCCGCCAAAGCCATCCGCAGTGCGCATACCGAAGCGGTGGGAGCAATCAACGGGATCGGCCTGGTAAAGGTAATGGGGCGATATTCCGGGTTCATCGCGGCCAATGCGGCTTTGGCCCTTAACGAAGTAAATTTTGTCCTGATCCCGGAGGTCCCGTTTGAACTGCACGGTAAGCGGGGACTGCTGGTGCATTTAAAGCAACGCCTGGATGAAAAAGGCCACGCGGTAATCATCATGGCCGAGGGAGCGGGACAGGACCTGATTGAAGGCGGTTCGCAGGCCAGGGATAAATCCGGCAATGTCAAACTGAAGGATGTGGGGCTGTTTTTAAAACAGGAGATCAAAGAATACTTTAAAGGGATCGGGCATAATGTAAATTTGAAATATATCGATCCCAGCTATATGGTCCGTTCCGTCACCGCGAACGCTCATGATGCCATTTATTGTGTTCAACTTGCGCAGAACGCGGTGCACGCGGGTATGGCCGGGTATTCGGGAGCGGTTGTGGGCAGATGGAACAACCAGTTCACCCTGATACCGCTTTGGCTTTCGATTTCCGAGAGAAAATATCTAAATCCGGAGGACCCGTTGTGGTTGAATGTAATCGAGGCCACCGGGCAGCCGTTTCGGATGACCAATGAAAAAGGGGAGGGACAAGGATGAGTATAAGAAAATACCTTAAAGCCGAACCGCTTAATGAGATAACCAAATATACAAGCCAGAAGAATTACCGCGAGGCGGGAGTTGCTTTTTCCGGGGCACCCAAAAAACATCCTACGGACAAAGAAAAACTGGTACTTATTGCCGATCCTTTTAGTACACATACCCACTTCTATGAGTTTAATATTTCCGATATACTGCACGTAGAGGAGTTGCCGCACCTTGTGGCCGAATCCGGTGAATCCCTGAATACCGTTCGCATATGGGTGCGCAAAGGAAGTATCGGGATTAAGTATGAACCTTTTGTGGTGGAAGATACAATAAGTCAAAAAAACAATATTAAAAGTAGCTACAGCCGAAAGAAGTAGGCATTTAACACTACCTTAAAAGTACAGAGGAGGAAAGACGTTGAGTTATAGATCGGATTTTATTTTTACTTCGGAAAGTGTCGGAGAAGGACACCCCGATAAAGTGTGTGACCAGATCTCTGACGCGGTCCTGGACGAGGCCCTGCGGCAGGATCCCCTGTCTCGTGTGGCCTGTGAGACCTTTGCCACTACCGGGCTGATTATGATCGGTGGGGAGATTACCACCAGGGGGGTCATCGACTACCAGCAGATTGCGCGAAACAAGCTGAAGGCCATAGGATACGACAACCCGGCCTACGGTATCGATTACGATTCCTGTTCGGTACTGCATTCCATCCACGGACAGTCACCGGACATTTCACAGGGAGTAACCGAGGGCCAGGGATTACATAAGGAACAGGGCGCCGGAGACCAGGGGATGATGTTCGGTTATGCCTGCCGCGATACCGAAGCGCTTATGCCCGCTCCCATTTATTACGCGCATGAGATCATGCTTAAGGCGGCCCAGGCACGCAAGAACAGCATCTTGGATTTTTTGCGGCCGGACGGCAAATGCCAGGTAACCGTTGAATACGCGGACGGAAAACCCAAGGCCATCACCACGGTGGTGCTTTCACATCAGCATTCCGAGGATGTGTCTTATGAAAAGTTGAAGGAAGGGATGATCGAAGAAATCATCAAGAAAGCCCTGCCCGCCGAGTTGATCAACGGGAATGTCATCTATCATATCAACCCCACCGGGCGTTTTGTTGTCGGCGGCCCCCACGGGGATACCGGCCTTACGGGGAGAAAAATAATAGTGGATACCTACGGCGGTATGGCCAGCCACGGCGGCGGGGCGTTTTCCGGTAAGGACCCGTCCAAGGTAGACCGGTCGGCCGCGTATTTGGCGCGGTATATCGCCAAAAACATTGTGGCCGCGGGAATCTGCGCCAAATGTGAGGTGCAGCTTGCGTACGCCATCGGTGTGGCTAAACCGGTTTCACTTTATGTTTGTACCTTCGGTACCGGAAAAATTGCGGAGCCCAAGATCGAACAGGCGGTATGGGACGTATTTGACCTGACCCCCAAAGGGATTATCGATGCGCTGGACCTGCGGAAGCCGATTTTCGAGGAAACCGCGGCTTACGGACATTTCGGACGACCGCAGTTCTCCTGGGAAAAAACCGATAAGGTGGAGGCGCTTAAATCTCGCCTTGCCTAGGCACCCGGGACAGCGGCCGGCGGTATCCGGCGTACCCGGGTATTCGTGAATGAAAATAAAACTCTTTGATATTCTGATTGTCGCGTTTGTGCTTTGTATCAGCGGCGGCCTTGCCTTTGTTGTCTATGCGGGACAGCAGGGCCAGCCGTTTGCGCA
>Ga0315536_1000543_pt1 | contig 18877 bp, 3 predicted proteins | sample SalMarSW160230MG_FD_203093 | JGI IMG/M metagenome (GOLD analysis project Ga0315536, IMG submission 203093) | Salt marsh sediment microbial communities from the Plum Island Ecosystem LTER, Massachusetts, United States - Salt Marsh Sediment SW1602-30 ...
ATCACCCCATCCATTTCTTCCTGGCCGTGTCCTGGTGGATCCTGGGGTCCCTGGCCGGCCCGCAGGCCTTGAATTACCTCATGAGCAAGATCAACAGCCCGGTGCATTACGACCCCTCGCACGCCTGGGAAATGGCCAGCTTGGACATGCTCGACTACCGGGAAATATTCGTGTTCGCGACCCTGATGCTGCTGTTCTTCGGCGGCGTCTTCGGCCTGCTGGAACTGCAGTTCCTGCTGCTGATCTTCGCCTTCACCCTGACGTACATGGCCCTCCTGGGCGCGCGCCAGAATGTCTTCATCCCCTTCTTGAACTACGTCTTCCAGGGGCGCTTCATTTTCGGCACGGAAAAGGGCCAGCAGAATTTCGCCGCCAATTTCCAGCGCGTGGCGGTGATGGTTCTGGGGCTCCTGTCCACCCTGCACCCGGGCAGCTGGTTCTTCAGCGTGATCCAGGGCCTGTTCGGGCAGGTGCCGGCGTTCCTGGTGGCCTTCCAGGGCCCGGCTTCCATCCTGGCGCTGGTAGGACTCTTCCTGCAGGTCTTCCGCCTGCCCGCGCTCCTGGCCGTGCCCCTGACCGTCTTCGGAATCCTGGGATTGCTGCTGAATCCGGCCCTGATGGTTTACGTCGGCCCGCTGGCGATCATTTTCTCGATCGTCAATTTGATCGTTTCACCCCAGCGGGTGGTCCGGGCGCCGGAACCCGCCCGCACCCTGCAGGCCGTCCCGGAGGAAGCCCCGGCCCCGCGGGCGCCCCCGCTGTGGCGGAGAGTACTCGGACCTGCCGTGACCCTGGTCTTCACGGTGGTCGGCAGCGTGGCCCTGATGCTCAAGCTTTCCGGCGCCAGCAACGTCCTGGGCCTGATGGTCAGCCAGCCGGGATTGTTCTTGGCGCCCCAGCTGTGGGGCCCGGCCCTCGTGGTCATCATTGCCTTGGCGGCGATTTACCTCCTGGAAAGGCACCTGGAACGCACCGATTCCCGCTACACCTTGAAAAACATTTACCGCTTCCTGGAACGCGGCGAATTCTCCCTGCAGTGGAACACCATCGGGCTGACCGGCCTGCTGCGCCTGGCCGGCGTGGTCGTGCCGGCCGTCATGTTCGTCAAGATCCTGCAGGTCTTCATGCTGGCGGGCCTGCCGCTGGGCGGCAACCTCATCTGGCTGGCCGCCCTGATCTTCCTGGGACGGACCTTCTTCAAAAACCTGGCGGCCCGGCTCACCCCCCGCGCCTTCTTGAACGACGTCATTAAAAACCTCGCCGTCTTCGGCCTCTTCGCCCTGTCCTTCGTGGCCTTCTCGTTCACCCTGGGCACCGGCCTGGCCGTGCCGCAACTGGGAGCCTTCACCCAGTATCTGTTTAACTTCGACTGGAGCCTCCTCACGAATTTCCTGGGCATTCCGTATTTCTTCGTGATCGTCCTGGGGCTGCGGTACCTCGTGCTGGGCATTTTCAATCTGGCGATTTATCCCATTCTGAATCTGATGACCGCGCGGGGGCACACCCGCGCCGTGGCCCGGTGGGAGCGGCTCGCCCAGGTTTTCGGGACCAACCGTCCCTTTGACCTCGTCGGCACCTTCCTGGTGGCCGTGCGCTGGGTTCTCGACCGTCTGACGCCCGAGCGTTTCCGGCAGTGGAAATTCACCCGGGGCTTGAACAACCTTCTGCACCGGGTGACGCCCTACCGCGAACTGTCGGGCAGCTACCAGGCCTTCTGGACCTGGGTCCAGTTCCGCTGGATCAACTTCCGGCTGCTGGCCCAGCGTGCCGTGCGGGAGATTTTTCCAGACCGGCGCACCGCCATCCTGCAGTTGATCGGCATCGTGGCCTTTGTCGCGATCCTGGTCGCCGTGGCCCTCACCACGTACCACATCTTCTTCACCACCTTGGGCGTATTCAGCCTGGCCCGGTTCGTCAGCAGCGGGTTTACCCATACCTGGCTGGGCGTCCTCGGCTCCATTCTCCGCGGCTGGCCCATCGGCGTGATGCTGGTGGTGCTCCTCAGAACCTGGCCGCCGGGACGCGTCCTGACGACCATGATCGGACAGGCTTTTACCTACTTCTCCCTGCGCAGCCAGGTCTTCCACACCGCCCTGTACCTGACCCAGCGCTTCGTGCGCGAAGGCCTGGGGAATCTCGCGCACCGGCTGATGAGCTTTTACTGGAAGACGGGCGCCCAAAGCGAGGGGGAAACCTCGGTGGGCATCAGCCTGCAGGCCTACTTCGCCCATGAGTACATGCTCAAGATGGTGCTCCTCGGCGGCGCTTGGCTGGTGCTGGCCATGACCGGCTTCTTCCCCGGCGTGTTCGTATTGATGGGCCTCAGCGTTTTACTCGGTCACCTGCTTTCGCCCTTCGAGTTCTGGTTCGTGTCCGAAACCGGACGCAGCTACGACTACCAGGGCCACAACCTCTTCAACGCCCGGGCCGAGATGAACAGCTGGCTCGCGGACCAGGAGAAAACCTGGGTCGAGGCCCAGGACATCCAGGCGCAGTCCGCTCCCTACGGCGTGGTGCGCGCCGGCGAAAACAGCATTTACATCGACTTCGGCAAGGTCAAGGACTTCGTTACCTCCATCCAGAGCTTCCTGAATCAGAACAACCGCGACAGCAACTACAACCCGGGCGTGGACGAGGCGAAAAAGGACATCGACTACGGCTCGGTGTTGCGCGGCCACCACGGCTTGCGGGAACAGGAAAGCGGCATATACCGCGGCAGCCTCATCGGGGACGTGGTTTGGATGGGACCCCAGCGCAACGTGCTGACCGTGGAGCTGGACGCCGACGCCCTAGGGGTGGAGGTGGATCACGAGAAGATCGGCATGGCGGCCACGGCCGAAGATTCGGACCTCCAGGATCTGCGAGCCTTCGCCCAACGGAACCCGTTGCTGGAGCTTCGGGCCGGCGACGACGGCGGCCGCCAGCTGGTGATCACCATCCGGGAGGACTCTCCGGGGCAGTGGGAAAGCGCGGCCGCGGAATTCCAGCGAGTGGTAGAGCACATGAAAAACCCCGCCTTGCAGAACGCGCTGGCGCAGGTGGCGGACGTCTCGAGGCGCCTGGGAAGTTTCAATCACGACTTGCGGATCAAGATGCATGAAGCCACCCTGTACCGCACCACGCGCATCCTGCTGGCCAACGGGGTGGGCGATGCCGAAGCGTGGGACCTCTACTTCGTCGGCAAGGTGAGGGGCGAGGAGGCCTACGCCGCTCGTTTCCGGGAACTGCTGCGCAACCATGCCGACCAGGACGAGGCCATCCGCCGGCAGCTGGCCGCGGAAGTGCTCCAGCCCCGAATCCTGCAGGACGCCAGCCTGTCCCACATGCAAAGCGTGCGCGACGAGGCCCGGAGGCAATACGAAGCGGGCACCATCGACGTGCTGGACCGCCGGTGGGCGGACGCCAATTTCACTCCGCTCTACGACTCGCCCGATCCCTACCTGCAGTTCAAGGAGGAAGATTTTGCCCGCGCTCTGGTCCTGGCCAACATGGCCGTGCGGCCCACGGCCCGCGTGGTCAAAGATCAGGCCGACGGCCGCCTGGAACTGCAGGTCAGCCCCTTCATCATCTTCGGGGAGAACCTCGTGGAGGAGGGCGTGGTGGGCCGCCAGGCCGTTATTTTCAACACCTGGGCGCGCTCGGTGCAGGTGGCCGAGAACGCCATGAGCTGGTACGCGTACGCCCCCGAGACCGAAATCGTTGCCGGCAAGCGCGTGAAAGGCAAGAAGCTGGAAGGTGACATGTTCACCCACGTGCTCATGCAGCAGGGCGGCGTGACCTACGTGGTGCCGGTGCGCAACCTGATCGCCATGGACGCCAAGCAGACCGTCAAGAACATCACCCTCATGGACCTGGCCGCCTTCCCGGTGCCCCTGGTCAACATCCTGCAGATGAAAGAGTACAACATCCCCGACCATGCGCCCGGGAAACTCTTCAGTTACAAGGAAATGCGCGCCATCGACAAGGACAACACCCTGGCCCTGCGCCACATCATGAAGGCGGAAACGCGCGCGCCCAAGCTGACCGCCGCCAAGCGCCTGGATTTCGAACCCGACGAGTTCCTGAACATTTTCGACGGCGGAACGCGTCCGGCCCGCGCGCTCCTGACCCAGGAGGAACTGCAGGCCCTGTCCACGGACGGGGTTGGCATCATCACCGAGTGGACCCGGACCAACTACGCCCGGCGCAACCTGCGCCAGATCCACGAGCGGGAATATATCCATACCCGGGTTCAGGCGGGCCGGCGGGTGGTGGACCGGGAGTATTACCTGCTGCCCGCCGGAACGGACTTCGAAGCCTCACCGGACGAACGCGCCCGCGTGGCTTACGACCTGGGGTACATCAACCATGACCGGGCCTATGCGGACTTGACCCCCGAAGAGCGGGCCGCGGCGGATCAGGGCTGGCGCGAGTTGGGCTGGCGCGGGGAGGGGCAGGTCGAACAGCGGCGCCTGCTGCGCTGGTACCGGACCGAGTCTATGTACCGCGTCTCGCGTGCTTACTACGGCATCACGAAATTGAACGAGGACAGCCCTTATTGGAATCAACCGGGCATGCAGCAACTGCAGGCCCTGCGCACGCGGGTCCAGGAACGCATCGAGGCCGGACTGGACCGGGACCGCATCGCGGCCCTGGAGGCCCGCTATAAGGAAAACGGCGGCCTGCTCACCCGGGACGACGGCGAGGAGCTGGTGGCCCTGCGGGCGCAGGAAACACGCGAGGCCCGCTTTGACCGCCTGGAGCGGCATTACGGCATTATCCTGCAAAACCTCAACCTGCATTTGAGCCGCATTGCGTACCGCCCGGGCGAGAACGCACCGGACCTGGTGGTGGGCGTCACCACGGAACAATCCGAGAAGCAGATGCAGTTTGTGTTCAGAAACCTGCACGACGCGGGAATCATCCCGCCGGACAGCCCGCCGGTCTTCATGATCGGACAGCCGAACGCGGGCCGGTCCATCCGGTCCACGGGCGCGGCCATCTTCAACGCCATCGACCAGCTGAACCAGCGCGGACATTTTTCCCGCGCCGAGCACCTGACGCTGCCCGGTGGCCGCACCATCCCGGTCGAGCTCCGGCCGCGCATCACGGCCTTCCTGGAGGAATTGGCCCGCCGCAGCCATGGCAGCTACCAGGTGCGGGCCAACGGCATCAGCCTGGAGGGCAACGCCCTGGACTTAGTCGAGTCCTTCCCGGACCACGAGAGCTACGAAGCCTACCTCAACCAGGGCGTGGACGCCCTGCTCGACGCCGTGGCGGATGTGGATCCGGACTTGGCGGACGACCTCGGCCGCGCGATCCTGGGCTTCGCCAGCGTGCACGTGCAGATCGTCTTGGACGGCGGCTCGGCCTCCCGCAACCTGCCCATGCAGATCGCCGAGGGCAGCGAAATGAAAGGCGCCCAGGGCGGGTTCGCCGAGGGCCGCGAGGGCTACGAGCAGATCTTCGTGCAGGACATCGGGGCCTTCCGGCCCGAGCGGGGTCTGGCGGCGCGGCTGTTGAACGGCGACGCCAGCCGGCTTCTGATCAAGCCCGAAACCCTGCCGCCCAACGTCAGTTACGGGCTGGTGGGCGGAACCACCAAGATCATCGACGACGCCGATGACCCCAACTACGAAGGGAACCGGTATTTATTCTCCATCTACGGCTACGGCGTGACCGACTTCTTCGACAACATCACCCTGTTCTTCGAAAAGTACAAGGGTGACATGAGCCTGTTCAAGAGCGCGGCCCAGGCGAACGAGGCGGTCATGAACACGTTCATGGCCCTCTTCAAGGGCAAATTCTTCGAGGCGGCGCTGCGGGCCTGGAATACCTACACGAATTACCACGGCGAGGCCCTGGGGTCGGGCGGCGACACGGTCAACGACATCAGCATCCACACCATGGCCGCCTCCACCAAGGACCGCAAAGCCGATTTGGCGGAATTGGCCTGGCGCGACGACGATATCCCGCTGTATGAAAAAATCGGACGCTTAGCCGACGCCCATCAATTGGACGAGCGCGAATCCATGCAGCTCGTACACCACGGGCTGACCAATCTCTCCTTGGTGGAGGGCACGGTGGCCAACCGCATGCTCCTGATCGTCCCGCATCTGACCCGCATTCCCGAGGTGCGGGACATCATGGCGCGCGAAACGGAAGTCCTTTCACACCGCAAGCAGGTCATGCTGGAACGATTGGCCGCAGTGCGCGGGGCCATCGGGAACAAGGAATTTGCCAGCGTGGAGCAGCTTCTGTCCTCACTGCAGCAGTTTGACGACCCCGAAGCCGAACGGCCGGCCTCCGCCCTGGTGCCCGCCTTGGTGGCCATGCTGGAGTACCAGGGCGGCCTGAAATCCTACCGTGAATTCGAGACCCCGGACGCCGAGCGCGCCCGCCACCTGCGCGAAGTTTCGGAGTATCTCGACGGCTTCTTCCAGGAAGAGAGCCGTAAACTCGATGATATCCAAAAGAACCGCGACGCGGTCCTGGGGGGAAGGCTGACCGGCAAGGACCTGCAGTCCGCCTCTGAAAACTGGTGGAATTCCTTTGCGCCGGCCACCCGTGTCCGGTTCGTCCGCCTCTATTTGGACTATCGGACCCGGATGCTGGAGCAGCACATCGAGGCGCAGTTCGAGGCCTGGATCAAGAAGTTCAACGCCGCCGAAACCGAGCACCTGCGCAGCCTGGTGGACACGCCTTTCGAAATGACCGCGGAGGAGGTCGAACAGAATCTGCGCGGCGCGGGCTTCGATCCGGCGCAGGTTCCGGCCTGGCAGGCCCTGCGGGGCCGCTGGGAGAACCTGTCTCAGGAGGACCGCTACCGGGCGGTCAGCGCCATCGAGCGCGCGGTCCAGCGGCGCTTAGTCGGCGGGGAGCGCGCCCGGCGCATGTGGGATCTGTTCTCCTACCGGGAACGGCAGGCGGGCATGGATTTCTATTTCAACAACCTGCCCGGCGTGATCACGGACGACGCCCTGGTCAAGAAAATGAAGGAACACGAGAACGTCAACATGCTCCGGCGCTACCAGCAGCTCACCGCCCGGATCGCGGAAAATCTGCCGCGCACCGCGAACGGGCTGAAGAACCTCCAGAATCATCCGGAGCTGTTCCTGATGTCCATCCAGCACGTGACCGGGCGCATGAAGCTGATCGAACCCCCGGCCGAGACCCAGTTCGTGGAAGAACCCCCGGCCGCGGAGTATTTCGACGCGGAGGGCACGGACAACCGTGATTTCCTGCAATTCCTGACCGACGCCGGCATCATTGACAAAGAGCACATGGCGGCCTACTTGGAACCGAGGACCGAGGCCGCGGCGCAGGCGCAGGGGCGCCCCACCATCCCGTACATGGGCGAGACCCTGATCCAGTTCGGCAAGGAACAAACCCAGGTCGCCCGCATGGTCTCCGAACGGTTCGGCCGGGAGACGCTGGTGCCCGTGGCCCGGGAGGTCATCGGCGAACGCCGGCGCGGCGCGAGGGGCGTGATCACCGGCGTGATCAATACCCTGTTGTTGTTCCTGCTGGCGGCCTGTTCCTGGTCGGGAGTCACCAGCGGCCTGACGGATGCGGCGGCGCGCTTCGGAGCCTGGGTGGCCGGCCTGGGGCTTTTGGCCGGCATGGGCCTGCTGCTGGCGCGCCGGTGGCGCGACGTGCTGGTCAGCGCCTTCTTCCGTTTGTCCCCGCTGTTCGAGGCCTGGGCCAAGCGGGAACAGGTGCCCTATCACGTCGTCGACGGCATCGAGGGCATCGTCGGCTACCTCACCGGCGGCGTGCTCCACGGAACCGCGGGACGCTTCATTTTCCTGGGTGTCCTGTATATCCTGTCCACGCAGCTGGGCAGCTTCCTGCTGGCCCTGGCCGTGGTCGCGGTTTTGGTCGGAGCCTTCGCCCTGCTGGCCCATCTCCTGGAGCGGGCCTATGCCGGAGCCGGAAATCTCTTCCGGGGCATTGCGGGCAACACCTTGATCGGCGCGGCGTTGGGCTATGTGGTCTATGCCACGGCGCACGGATATATTCTGGCCGCGGTTCCCTGGCTGGCCGCCAGCTTGGCCTGGCTGCCGGTGGTCCTGCTGGTCACGGTCGCCGCCCTGTACCTGGGGGCCTTCCTGGTCGCCCGCTTCGTGCCCCTGGCCAACAGGCCCGATTTGGCAAGCAAGGTCTGGAACACCCGGCACGTCCTGGAAGCCCTGCCGCAGGTGTGGCGGAACACGATGTACAAGGTCGAGTCGGACGTACTCAAGAAATCCCTGGAGGATCCGGCCCTGCAGGATTTGCAGCAGCAGGTGCGCGGCATCTCCATCATGATCAAGGCTTTCGAGGTTTTCACCGTGAAAAGTTTCACGAGCGAAGGCTTCCTGGGCGACCCCGCCATTTTCGACACCCTCACCACCATTTGGCGGACTCCGAGCACCACCGCCACGGGTGAGCCGGGGCAGAGCGCGGAGACCTTCATCCGGGACGTCGTCTTCCAGGGCAATTATCCCGATCGCCTGGCCCGGGCCCTGGCCGAATTGCCCGCGGAGGGCGTCACGTACCGGCAATATTCGGCCGCCCTGCATAAGGCCCTGAATGGCGCGCGCTGGGATCTGCAAAACCGCAACCGCTTCCTGCGGGAACAGGGCCAGGTTTTCAAGGAACTTTCCACTTTGGGCGCCCTGCGGGGGCCTGAGGGCGAGATCCTGTACCAGATGCAGGACGAGCAGGGGAACGTGACCTTGGCCAGCGCCATGGGCGCGCTGCGCCAGGCCCGGCAAATGCTCGCCAAGACCATCAGCATGCGACACGGCGAAGGCCGGCGCATCCGGGACACTTCGCTGGAGGACTTCAAGAACTTCGTCGAAAACAAATTGCGGGAACTGGAACAAGCGGGCAAGCCCTATCAGTCGCTGGAGGTCGAAGAGCTGTTCATCATCCTCCAGCAGTTGACCGGCATCTTCGTGTACTACCGCAAGACCCTGGGGGAGACCGCCGCGGAGCTGCACAAATCCGCCAAGTGGTCCCGGGGAGACATCAACACGGGCGTGGACCAGGCGGCCGTGGTGCTGCGATTCCCGGAGTTGGTGCAACAGCAGAATCGCGCCGGGTTGGCCGCGCAGTTGCTGACCACGGGCCTGTCCGCCAATCCCGCGGAAGCCCAGGCCTCGGTCGAGAGGATCTTCGACTGGCTGGAGGCGCGCGCGCGGAGTCTGGGACGGCCGGGCCTGGTCGGGACCGTGCCCATGGACCTGCTCCGGGACTTGGTCTCCGATACGGTGAGCACCATCGCCAACAACACCAGTCTGGTCAGCTTGGAAGAGGAAGGCCGTTTTGACGTCCAGGACCGGATCTTGGAGCAGCTGATGCGGTTGATGAACAATCCGCGCCTGGTCCAGACCTTGACCCAGGAGCAGATGCGCGCCCTGGTCATGGCCATCGCACTCGAGCCTTACGGCGAGCTGATGCTGGGCAATCCGCGCGCCGACGGGTCCATGCTGGCCGGGGATTTCCTGCAAAAGCTGGGCTGGCCGCAGGAACAGGTCTGGATGGTTCAGGACCTGCTCTTCAATCACCGGACCTTGCTGACCGGCGAGGGCAGCCTGCCCGTGATGATGTCCTCCCGGCGCCGGGCCGGCGACCGGCAATTCGCCTTGTTGCTGAACCTTTACGAGCAGCTGCTCTTGACGGACGATGCCAGTTTTACGGCCGGGGAAATCGAGAATCTGGACCAGATTCTGGGTGATCCGGATTATCAAACGGAATGGGGAAGACACCGCCTGGACCTGATGTTCACCCATTGGGGAGTCGCGCCGGAGCAGATCCCAGCCGGGGTCGAGGCCTTCTTCCGGGAGGCCGACCAGATCCCGGATGCCAACCTGCAGCAGTCGTTCCTGGAATGGTTCAACAATCTCATTCTGGTCCAGGGTACGGCGGAGGCCTTGGAGAAAGTGTACGAGGCCAATGGGCGCGATCTCCAAACCACGGCACAGACCATGGCGCGGATGTTTTATCTCAGTTACAAGCTCAACAGCCGCGTGGGCACGTTCCGCATCGCCTCGGACCGGGTCAACCATCTCCGGGACATGAACGAAGTCCTGCAGACCACGCTCTCGATCCCGAACATCGACGTGCTGTACGCCGCGAAGAAGCCGATGTACAGCCTGGATGCCTACAAGTACCGCGGTCCCCTGGAGATGGAAGACCTGATGTTCTGGGTGGAGGGCGGGAACACCATCGTGCTCGGGAACACCTACCTGCGGAACATGCCGGGGATCCAGGTTTTCCTGCTGGATCCGGGGCGCCGTTCGGCCACGCGCACGGACTATCCCAAGTACCGCACCGAGCAGGCGGTGGTGGACTGGCTGGCCACGGACCAGGGCCAGCTGAGCATGACCCAAGAGGTGAAACGCACCGGCGACGTATCCCGGGTTCTGCCGGAAGTCATCCCCACGATTCTGGACCGGTTCCGCCGGGACTATGTGGGCTTCGAGCAACATGCGGAGGAGGTCCAGCCGTTGTTCCTGCAGGTGGTGCGGGAGCTGGGACGCCTGGAAGGTTTGACGATCGGCAATCTCGACCAGGCGATTGACCGCGCCTTCGGCGCCGTGGAAGGCGGCCGGGGGGGGATCCCGATCGCCGCGCCCGTGCGCCAGGCCACCCGCAGGGCCATCTGGGAATGGATTATCGGCCCGTTGGGCTTCCGCCGACCCTCGGCCGAGGACGCGGCAGCGGGCCGGCCCGCCGGTCCGGTCGCTCCTCCGGGCGTGGCCTTGGTGCAACAAATCGAGGAGGTCGCGACCGCGCCGGTCCCGCGCGCACCGGTTCCGGCCCAGCCGACGGCCCGGCCGGGGGCGGTGTTCCTGGCACGGGAAACCCTGCAGGAAATCCTGGCCGAACGTCCGAACCTGGGGCAGGTGGTGCGCCTGCTGCTCCTGCCGCGCCTGGAGCGCGCCAGCGGCTACGCACAGCCGGGAACGCCCCAATGGACGCTGGACAAACTGCTGCAGCGCAACCGGCCCTTGATGGGCATTGACAACGCCCTGTAAAGCGCGTACCTGGCGCGCCCACTACCGCCGCTCCCCGGTCCGAAGGGGGGCGGCGTTTTTTTATTTCCCACTGCAACGCCTGGCGAGGTGCTCCCCGCAGGCACCCGGCCGCGGGTCGGGGAGGCGGAACGCGGGCCCGAGGGGGCACCACGGCGCTCCCACAGGGGACATTGCAGGGGATTGCAGGCTATTCCCGGTCGGCAGGCGGTATGATGGAAAATTGCAGAGGAAGGTTGCAAACCCCCAAGGCTGGAAACGCCGGGAGGAACGGCGCCACCCCGGCCTGAAAAATACGCGCGCGATTTATATTTTATCGAGCTCCACGTAGCGGAAGTTCCCCGCGTCGTGGTCGCCTTCGGTCTCGAACTCCATGGAAAAACGGTTGGGCCCGTTTTCCAGCAGGACCTCCCCCAAATCCAGGGTGTCGTAGTGATGCCATTCGCCGGTGGTGCCCAGCTGACGGTTGAACAAGAGCTGGCCGTTGAGGCTGAACATCAGCCGGGTCTGCCGGTAGGGCGTGCTGTAACGGAGACGGACACGGTAGCGGCCCCCGCCCAAAATGCGCACCTGCCAGTAGGCCGCGTCGTTCCGGGCCCAGTGGCCCAGGTTCGGCGGGTTGTTCTGCCATTCCACGCCGATGTCGCCGTTGCGCTCCAGCCGTTCCAGATTGAAGGGCGTTAAGCGCACATAAGGCTGGTCCGGCTGCAGGAGCTTTCCGGGCGGAGTTCCCGGCGCGGCCTGCAGCGCCAGCCAGCGCAGGTTGATGAAGCCGTCCCCGTGGTCCTGGGTGGCCACCAGCCGCAGGCGGTGTTCGCCGGCGGCGAGTTGCAGTCTCCCGAGGGGCCATTCCACATAATAGGACCAGTCCCCGGTGCGCTCTTCCCGGAAGCTCGCATAGCGCAGGTCATCCACCCAGAATTCCATTCCGGACAAGTGGGCCTGGGAAGCGTAATTCAATGACACGGAGTACACGCCGTCCCGGGGCACCGTGACCGTCCACAGGGCCGCGTCGCCCAGGCCCCAGAACCCCAGGTTCGGCGGGGTATACTGCCACTCGATGCGCAGTGTGCCCCCTTCCGCGCGGCTGATCGTGGCCATTTCCGCGGTCAACTGCAGGGGTTGCTGGCCCTCCAGTTTCGGTTCGGGCATGGGCTTGACCTGCCGGGAATTTTTCAGCGCGGCCTCGAGCATGAGGTTCACGTGCAGCTGCCGGGTCTGATAGGATGCGAACAGCTTGCGGACTTCCTCGAAGCTTAGGCTTTTCAAATCCACGCGGTGCCGCTGGGGGTCCATGCCCACCAGGCCCCAGTTGATGTCCTGGTTGTTTTCGATTTTCTTGTAGGACCACAGGTTCCAGGACCAGTCGTAACGGTTGAAGATTTTGATGAATTTCTGCAGATAATCCACGCCGCCGCGGTCGAGCTGGATGGTGTTGAATTCGCCGATGTTGAGCGGCACGTCCAGGTAATTCTGGGCCCGCCGGAGATTGGCCAGCCGGATGTTGATCCAATCCTCGGTATCCTGCATCGAATGCGGATAGATGTGCACGCTGTACACCACGTTTTTCCAATGCTGGTCCGCGGGGCGGGGCATGCGGTGCAGGCCCTGCAGGGCATCCTCGAGAATCAGGATGTGCCGGGGATCGATTTTGCGCACGGCCCGGTAGAGTTCGTCGTAGACCGCGATCAGTTTCGGCATGTCCGGGGCGCCCCAGGCCTCGTTGAGCAGGTCGTAGCCCATGACCACGGAGCGGTTGGCGTAGCGGGCGGCCAGGCCCTCCCAGATCGCGACCGTCTCCCGCTGGTCGACCGGATTGCTCCAAAAGCCGTTTTTCGAACGTTCCCCGAGAATGGCCACGTCGTCGTTCTGGCCGCCGGGGGCGCTGTGCAGGTCCAGGATGCAATAGACCTGGTACTTCTCGCACCAGGACAGGAGCTGGTCGAGATAGCCGGTGCCTTCGCCCGCGTAAAATTCGCTGCTTAAAACCCGCCACCAGATCGGCACCCGCACCAGGTTGATGCCGATGCCGCTTAAGTACCGGATGTCCTCCTCGGTGATGAAGGTCTTCCGGTACAGGCGGAGCAGTTCCTGGGCGCGTTCCTTGCCGAAACGGCGCGCGAACAAATCCCACAGGTCCTTGGCGGTCAGGATGTCCGCCTCGGGCTGCTGGTCCAGAAGATCCATCCACAATTCCATGAGCAGCCAGCTGCCGAGGTTGACCCCGCGCAGCTGGACCCGGTCCCCCTGGTCGTTGACGATGTCCTCCCCCTGGGTATGCAGCCAGGGCAGCTTTTTGGCCGCGCCCGTGGTCAGGACGAAGCTGCCGGCCAAGAGCAGGCAGGTAAGGCCGATGGCAAAGATCTTGAACTTCATGGGCAAAGCCCCTTTCCGGTCACCCGGCCGATCAGGCACCGGGCCTTTTAGGGTTCGTACTTTCTGAAATACAGTTTCAGCCAGGCGGCGTTGACCAGGCGCGGCATGAGCGGCGTCCGGCCGCCCGCCTTTTCCCAGATGCCGCCGCTTTCGCCGCCGTCGTACACCCGGACCGCGAGGACGTTGGTCCCTCCGAAACGCAGGGCCGCGGCCGGGACGAGGTATTCCCGGGTCGCGTTCCACTTCGATTCGAAATCGGGAGGAAAGCGGCCCATGGAGCCGATGCGCTGGCCGTTGACGAACGTTTCATCCGCGTCGTCGATTTTGCCGAGAATCAGGAACAGCGGTTCGGCGGGAAGCGCCGGCAGCGGGAAGGTGGCGCGGTACCAGGCGAAGCCATCATAGTCCGGATATCCGTTCTCCTCCCATTTCCCGGGAACCGTGATGGGACGCCAGTGGCCGGTGTCGAAGTCGGGATTCTTCCAGGCCGGCGAGTCCCCGGTCTGGAACACCCACGCGAGCAGCGGCACGGACAGGGGGCGTTCGAGCCGGCGCTCGTCCCCGAACCAGGCGTCGCTTTTCACGAGGCGCACGCGGGCCTGGTCCCACAGGATGACGCCGTGGCCTTCGCCCTCCTTGAATTCCAAAACAAAACGGCCCCAATGGGCCGTGGGGGCGGCCACGCCCCGCACCTCGACGCGGTGCCATTGGTTGGTCGGCAGGCCTTTTTTCACGGGCTGGCTCACCACGCCGTAGATCACCGTATTCTGGTCGCTTTCGAGCCAGTCGATTTTAATGTCGCCGTATTTGGTGCCGGTCAGGGGATCCGAGGAGGGGATATAGGCGTAAATGGAGATTTCATATTCATTGCCGGGGATGACGGGAAAATCCTGCCACATGGCGTAACTCCACCAGGTCCGCAGGCTGGAGGAGCCGTTTTTCTTCACGCCCGTCTCCTGGCTGCAGTTGTTGGGGTTCCATTGCTGCCAGCCCACGACCTTGACGCCGGTTTTCGCTTCCTGGTAGAAATCCAGGTCCTGGTTTTCCAGGGCCAGATGCGTTTCCTCGGCGAAGCTTGCGGCGGCGAGCGCGAGGATGCAGGTCGCCGCCACCATCCGTCCTCCGAACTCCAGCTTCATACCCACCGTCCTCTCCGCGCCAATCTTCCGCCAGGATTCCAGACGCGCTTGAACCGTATAATCCTTTAATTATAGCACACTTTGCGGCCGCGGCCTATGCGTTTCGCAGGCTGCGCGCATTTTCCGAATTCCGGCCCTTACCCGTGAATAGGCTTGACAGGCGCGGATGATGTCGTTATAATTGCCCTTAAATTTTTTTAACCCTTCTGGAAATATCATTATTTTTAAAGGAGAAACACGAGCGGCCATGAACCCTTCCACCCAGCCCGATTATCATCTGGGAAAAACCGGGGAATTCATCATTGAAAACTACAATCTCGCCAAACCCTTCGCGAGTTTTTTCCCCGGCATCGCGGGCCCGCACGGTATTCCCATGTGGGCATTTTACGTCAACCGCGGACAGTGCCTGTGCAGCCTCGGCATCGAGGACAAGGAACACCCCATCATGGAATTCCTGTCCGCCAACCGCGCCTACCAGCTGACGGCCAACCAGGGATTCCGGACCTTCATCAAGCTGCTGCAGGGGAAGAAGCAAAAATTCTACGAACCGTTTCAAAACCGCCTGGCCGACGACGGCCAGCGGCGCAGGCAGCGCATGATCATCCGCCCGGCCCAGCTCACGCTGGAGGAGGAGAACGCCACCCTGGGCTTGAAGTTCTCGGTGGATTACTTCAACGTTCCCGAGGACGCCTACGCCGGCTTGATCCGCATCCTGAGAATCCAGAACCTCAAGCGCCGGCCGCAGCGCCTGGAAGGCCTGGACGGCCTGCCGCTCATCATTCCCTTCGGCGTGGACAATTACAACCTCAAGAACATGCGGCGCCTGGTCGAGTCCTTCGTCGAGGTCACCAATCTCCAGCGCCGGCTGCCGTTTTTCAAGGGCAAGGTCAAACAGGAGGACCGGCCCGAGGTCATCAGGATCAAGGCCGGAAACTTCTACGCCGGCTTCGAGGTCGGCGCCCGGAGCGTGAAGCTCGCCGCGCCGGTGGTGGATCCCGAATGGGTGTTCGACGGCCTGACGGACTATGCCCATCCCGCGCGGTTCCTGCGGCAGACCCCCTTCAAGGTCGCCGGGAAACAGATCCTGGAAAACCGGCTGCCCTGCGCCCTGGCGCCCTTCGCGGCCACGCTGGGCGCGGGCGCGACCTTCACCTTCGCCTCCATCATCGGCCACGCGGGCTCGGAGCAGGAACTCAACCGCCTGCTGCCCCCGCGGCTGAACGCGAAATACCTGGAGGAGAAACGCCGCCAGAACGCGGAAGGGATCGAGCGCCTGACGCAGAACCAGTGGGTGCACACCTCCGCGCCGGCCTTCAACCTCTACTGCCGCCAGAATTTCCTGGACAATGTCCTGCGCGGCGGCCTGCCCGTCACCCTCCGCCACGGTGAAAAACGCACCACCCTGCACTTGTATTCGCGCAAGCACGGGGACCTGGAGCGGGACTACAACGACTACCGCCTGTCGCCGACCCCGTATTCCCAGGGCAACGGCAATTTCCGCGACGTCAACCAGAACCGCCGCAGCGACCTGTTTTTCAATCCCGACGTGGAAGAGGGGAACGTCGAGCATTTTTACGACTTGCTGCAGCTGGACGGCTTCAACCCCCTGGTGGTCAAGGCCACCCGCTTCAGCCTGCGGGACCGGGAGGCCGTGGCAGGCCTGGTCGCCCGCGCCTTCGCGCCGGAGCACGGGGCGCGCGTGCTGGCCGCCTTGGAGCGGGGGTTTGCGCCCGGAGAGCTCCTGGCGCAGCTGGCGCAGGACGGGCTGAAACTCAAGCGGACTCCCGACGAATTTTTAAGCGAGCTGCTGGCGGCCTGCGACAAGCACCAGGAGACCGATTACGGCCACGGCTTCTGGTCCGACCACTGGACCTACAACCTGGACCTGGTGGAAAACTACCTGGCGCTGTATCCGGAGAAACTGCGCTGGCTCCTGCTGGAGAAAAAGACCTTTACTTTTTTCGACAATCATTACCGCGTGGCACCCCGCCGGGACAAGTACGTGGTCTGGGAAGGGAACCCCATGCAGCTCCAGGCCGTGGTCCACGACGCGGAGAAAGAGGCCCTCATCGGGCGCCGGAGCGAAAGCCCCAACGAGGTGCGCACCCAGTTCGGCTCCGGCAAGATTTACCGCACGACCCTGGTCAACAAGCTCCTGTGCCTGGTGACCAACAAGCTCGCTTCCCTGGATCCCGAGGGCGTGGGCTTGGAAATGGAATCCGACAAGCCCAACTGGTACGACGCCTTAAACGGCCTGCCCGGGCTCCTGGGCTCCAGCTTGAACGAAAGCCTGGAGCTCAAGCGGCACATCCTCTTCCTGCTGCAGGCCTTCCAGGACCTGCGGGTGGCGCCGGAGCAGACCTGGCTCCTGTTCAAGGAGAACTACGATTTCATGACCACCCTGGCCCGGCTGCTGCAGAAGTATTTCGGGGGCCGGGAGGCGGTCAGCCGCATGGAGTTCTGGGACCAGGCCGCGACCGCCAAGGAGCGCTACCGCGACCTGACGCGCCTCGGCATCAGCGGCGAGGAAACCGCGGTGCGCGCGGACGAGGTCCGGGAGTTCCTGCAGCTCGCGCTGCGCAAGCTGGAGGAGGGCCTCGAGCGCGCCTGGGATCCCAAGCGCGGCGTGCCCTATACCTATTTCATCAACCGCGTGGCGGAATACGAGGAAATCACCCTGGGGGAGGGCGACGGCCGGCAGGTGAAGCGCAACGCCAGGGGCCTGGCCTGCTTCCGGCCCAAACGCTTCCAGCAGGTCCCGCTGCCCCTCTTCCTCGAGGGACCGGTGCACACCCTGCGCACCGCCACCGACCCGCAGCGCGCCCGGGCCTTGGCCGGCGCGATCCAGCGCAGCGGGCTGTACGACCGCAAGCTGAAGATGTACAAGGTCAACGAGTCGCTCGCGGACCAGCCCATGGAGATCGGCCGCACCAAGATTTTTTCCCCGGGCTGGCTGGAAAACGAATCCATCTGGATGCACATGGAGTACAAGTACCTGCTGGAACTCCTGCGCGCGGGCTTGGCGCCGGAGTTTTACTCGGCCTTCACCCGCGTCCTGGTCCCGTTCCTGGACCCGGCCACCTACGGCCGCAGCATCCTGGAAAATTCCTCCTTCATCGCCAGCAGCGCCAACCCGGACCCGAAGCTGCACGGCACGGGTTTCGTGGCCCGCCTCTCCGGCTCCACGGCGGAGTTCATCCACATCCTCCTGCTCATGACGGTGGGCGCCCGCCCCTTCCGCGTCGACGCCCGGGGCGAGCTCAGCCTGCGCTTCGAGCCGGTCCTGCCCGCCTGGCTGTTCACCCGCCGGGAGGCGCGCGAGCGCCTGGACTTGGGCCGGGGCTGGGAGGACGTGACCCTGCCGGCCCGCACCTTCAGTTTCATGTTCCTGGGACGCACCCTGGTGGTGCTGCACAATCCCAAGCGCCGCGCCACCTACGGCCCCCAGGCGGTCGGGCCGCAATCCCTGACCCTCACCTTCCCGGGCGGCGCCACCGCCCGCGTCGCGGGCCCGACGGTCACGGGCGACTTGGCGCGCCGGCTCCGGAACCGGGAGGCGGAACGGATCGACGTGCACTTGGGCTGACGCAGGGGGGCGCGCCCCGGACGCGGCCGCATTTCAACCTGGAAACAGAAAGGATTCCATGGCCATGCCAGCGAAGAAAGACCTTCACGCCGTGAAATACGATGCCCGGAGCTTTACGATCCGGGGAAAGCGGGAATTGCTCATCGGGGGCGAATTCCATTATTTCCGCACGCCCCACGAGCTCTGGGAAGACCGGATCATCAAGATGAAACGGTCCGGGGCGAACCTGGTCACCACCTACATTCCCTGGAACTGGCACGAGCCGTTCGAGGGGCAGGAACGCTGGTCCGGCGACCAGGACCTGGTGCGCTTCATCGAACTGTGCACGCGGCACGGGTTGTTTCTCATCCTGAAGCCCGGCCCCTACTGCTGCGCGGAGCTGGATTTCGGCGGGCATCCCGACTGGCTGCTGGGCAAAAAGGTGCCCTTGCGCGTCTTGAACGACAAGTACCTGAAGTACGTGGAAAAATGGTACGGCCGGGTGGCCGACGTCATCCGCCCCTACCTGGCCACGAACGGGGGCAATGTCTTCTGCCTGCAGGTGGAGAACGAGTACGACCACCTCATCCACTACGGAGAGGACAAGATCACCCTGAAAGACGCCGTCACCTACTTCATGCGCCTTAAAAAAATCATGGAGCAGGACGGGCTGGACCTGCCCAAATTCGCCAACGAGGCGGAATTTCTGCGGGGCAAGGGCATCATCGACACGCGGACCTATTATCCCAACATCCCCTTCTTCGGCGACTGGATGTGGCAGTTCGAGCATTTCG
>Ga0315536_1000544_pt1 | contig 18835 bp, 20 predicted proteins | sample SalMarSW160230MG_FD_203093 | JGI IMG/M metagenome (GOLD analysis project Ga0315536, IMG submission 203093) | Salt marsh sediment microbial communities from the Plum Island Ecosystem LTER, Massachusetts, United States - Salt Marsh Sediment SW1602-30 ...
CAGAGAGATGAGTTGAGATTCTAAGGACTTGTAGTCCTCTCCAAAGTCTATGTCAGGACTCGGGTGTGAGAAGTCATGAAACGGGTCCCACGTCACGAGGAGGTCTTCTCTGAGTCGTAGTGGTCTACCCTCGGTTATTGGCCAGCGTAATAGCCCTATGAGGTCAGCAGTGTTCTTCATTCTCAGTGAATGTATGGGCTTTCCACTATGGGGATCCAAGAACTCGATATTACACATCTCATCACTCCTCTCCAGTTTCAACCGCACATGTTTCACATAGCTCAGCTGTCTGCAAAGTCGACTAATCGTTTCTTGAAGCGTTTCCTTAAGCGCATCGGGAAACTCTACAGATGGAATGGACACGCTTGAAACATCATGACTAGAATTCAGACCAAAAGCTCTAAGACTAATCTTGCTAGACGATGAGCGTAGGACATGGTTATGGAGTCCTTCGGAGGTCCATTCTTCATTTCCCTCCAATCTACTCCACGCGAACCATTGTGACTCTTCAGGTCTTTCATTCTCAATGTACTCAGGGTCGCGTCTGAACAAGAACTCGGTAGCTTTACCATCACCTCTAACCAACATTTGTCCCATCTTACTGACAGTGTCTAATCTACTAGTAGACCAATCTAGACTTGCTTGAGCCTCTTCATTGATTTTGAATAATCCAATTTTGAGGGGTGAACTATCATTGAGATTGACTACAGTCCTCCACTCGTATCTTGGGTCTTCACTTGATAGTATCAATCCAAACCGAATGTTTGAGAGGTCAGTCAGGTTATCTCGTGCCTTATGAGAGGGTGACTCGACCAATGTCTTTGGCTTGGTCCTTATCCTCCTCGACCTACGGTATAATCTCTGTGAGTTGATGATATTCAGAGTCGCTGGTACAAACGACTTGCCGCCTCGTGTGTGTTCGGGACAAAATCGGACGCGTTCCAAGAGAGTGGGTTCTTTTCCAACATCTCCTTGAAGTATTCTGGGTTCAAGGAATATGTGTTCTCGCTCAATCAGATAGCTTGAGGTTTCTTGTTCATACCTCTGTTCCGTCGTATCATAACCATGACCTAAATCCAGTTTCTGGTTTGGCCAGAGTTTTACAATCCAAGGAATCAGTGAGAGTGAAAGGATTTCCATCCGCGCCCTTACAGATGCATCAGGTACAGTCTGGTCAATATCAACTTCTGAGGTCACCTCACCGAGACCCTCTGCCCTGAACCTCTTCGACCAATCAGTAAGTGTTGGGACCAAGGTCAATTCGATTGAGAATCCTCCTCGGTTTTGTATGACAATCACTCTGATATCATCATGGTAGGGGGTTTTAGCAAGTGTAGGCAATGGCCAATTGTCTGGATTGGCATCATGCCCTGAAACCACAGGCATGTTCCATACAATCTCGTTCACCTCCCCACACAATATGGATGAGTCGTAGAATGGTAGGAGAGTCCGGCTGGAGTATGCTGTGGAATAGGTTTCATCAGGAACGGGGGATTCAAACCAAAGCACAGTCACAGATTTGTGATCGGGAAGATTTGAAATAATACCTGAGAGGAGAAGGTTCAGGGGTATGATACACTCTTGGGCCTTTGCTAGAATTACTGAGAGTCTTAAACATGGACTTGCACAACAGGGCTGGTCTGTGGAAGGAAAGGATTCTTGCTTTCGTGCAGTTCCTGAAGCTTGGACTTCCATCATGTGCTGGAAGTGTGGAACCAAGGGAACACGACCCAAACAGAACTACTTCAGGTGCCCTTCTTGTGGACATCAGACCAATGCAGACAGAAATGGCGCTATCAATATCGCCGGACGCCTTATTATGCTCACAAAGTCACTACACTCTGTGAGAGGACTAGGTAAGTGGGAATACTCTGTTCAGGCAGGGAAACGCTCACGACTGAAAGCCCGGAAGAAGAAATCTTCTTCCAAAGGGAAGTCCTTACTCTCCGAGAAGGAACAATCATCAGGTTCTGGAGAGTCCGCGGCTGTTCACTTTGTCCAATCGGACCTTACTAGTTTCAGTGATGAATCTAGTGAGAGTGATAATGACCCCGCCGTGGTAAAAACTGTGGAAACACTCGCTGTTGCTGGAAGTGATGGTTCAGTACTACAACAGGAGAAGGAAGCCAGGTCCTCAGGAGGGATCCCATCCCGATGAACGTTGACAAAGCTCTTGCTAATTGTGAATTCCTATGGAATTTGCAAGGTGGTGACACTGGCAGGAGAAGGGTGGAACACAGAAATATCTTACAGCTGAGATTCACTCGCTTCAGATTCAGGTCATGTTCTCATCTTATAGTACCTTGGAGTTCTAGTCGTTTCTTCCCTCTCATGAAGAGAACAGGAATACCGCGTTCCAGGCATTTTTCACGAAGTTCTTTATCATTCGTTGCAACTATACCATTTACAGAAAAAGCGTATTCTAGAACCTGATTATCTACTGGTTTTGTACTAGTTAGTTCATCTAGGTCAATTATAGTGCATCTTTCAACAAAATCCAAGGCAATCTTGAACTTGAACTTCTCAGTTCGTACTGCGTCCTCCAGTTTTCTTTCAAGTTCATGGATTACTGATTTTAAAACGACAAATTCAATTCTTCTTTCCACAACTCTCTCCGATTCAGCAAAGATATCTACACTAAACTGAGCAGGCACAGTCAATATATTTGTGTCAAGTACCACGATAACGGGCAATTCTAACACCTGTTGTGTGCTGTATGTAGCAGTGATTACTTTCTAAACCTCAGCATATCCAATCAATCGCCACTTATTCTCTACTCGTCGACCAATTGCCATACGCTGACCTTTTTCAGCTACTACCGGGCGTTTGAGGGCTAATTCTATCTCATCACCATGCAATCGAGTAATCACACCTACTGTTGGAGCAGTTCCAACAACAAGCATCATAGGTTCATTAAGCCTTAGATTTTCTACCTCTTTTTTACTCTCCATTCCCACAACTCGCTGCATGAGAATAGGCTTGATCATCAATTGGTCGATAGTTTTGGGCATCTTTCCTACTTTACCCACAACATTACCAACAAGACGATCTGCTCTGGTTGATGCGGGGTCTAATGCAGTTCCCACACCAATTAGTCCACCAGGATATGCTTCTTCAAGAGAATTTCCACTTCCTGATAGAAGGCTGACGACCTTTGCCTTTATAGGCTTGAATCCTTTCTCGCCTTTTGCTCCTGGTGCTATTTCGATTTCATCGCCAATCTTTAGTTTTCCTTGGACAATTGAGCCACCAACAACTCCACCTTGCATCTTTTCAGGCAAAGTACCGGGTCTGTTAATATCAAAGGAACGTGCGACAAACATCTTCGGAGGAGCTGCATCATCGCGATCTGGAGTGGGAATCACTTCTTCTATAGTCTTTATCAGAAGATCAGTATTAGCTCCGAAAACAGCCGATACTGGTACAATAGGAGCTCCTTCTGCAATGGTACCTTTCACAAAATCCAAAATCTGCTGGTAGTGTTTCTTTGCATCTTCTTTTGAAACAAGTTCGATTTTATTCTGGACAATGATGATTTTTTCTACTCCTACTATCTGAAGAGCATGTAGGTGTTCCGCAGTTTGCGGCATTGGACAAGGTTCGTCTGCAGCTATTACAAGAATCGCTCCATCCATCAGACTTGCTCCACTAAGGCATGTTGCCATCAAAGATTCATGACCAGGACTATCGACGAACGATATCTCACGCAAGACTTCTAGGTCGCCACCACAGTTTTTACACTTACCATCTTTAGCCAAGTGTGATGTTGTGTACATATCGGGATCTGGACATTTCTTACATTTCATTAGAGTAGTTGCAGCATAGCCAAGTCGTATTGATATTCCGCGTTTGATCTCATCCGAATGGCGGTCAGTCCACTCTCCAGTTAGATGGGACACAAGTGTTGTTTTTCCATGGTCTACGTGACCCAACGTACCAATGCTAATCTCTGATTGTCCCTCGTATTTTCTGGTCACCTGATAATCACTTCCACCAAAGGATGTTTTGGCTTAGTCACACTTTCCTGATGTACATATGAAGTATATGGTCGCCACCAAGGGGAATGACTTCTGCACATGGTTGTAAGGCTTATACAACCTTCATAACAAGTTCTTCGAGAGGTGTACCACCCTTCTCTTCCACTCGCATATTTACTTGCGATATGGCAGAGTCAAGTTCTCTTCCTCGAACAGTCTTTCGTCTGGCTGTGCCTTTTCTGTCGGGTTTGAATCCAGGAGGGCCACGGATTAAAATTCGTTTCTTTCCACTACCGTGTACATCTGGACGAATTGGAAAGCCAGATGAGTCACTTCCGCCAGTAATCTTTAGCTTGTATCCTGGCAGGCCTAACGCATCTCCTTCAACAATTTCCCCAACTTGCTTGCCAACAAGTGCGTTGGTCTTTGCATCGTCTAGCTCATACTGAATGGCTTTTCCAGTTTCGGGGTCTGATATGACAAGTTTGAATGGCAAGTAATAATCGCCTACCTAGATATATAGTGAGTATCCTACTGAACACTCCAGCGAAGGCTAAAGAAGTCACTTTATGAGGATTGCGGTCGGGTCGAGTTCCATCATGTGGATTTCTCTCTTTACCTGCTACACAATCATTATAACACGCTTGAAGTTTGCTTCAATATCTCTCATTGGGGTATAGATTCATGGATGCTTTGACCGCGCTAGGACTCATTGGTATAATTTGGATCGCCATCTATCTCATTGCTCAGTATATTGGTTTTGAAAGGCTCCAAGAGAAAGGAGTTGAAGCAGGAACTCCCTTTATGTTCATGTGGAAGACTGAGAGACTTAATGCTTTCTTGACCAAGATGGGAAAGAAGTTTCCTGTAATCTTCTTTAACATCGGGATTGTGGTCGGATTCGGAGGTATGATTTTTGCCTTCTGGATGTTTGGTGAAAATCTAATCAAATTCTTCGTAGAACCAGCTGCAGCAGGTGGCGTGGTCCCGATAATTCCCGGAATCACAATCACTGGACTTCCACTTGTTTACATGTTAATTGGTCTCGCAGTGGCAATCCTTACTCACGAGTTTGCTCATGGATTTGCCTCATCTAAGGATAATATCCCCATAAAGAGTTCAGGATTACTTGGATTCTTTGTGATGTTCGGAGCATTCGTTGAACCCGACGAAGAAGCATTCGAGAAAGAAGCTTCACCAAGAGCACGGATGCGTCTGCTTGCAGCAGGCTCATACGCAAACGTAGCTTGGAGCTTTGTCTTCCTAGCAATTCTAGTTAATTTTGGTGCAATAGCAACAATTGCATATAATCCACCTAGTGGTGCATATATCTATGAAACCAGTCCAGGAAGTCCTGGAGCAACAGCTCTCTCAGCTGGTGATGTCATCATCGGATTGAATGACACGGACATCAATACTTGGGCCGATGTAAGTATCTTTATGGTCAATGCTCTTGCAGGATCTCAAGTAACTATCCATACATTGAATGGGAGTACCACGGTAATATTGGCTCCAAATGAAGCTAATGCGACGCGGGGTTATATTGGGATTTATGGTGCTGACTATTGGGAGCCTAAAGCCGGATGGAGTTTCTTTCTATCCCCTATGTTTGTATTTCACGCACAACAAATAGTACTCTGGTGTTATATCATCCTCATCTCATTAGCTCTATTCAATTTACTACCAATTCCAGCGCTTGATGGAGACAAACTCTTATCAAATGGTCTTAGCCTGTTCATTTCAGATGAGAAGAAAATCAAGTATATCATGTATCCAATTCGTATTGCAGCATTTCTCATCGTCGTAGTGAGCATTGTACTGAGTCTAATCATGGGCAAAGGTCTCTTCTAACCTCAAAAATTAGTTTTGTGGGACCTAAAAAGGCCCCACTTGGACTATTTCCCGATGCAAGATGATGACTCATACAAGTCCTACACAAGATGTTCGAGAGAACGCACGAAAAGCTCTCACAGACTATTTGACTATGTTTATTCCAGACTCCTGGAAAGATCCCTTGGAAAAATTACGAATAATTCTTCAGTCGAATAATGATATTGACTGGGAAGCACTGAAAGGACATGCACTCACGTACTTCGATGAGAAACGGCTCCCTGAAGATCGTGTTGAATGTTTAGCACGTATTGAACGTTTGAGTGACTCTTTTAGAGAGATTTACACTAAACTATCCCCTGCAGAGTGGCACCGAACAATTAACGACATATTTCAAGCTGCCAATTTCAGAGCTTCAAAAGCTGCCTTAGAACTCAGACGCTCCAAAATTGTAGATGACCTGAAGCTCAAAGAATCAGCATCTGTAAAGACCAAGACCTAATTTCAGCACTATCCGCCCTTTGAATATCTTTAATTTGATAAATCACAGTGGAACGACTTGGAGTAGTCGTATCTATGCAATCTGGATGTTCCAAGTGTGGAGAACCAGCTATCTACCTACGTAGGTATACATCTGAACACCTCTGTGGTACATGCCTAGTCCAAACTACGATTGACAGGGTAAGAAAGACGATTAACAAACACAAAATGTTGGATAATAAAGATAAAATTGCAGTCGCTATTTCTGGAGGAAAGGATAGCGCAGTTCTCTTACACATTCTCCATAATATTGAGAGCGCATATCCCGATTCAGAGATTTTCCCTGTAATTATAGATGAAGGAATCCAAGGCTATAGAAATGAAGCTCTTAAATCGGCTCAAGAACTTGCTCGTTCTTTGAATCTCAATCTTGAGATATTAACATTCGAGGAGCTCTTGGGTTATAGTCTTGATGAGATTGTAAGAAGAAGGACAAGCAATTCACTAGGAGCATGTTCATATTGTGGAGTATTTCGGAGACGAGCCCTTAATGTTGCAGCCCAAAAGCTAGAAGCTGACGTCATAGCCATGGGTCATAATCTCGATGATGAAATACAGACGGTACTTATGAATATTCTAAGAGGAGATAGTGCACGGATTGCTAGGACCAATGTCCCTCGAAACATGTCGGTCGAGGGATTTGTACCTCGAATAAAACCAATTACTGAGATTACTGAGCGTGATGTTATTGCATATGCGCATTATCTCAAACTTCCATATCATGATGTGCCATGTCCATATGCAGAAGAAGCCTATCGTAATGATGTACGCTCATTTCTGAATGATATGGAGTATAAACGACCTGGTACACTATTGGCGGCTTTACGATCATCGGAAGCTATGACTAAAGCCTTCCGACAGAACTCTACGAAGTGGGAATTCACCCATTGTCAAAAGTGTGGCGCACCGTCCCCATCAAAATTATGTAAAGTATGTGAAATGCTCAAGTCCATTGGGAGTTGAAACCACATGACAAAGAGACCTGAAGTACTACATGACAGTAGAGAGGTTTTCTATGACGAGTCAAGGTGGAACAATCTTCAACAGCTTCGGAAACGAACCATTGAAGTCATGCTGCAAATAGAAACAACAGGGGCTAAACCGTTAGTTCACGGTTCTGTTGCTCGAGGAGATGTTACTGATTCTTCGGATATCGATATTATCATCCCCCATACAGTTTCTAGTTATAGATTGGAACTGGCTCTGGGAATTCCACTTCATAGAGAGCTCGTTCAAGCAACACCATCAATGATCCTAAAGGGGCATATTCATCTTGAGGGAGATGTTGTTGTGAGTTTCCCCATGTTCAAACTCAGGCCAAGAGAAGAGGAATTCTACAAATGGGGTGGTGTTCTGAACTCAAATGCAGTCCAAACAAAAAATAGAATTTCAGGTGTGGATAAACGATTGATTCTGATTGAACCAACTGAGCACGGCCATATTGAATCAGGGGTTATTGGTCATGAACATGAAGTGGCCCAAAAGCTAGGTGTATCTATCGATATTGCTCGAGAACGTGTTCGTGTACTAACTAGACGCGAAGCTGTCGGTAGAACTGGCGTCTATCAGACCCATGAACTAAGAGATGAGGAAAGTTTTGAAGAGGTCACAAAAAGATTACATGATAGTGACCCTGCACTTCGTAGGACTATGGAACGTCGCGAGGGGAGGAGAAGATAACCTTTGGCAAGGAAGATTAAAGAACTTCAAGGAGGATCTCTCTTAGTAGGAAAACTTCCGAAGGGGTGTAAACTATGTGCAAAGGGCGCAAAGATGGTCCTCTTTGTTACTGGTCTATGTGATAGTTCATGCTATTACTGTCCACTCTCTGAAGAAAAAAATGGCATTGATGCTGTTTTTGCCGATGAAATGCCAGTATTGAAGGAGCAGGACATTATTTACGAAACAGATGCTATTCGTGGTGAAGGAGCTGGAATAAGTGGTGGAGACCCCTTATGCACTCTGGATAGAACCTTACAATATATTCGTCTTTTAAAATCTAAATATGGCAAAGATTTTCACATCCATCTCTATACGAGCAAAACCACTGCCAATCGAGAAACCATAGTGCAGTTGAAAGAAACAGGTCTGGATGAGATTAGATTCCATCCACAGACGAATGATTGGTCTGGTATTGAACATGCTTTAGATGCAGGATTAATGGTTGGGATAGAAATACCTGCAATACCGGGTCAATTTGAAAAAATAAAACAGATTGCAATACGAGCTGAAGCACTTGGACTCTCTTTTCTTAACATGAACGAGCTTGAGGCAAGTGAAACTAATTTTGAGAACCTAAAATCCCAAGGCATGCGTTTGACCAATCTAGCAAGTGCAAGTATTGAAGGAAGTGCAGAGGTTGCAAAAGATGTCCTTATCTGGACAACTGAAAATCTCTCCAGACTCTCGGTTCACTTCTGTTCTGCAAGTTACAAAGATGGAGTACAAATGCGCAATAGACTTGAACGTCGACTTAAACAGACGATTCGTGAATTTGAAGAACGAGATGAAGATGACTCACTGCTAGTGCTGGGAATCATTAGAGCAGTTCATGGATCTCGTCTAGGAGAGAATCAGTTACAGCAAATATATCAAATTCTACACAATCAATTGGGCGTTCCTCCTAACATGATGAATATTGATACTATGCGAATGAGGATAGAGATAGCTCCGTGGATTCTGGATGATATCTCTGATACAATTAAGATTGGCCTTGAAGAAATGGGTCCACTTGAGATTGGAATCGCATACGAGTATCCTTCTTGGGACCGCCTTCAGACATTGTTTGAACCAGTATGATCACCGATCAATACGAAAACGAAGAATCGCAGCAAGTCCACCTAAACGATGAAGTTGTTCTCCCGCAGGATGTTCGGTTGATACAATGTGGAATGAACCCCTGGTTTTTTCTACATCTCGAACAAGATTGTCCATCCTTCTTCGAACCTGCTCAGTACCCTCTCTGAGTTTCTTATCCGTAATGAGTAGGTCCTCCACAGCTCCAAACTGAACTGCCTTTGACACCTCTTCGTCACCATATGCACCTAGGCCACTATCCTTTGCTATGTGTTCGATAAGACTCTCAATGAGTTTTGTTTCAGTTTCAAGTTTGAGGGTACTTGCCGCCTTGCCTATGACACCACGCCAGAGAATCTCCTTTGCTCCGGGTATTCCTATAGAGTTTGTACTCTCTACTACTACTGGGGGGAGGTTCTTGATACCTGCTTTACTCAGATATTCTCTAAAGTGATCTTTTACAAAGCCAGGCCCTGCAATAACAATAAGCCCAATCTCAACCTGTTCAATCTGAGAACGCACAGCTAAAGTAACATCAACGAAAAAGTCCTTCATTGTAGCATCAAAGCTCTTCTGGTCCCCTCTCTTTCCTGATATACTAGTGCGAACTCGAACAGCCTCCTTGATGCCATAATCTGCGGCCAGGAAAAGTTCTGCATCCCCATCCTCAATTGTAACAATCAAACTGACTGGGTTAAGTTGAGCCTTAGTGGCTTCTTTTAGTCGATCAAGAATATACTTTGGCCAGTGTTCTTTGATGATAGTTAGTGTATCCCCTGGTTCGATATTGATAGTATGATATGAACCAATACTGATGAGATCGCCGGGCCCCTCCAATATCTTTCCCTTAATTCTTACACGATTTGAAAATGAATGGAATGCTACATCATCCACTTGGATTTTGAGTACCATTGGTTTTCTGACACTATCTTGCTTTCGTCCATCTTCATCCCCGACACGAACGCGACGTGTAGTCCTAGATATTACTACATCTGCAGGTCCGATGGTGTTATAGAGGTGCCAAAGATCATCCAAGGTTTCAATCTTTAGAACAATAATACCTTCTTTGAGATGGCGTTTTAATATCTTCAATCAGTCACCGCCAGACGAGTTTTGCAATCAGATGAAATAGTCTCTGTTCGCTTGTTCAGGGGATGTGTATGCTACTGAATAGGTGTTTCCCATATCAATTCCCCGACTCAGCACTTCTGCACTAATGACATGATTGGGTTGTACTAGATGTTCGCCATCTTGTACTGCTAGATCCCCCGCAATTCTAACTAACCCGCCTAATTCTCTAAGTCGCAGAGTTAGAGCATTTTTTTGCCCATCAAATTGGAGTGCCATTTTCTCAGCAACTCTTAGGACTTCATTTACCGATTCCAGTGTAAAATGAGGCACTTTACCATCTTCCTCGACTGTCTGTGCAATGAATCGAACAAAATCATCCAGACTCTCATTATTCTTCTTAATCCAAGATGCTAGCATGACCTCGTAACCGTAGCCTCTTATCCTAGACCTGAGAGCAGGTAGAATTCCACCAATATTTTCAGTATTGCAGGATGCAATAAGGATGAAATCACAAGGCACATCGTCTACCCTAACAGAAGCGCCAGAACTTAAAGGATTGTGACCTGAGATGGGGTAAATTCGTTCCTGCATTGCTGTTAGTAAATGACTTTGATGTGGTCCTAGAGCAGATATCTCGTCGATATAGAGAATTCCTTCATGAGCTTCATGAATAGCTCCGGGAATTACCCGCTGATATGCAGCCATACCCAATGCTTCTGCACTTCCATAGGGATCGTGTTTCACATCTCCCAAGAGCTCAACATGACTTGCTCCACTTACTCTGACGAATCTACTTGCATCTCTACCCACTAGAATACGTTCGGCATTGTTACTTTGTACTTCACTGGTGACAGAATTTTCACCGAGTTTCTTACGAGTTATTGCAATTTCAGATTCTCCAGTTCTTTCATAGGTTGTATGGTAAGTCACGGTTCCTATCTCTTCAAGTTCGGTCACAGTTTTGAGAGCTGGTTCGCTCACTACATCCAACATTCTAAAGAGACCATGATACGAATCACTATCAGACCAATCACACCGCTTATCAGTTCCGCAAGTAGTACAGATTGGTTCTGATGGTAATGAAAGACTACTACATCTTGAACATCTATACCCCATCTTGATTGCAATATCTATGGGTAGTCTATCTGGAGTTGAATAGAATACATCTCCAGGTGCAGATTTTGTTTCCTTGGGTATATGTTCATTACTAAAATGAGAAACAACAACGATGGGTCGATCAGGTTGTGCTTTGTTATGTTTGAGTCTAATTTCCTGGGCTGGTGGGTCTAAAAGAGAATATGCAGCCTTTGCAAGCATGGATTTTCCAATTCCGGGCACTCCACAGAGAAGGACATGCCTTCGTTGTTTTACAGCAGATTGGACAATGGTTACAGCATGCTCTTGACCTATTATTCTCTGGAAAGGATTTTTAGAAGTGGGTATCTGCTCAGTTGTTTCCAGACTATCTAGAAGTGTTGTCACGGTCAAGAGCCTCGCGTATGCTCCATCTCATGCTTTCTTGACGCAACGAGATAATTGTGAGTATTACTTGACAAAAATTAGAAAATAGAATGTGTGAGCTCCAGCGGAGCTCCACACTTCAGAGAAGTAGTTAGAAAATTGTTCTATTTGTAATTGATATTCAGTTCTGTTATTAATTTGACACAAGAACCAACCAAACAGTTACCGATGGGGCAATTCTTATGAGCGACCTCGAAAAGTCTTTGAATTTTATCTTCATTGGTACCGTTTGGTACTGTTACATTTGTGATCACTTTGATAGATTCGAATCTACTAGTTCCAGTTGACTCATCTGTTTCATAATCACCAGTAATACTTGAATCCAAGGCAAAGACTTCAACTCGTGCTTTCTCAAGAGCAATTTCAAATACAAGATTTACACATGCTCCTATTGAAGCGAGGAATAGATGATGAGGGCTTGTTGATCCAGGTTGTCCAGCAATCATTGGTGGAGGACAGACTGTTGTGCTCTGATGACCTCCAAGAGTGATTGAGTGTATCTTTGGTGTTCCAGTTTTTTGTAGCTTTGCTTCAAATGTTGAGTTTCCCATTAGTATCATCTCTATAATGAACAGGAATTTGATAGGGCATTTACTGTCCTATACAATTCTCCAGCAAGCTTCGCCGTTTCATATCCCTTAATGAACTATTCTGAATCTGCATTCATTATTATTCATTGACCTACATCATCAAAGGTAACAATCTTGAGCCCGTCATGTTTGGCATCAATATCTGCTACTGCTGCTCCTATGAGAAGTTCGGTCTTCTTTTTGATAGCGATGTCCACTAAGCGTTGCGTGATGACTCCATCAAATACAACTGTTGGAACTATTTCCTGTTCCTCAAGTTTCTTTGCAAGTTCCGCTACTCCACACTCAACAATGATTTTCTTGTCTGCGTCGAAGAGAACCGCCTTGAAGGCTTCTTTGATATCCCCAATCTTGGAAACAAACACCTCATCAACAGCTACTGACTGTCTTCGTGTAGGTTTACGTGTGCTAGTAGGAGCTGATGAATCTCTTCTTGATGGAAAATCATCAGATCTCTTGCTCTCTCGACGGGGTCGAGATTCTCTGGTTGGAGCTTCCCGCTTTGTGGCATGTTGCTTCTTACTAGAGGAAGTTTTTCTTGGTTTGACTAATGCCAGTGCTTGTTCCGCAGGAACTTGTGTTTGAAGCGCTTTAGTTACCTCACGCAGTGTAAGCTCTTCAACTTCCTTTCCTTTTGGAGCTCTTGCAATATAGTGAACTGTAGCCACTTGCATTAATTCTCGAAGAATAAGGTCTCCACCTCTGTCCCCGTCAAGGAATGCTATGACCTTCTTCCCTCTTTTCTTTGTAAGATCCACAATGGATTTTGGAATATGAGTGCCCTCAACGGCGACTGTATTCGTTATTCCACATTTCATGAGATTGATGACATCTGCACGACCTTCGACTATGATTATCTCCTTGCTTCCGACCATTTCTGGTCCAGCTGGAAGGTTATCAGGTCCGTATTTTGCTATGGTAACCTTGCGACCTTTTGTGACGGCAGTGGTTATTTCGTCCGTCCCAGGGGCAATATCTTCTTCCCAGCCCTTTAGAATACTAATCGCCCTGCTTACAACCTTTCTTCTCTTAGCTCCTCGAATATCTTCAAGTTTCTCGAGAATTACCTTAGCAGTGCATGGGCCAACCCTATCAACGGTTTCCAAAGCTGCTGCAAGTATCGCAGTGGCAGTTTTATTCAGTGAAACAGGAATAACAACTTCTCCTGTGCTGTTCCCACCCTTTGTTCTAATCGCAATCTGGATTCTTCCAATACGTCCCGTTCGTTGAAGTTCCCGTAAATCTAGGTCTTCCCCAAGCAGTCCTTCTGTCTGTCCAAAGACTGCTCCTACAATGTCTGGTTTGTCGACCACGCCATCTATCTCAATTCTAGCTCTAATTACGTATTTAGCTGTGCTCTGGTCGAAATCTGTTCCTATTTTTATGCACGTCTCCTGTGCTGTACTACCAGGGGTCCTCGTCATCCGACCGAGCAGTAACAAACCTGCGTCTTACTAGACTTAGGGCCTATGCCTCATGACTGTTTGAATCAGTCTACCTCGCCTTTCATTCTATTCCGAGTCTGGAACTGTGATATGATAACCGTGATGTGATGATCCTGTGAATGATAATAGTCCTAAGACTTGCGCGAGTTCGCTTTCTGACTCGAATACTATTGTGAGCCGATGGAACCCATGGCGCATGTGATATGATGATTTGATGATTTGCAAAACACGACTGAATTTGTATCAGTAGTGCTATACAAGCTCGGCTCTTTCCCGAGCGTATTTGAAGCTGCCGTTACTACCATAAAACATGACCGATGATATATACGCCCATTTGAAGGATTCATATCAATTCGCGCCATGTGGGAATGCTAATAACAATTCAATCCTTGATTACTATGTCTTGGAGTTACATCTAAGACGCACACCTGGCAAATACCAAAAGGGCGAACCACAACGGACTCTTATGATGGGGATGTTTATCCTACAGATGAAATGGGGGTCACCCCGGTGTCGTACATTGTCAGGTCGGTCAGTATCATTAGTCCCGACACGAGACAGCTCAGTGGAGCCGGATGCATTTCCGATGCTGTGATGCTGGGAGTTAGTGTGAAGGGTTACAGATACTGGCCTCTATCTCTCATCGTTTCCACGAATTCAGAATTCCAGATCTTTTGAAAGGCCAGGAACGAGTATCTCAACTTTTACATCCGGTGCAGTTTCACTGACAGCATCTCTGAATTTCTCTGGGTCTGCTTGAATCTCTGGAAATGTATTGTAATGCATCGGGATAGCCACTTTTGGTTTCACCAGCTTCGTTGCAAGTGCTGCTTGATGTATATCTGCTGTGTAATATCCACCAATTGGAGTCATAAAGACATCAATATCATATAATTCCCCAAATAATTTCATAGTAGCAAAGAGACCTGTATCTCCTGCATGGTAGAATGAATCACTGGGAAACTTGACAATAAACCCAGTCGGTGCACCAGTTTCACATGAATGAAATGCCTGCACAAGTGTAACATCAACCCCTCCGACATTAACACTTCCTCCAATGTTCAGAGTGTGAACATTTTCAAGCCCTTCATCATCTCTTGCTTGAATTGCAAGTTCGTTGATTGCAATGAAATATGCTCCAGTCTTTTTGCATATCTCAATAGCCTCTTGATACCCATGATCTGCATGATCATGCGTTACAAGCACTATATCGGCTTTACCTACATCTTTCACTTTGATAGGTGAAGTAGGACCATTAAGCCATGGGTCTACATAGACTGTTTTTCCATCTGATTCCACTTTGAATGAAGCATGACCTAAGTATGTGACTTTCATTGTCTATAGTCTCCTAGCAAATACTCTCAACAAAACTATCACTTCTATGTTTCGACACAGAAAGGACCAATCTGAAACTTAAATACAGCATCAGGCAGACCCAGTAAGTAGTGATTGAAGATGACAACCAAACCTCATCCAGATTTTATGAAAGCAGGCAAAATTGCTGGAAAAGTTCTCAGTCTGATTGAAGGTGAGGTAAGACCTGGTGTAAAAGTGCTCAAAATATGTAGTCTTGCTGAAGAGAAAATAATGGAGTTTGGAGCGAGCGGTATTGCCTTTCCTTGTAACGTTTCGATAAACAATGAGGCTGCACACTATACAAGCCCATACGGTGATACGAAAATCTTCCCCGATAAGGGACTTGTTAAAATTGATGTTGGAGCGCATGTTAATGGGCACATCTCAGATACTGCAATTACCGTTGATTTAGATGGGTCATATGAGAAATTCATCGCGGCTGCCAAAGATGCTCTTGAGGCCGCAATAGAAACAGTTCGACCCAATGTTCGATTAGGAGAAGTTGGTAAGTCAATCGAACAAGCGATTAAAAAACAAGGTTTGAAACCAATACATCAACTCTCAGGGCATCAGCTAAAACCTTGGAATCTTCATGCAGGGAAAAATGTCCCCAATGTTGGAATGAAGATTTCTTCAACGATGAACTTGGGTGAAACATATGCGATAGAACCGTTTGCAACTGATGGCAATGGTACAATCAAGAATGGTCCGTACTCATACATATTTTCAAACGATATGAAGAATAAGAAAAAATTAGACCGAGATTCACTCAGAGCCCGAAATGCTGCCAGACAAATGTTCAAGACCCTCCCATGGGCTGGACGCTGGTTACATGGTAAAATCACTGGTGTTGATGTCGGTGTAGCTATAAAGGCTTTACAACGTGCAGGAGTCATTCATGGTTACCAAGTCCTATATGAGGGAAAGGATGGTATGGTTTCTCAGTTTGAACATAGTATATTTGTTGGTCCAGAAGGAGCTATTGTTTCCACCCGTCGTGAGAATGAAGTGGTATAGCGGATATGGAACCGCTTAAGAGCGCCTTAGATTCATCTCATGTTAGGTGATACTGTGGTCGCCAGTCCCAATCCTGCAGCTATCAAATCCGGCAAAATAGCCGCTAAAATACTCAAAGAAATCAGTGAAATGATTGAACCAAAAACCAGAATTATCAAAATCTGTTCAACAGCTGAGAAAAAAATCAGGGAATATGGAGGAATTCCTGCTTTTCCCTTCAATGTTTCAATCAACCATATTGCTGCACATAGTACATCTCCGAAAGGTGACAAGAGCGAGATCCCTGAATTTGGACTTGTTAAACTGGATTGTGGTGTTCACGTAGATGGCTATATAGCTGATACAGCATTGACTGTCGATATTGACGGAACTCTTGAAGGATTTGTCGCAGCCACAGAAGATGCACTTTCAGAAGCCATTTCAGCTATCACTCCGGGTATTACCCTAGGTAGCATCGGTGCAACTATTGAGAGTGTTATCAACGAGTATGGCCTTCGGCCAATCTCTAACCTATCGGGTCACAATCTCAAACGCTATAATCTACATGCTGGAAAACAAGTTCCCAATGTCAAGAAACGAGGAACTCCAGCAGTTGAGATTGGAGAATACTATGCAATTGAGCCCTTTGCTACTAGTGGTATAGGAACAGTAATTGATAGTGATTTTGTCTATATTTTTGCTAACACAGGTTTGGAGAAGACACTAGAAGGAACAACTGAAAAACTGAGAAAATATTTACGTAAACAATATGGTCCTCTCCCCTTTGCTTCTCGATGGATTGGTACAGCTAGCAAGGATATTGATATTGTTAGCGAAATAAGAGAGCTCATAAAAGAAAAAGTGATTCGCGGTTTTCCAATGCAGATAGAGAAGAAAGCCCGACCCGTTAGTCAGGCCGAGCACACGGTCTTCATCTCAGAAGATGGTCCAGTTGTATTAACTGAACGATCTTAGACATTATAGGTTTCCTTAGGTTCTTCACGAATGATGTATACACCCTCGATGGTCATTCCGTTCTGACATTTGGGGCATGCATCTTCGACAGATTTGAGAACATAATCTCCTTTCTTGAAATCACGAATCTCCTTGAAATCACATTCATTGCATCTGATTTCTGTCACTGTCGGAGGTGGAAGTTTCTCTTCTTTAGGTCTACCTGCAGTCAATAACGCAAATCCAAATGACATGACAATTAGACCCAAAATCGAATACACATAGGACATTATTGAGAGATCATTCATTCCGAAGAATAGTAGTATGAACCCAACTACAGCTAATGCAATTCCAATAAGTTTTGATATTAATCCCACTTCTTTTCACCTCATAGTCCAATTCCGATTGTGTTTCCAATTCCTGCCAAGATGATACTATCACCCGGTTTTGTTCTCTTTTGGATTACAGTCTTTATACGTTCAATCACTTCGGGGACTGCATCGAGAATCTTCTTGTCCATCACACCTACCGCAGCTGCTTCATCCTCTTTTACAACAATGGCCTCTATTCCGATTCCATGTTCAGTTGCAGTCTGTTCCATAGCATGTTTCTCTGGACCTGGGTCTCCAATTGCAGCACCAGTACCTTCGGCAACTCTTCCAAGAGATTCCCCTTCCAACTTGAGTGCAGCATCAATAGTGATGATTCTTGAGATTTTACTACCATACTTGTCCATGAGATTCTTCACGCCAAATCCTGGTTTTCCAACTGTTCCACCAGGACCAGTAGCTCGTAGTGCATAGACTGTACGTCCTTCGGCCTCTACAACGTAATATCCGACTTCTCTTGAGATTTCTTGGTTGTAGCTCTCAGGGGTTGCACCAAACTCTCGAGCGAACTTGGTGATGACTAATGGACCAACACCATCCCCGATTGGTTTACCTTCCGAGAATGCACCAATGGCATCAAAGTAAGCCTTAGCTAGTCTCAGGAGGTCAGGCATCTGCATATGAATCTGCATAATCATGATTTGGCTACCAGTCTTCTTTCCAAGAATGTAGAAGTGTCTGACAACTCGATAGATGAGCCCTAGAACCTGAGTCACTTCAATTGTGTTCTCAAGATTCTGGTTCATGCTCTCGCTTGAATCGGGAGCAAGCTCTGCAACAAACTCTTGGAATCTATCCCTGCGTACATCGAGAAGATGGTCAAGTCGCTTCAAAATTCCAGCTGGGTCAAGATCTACTGGCATGATTGTGAAATAGTCCATGAATTGGTCTAGTTCCTTGGCAACTTCTTCCTCTGAATGTCCATATTCCTTGAAGGTTTCAATTGCGGTTTGTCGTGACTCGACAAACATTCGCTTCATCTCATGTAGTCCTACCTCTATCTGTTTCAGATATTGCCATATCTGGAGTTTTGCTCCATATAGCATAAATATCATCATAAAGGCGAAGAATGCGATCTGGATAATCCCACTAAGTGGGTCTGTTGCTCCTAGCTGCATGTAAATCAAATCCGATTGCCGTTCGTATTCTTTTAATGGCTTCTATCTCTACATTTTCGTATTACTGAACTAATATGAAGAAGAAGAATGTGGCAGCTCATGGGCTTGTCACGGGCTCGCGCACCGCACATTTCCACATGACGTTCTGAGGCTTAACTTCTGAGTTCGGCCGAGATCAGGTGTACCCTCAGCACTATGGCCGCCATCAAGATGTTGGTTTTTCATGTTTGGTTTTAAGCATTACTCTCCGAC
>Ga0315536_1000546_pt1 | contig 18820 bp, 13 predicted proteins | sample SalMarSW160230MG_FD_203093 | JGI IMG/M metagenome (GOLD analysis project Ga0315536, IMG submission 203093) | Salt marsh sediment microbial communities from the Plum Island Ecosystem LTER, Massachusetts, United States - Salt Marsh Sediment SW1602-30 ...
CCATTTACTCCGGAACAATTCCACCTCTGCGGTTTATTGGCTTTGAGTAAATGGGGGGACCACAGGGGGGCTACCTTCTGACCTTCCCACCCAGGTCTCCCTCGAGCGCGGTGATGATCCGGCCGCGGATCTCGGCGGCTTCGACGCTCGAAAGAGTCCGGTCCGGGGCCTGGTAGGCGAGTGAGAAGGCCAGGCTTTTCATGCCCGCCCCCGCCTGCTCGCCGCGGTAAATGTCAAACAACCGGATCCGCCGTACGATATCGCCGCCCGCGGTCCGAATGGTTTGGATCACCCGGTCGGCCGGCATTTCTTCGGCGATCACAACTGCCAGGTCCTCGAGCACCGGCGGGTATTCGGATATCGGCGCGACGGCATAGCGCTTCAGGAGGTGCGGCCGCAGGGCTTCGAAATCGATCTCGGCTGCCAACAGATCCCGGCCTGCCCATTCGTAGCGTGCGGCCGTCTGCGGGTGGAGCTGGCCCAGGATGCCGACCGCCACGCCGCTCACGGTAATTCTGGCGCAGCGTCCCGGATGAAAACGCGGGTCGGATGCCGATTCGTAAACGGCCGGCGGCACATGCAATCCGTCGAGCCACTCTTCGAGGATCCCCTTCAAGTCGAAGAAGTCCATCGGCGCCCGGTCCGCCGTTTCCCAGTATGGATCCGACCGCGGGCCGGCCAGGATGACGGCCAGTTGAACCGGTTCGGCCGGCAGCGGATTCCCGCCGGGGATATACACCGGGCCGAGTTCAAAGAGCGCGATCCGCTCGGTGTGGGCCGCGTTGCGGGCGGCGGTCTCGAGCACCGAAGCCAGGATGGAACGGCGCATCACGCTCCGTTCCGGGACAATCGGGTTGGCCAGACGGGTGTACGCCGGGGCGGGTGCGGCGGTTCCCGCCGGATACAGCGCGGCCTCCCGTTCCGGCGCCGTCAAATGATAGGTCAGGACTTCCTGCAGTCCGAGGTTCACCAGCAAATCCCGGGCGGCTTCTTCCTGTTCGAGGGCCGGGTTGCCGTTCTGCTTGGGCAGCAGGTCCGCGATCTGCGCTTCGGGAATGCGATCATATCCGTAGATCCGCGCGATCTCCTCAATCAGGTCGGCCTGTCCGATCACGCCGGTGCCGATATCGAGCCGGTGGTCCGGGACGGTGACCTGCAGGGTTATGTCCTCCTCGGCGACCTTCCCGCGCCGTTTTCGGCGCGGAGCGGATTCCTTCACGCGGCAGTTGAACTCGAGGCTTTCCAGGATCTGGGCGACTTTTTTCAGTGGAATGCTGACCCCGAGCAGCCGGCGCACTTCCCGCAGCGGAAGATCGACGCGGACGATCGGCGCCTTCTTGGGATACGCGTCCACGATGTCGCGTGCAATCGTGCCTCCGGCGAGGGTGCGCATCAGTTCGGCGGCGCGGCATAATCCGCGCAGGGCGACGGATGGATGCACGCCGCGCGACATCCGGTACGCGGCCTCCGAGGGCAGCTTCTGCGCGTCAACGGTGCGGCGGATGGCGATGAAATCCCACGACGCCGCTTCCAGCAGGATGTTGGTGGTCGTGTCGCGCACCTCGGTCTCGGCCCCGCCCATGACGCCGGCGATCGAGAGCGCGCCCTTTTCATCGCACACCAGGATCGTGAAATCGTCCAGCGTGCGTTCGACTCCGTCGAGGGTGACGAGCGTTTCGCCCTTCGCGGCAGTGCGGGTGATGATCGTCACGGGGCCGGAAGCGCGTGCCGAGAGCGTATCCCAGTCGAAGGCATGCAGCGGTTCGCCGATTTCGAGCATCACATAATTGGTGATGTCGACGATGTTGTTGATGGGCCGCATCCCGGCGCGGATCAGGCGGCGCTGCATCCATTCCGGGCTGGGGCCGATCGTCACATTCCGGATGAGGGCCGCGGCGAAGCGCGGATTAAGATCCGGCCGTTCGATCCGGATCTTGAGCTGCTTGCGGAGGGGCAAGCCCTCGGCCTTCATCTCGAACGACGGCGGGCGGAGTTTGCGCCGGGTCAGCGCGGCGACTTCGCGGGCGACCCCCAGCATGCAGGCGTTGCGCGCCATGTTGGGGTTGATCTTGACCGTGAAAATCACATCCCCCAAATAATCCGCCAGCGGCATCCCGGCCGGAGCATCATCGGGCAGGATCATCACGCCCTCGTGTTCATCGGAGATCCCCAGTTCCTTTTCGGAACAGATCATCGAATACGATTCCACGCCGCGGATCTTCATCCGCTGCAGCGTGGTCAGCACCTTCCCCGGCTGATGCCCGTCATAGAGTGTTGCACCCTCGCGCGCGTACGCCACTTTAAGCGGCCGGGCGAGCGGGCCCTTGCCCTTGTGGGGGAATAAATTCGGGGCCCCGGTCAGCACGGTATGGATCGTCTGTCCGTCGTCGAGCTGGCACAGCACCAGGCGGTCGGCGTTCGGATGCGGCAATACCTCGAAAACGCGCCCGACGACAAGCTTCGACCGGTCCCAGGCCAAGCCTTTGGCCTTGGGGCCCGCCATCTCGGTATGCGGCAGCCCGTCGATGTGCCCGTTCTGCGGGGCCAGGCCGATGTACTCAATCGCTTCCACTTCCAGTCCGGCGAAGGTCAGCCGTTTGGCAAGCTCTTCCGGCGGAAGATCGAAGGCGATGTATTCCTTTAGCCAGGATAAAGGTACTCTCATGATGTGACTCCCTTTTGGGTTGGTGCAGTCTTGATAAAAACGAGACTATCGATGGTCCGTGGTCAATGGTCGGTTCAGAACTGCTCAAGAAACCGCAAATCATTCCCCCAGAAATTGCGAATATCTTCAATCCCATGGCGCAGCATGGCGATCCGTTCCGGTCCCATGCCGAACGCAAAACCGGAAACGGTCTTCGGGTCGTAGCCGCCGTTGCGCAGGACGGTCGGATGCACCATTCCCGCCCCGAGGATTTCCAGCCATCCGCTGTATTTACAGACCGGGCAGCCCTTCCCGCCGCAAACGAAGCATTCGATATCCATTTCCATGCTGGGTTCGGTGAACGGGAAGTGGTCGGCGCGGAACTGGGTGCGCACGGCGTCACCCCACATCCGGCGGGCGAAATCGGCGAGCGTGCCCTTGAGGTTGGCGAAGGTGATGCCCGGGCCTACAGCGATCCCCTCCACCTGGTGGAATTGGATTTCCGAACGCGAGGTAATTTGTTCGTAGCGGAAGCACATGCCGGGCAGGATTACCCGGACCGGAGCGGGCGCATATTCGCGCATCGCATGGATCTGCCCCGGGCTGGTGTGGGTCCGCAGCAGCACACCGGGATCGGTCGTGTAAAAAGTGTCCCACATATCGCGCGCCGGATGGTGGGGGGGGATATTAAGCAGAGTGAAATTACACTCGTCGAGTTCCACGTTCCGGCTGCGGTAGATCTGGAATCCCATGTCCGCCCAGACCGCGTAGATCCGGCGCAACACCAGGGAGGAGGGATGCAATCGCCCGCGCCGGACGGGGCGGCCCGGCAGGGTGACGTCGAGCTTTTCGCTTTGCAGGGAGTGTTCCAGCTCCGCCGCCTTCAATGTTTCTTCGCGGGCGGAAAATGCGCCCTCCAGCACACGCTTGATTTCGTTGCCGCGCTTGCCGGCCTGCGGCCGATCCGCGGCGGATAGTTTGCCCAGATCGCCGAGGAAGGCCGCGAGGGGCGAACTGCGTCCGAGCGTGGCCGTTTTCCAGGCGGAGAGTGCGGCCGAGTCTTTCACCTCTCCCAATGCAGATAAAGCTTCCTTCTCGATTGCTTCCAGTTTTTCAAGCATAGGACCTCGCAGAAAAGTTGGTCGAGTTAGCAGTGGAAAATTCCCACGGTCTGTCATCCCCGCGCCTGCCCTCGAGAAGCGAGGGTGTTTTTAGCGGGGATCCACCCGAGTCGCTTCTGGATTCCCGCGAAGAGCACGCGGGAATGACGGTTTGTGAATGCCCCATCATTCCTGAGTGATTTCGGCGGGGATTCTCTTTTAAAACAAAAACCCGTCCGGCTCAGGGACGGGAGGGTATTCCCGCGGTGCCACCCTGATTGCCCTGGTGTAGGGCCAACTCGGACCGGCGTCCCGGCGTTTGCGCCCGGAGACCGTATCCCCGCTAACGGTGGGAATCCGCCCCCATCTACTTATCCCGCGCGGAATGAAGATTGTTTTTCGCGGGAGTTCCATGGGAGGGCTCGGGAGGGAACTTCGGCGGCTGCTTCCCGGGAACGGATTTCAATCCTCGTCCGTTCTTCCCTGTCGGTATCCGGCCGCTTACTTTACTCCGTCATTGCCTTTCGGATAATGCCGGGAATTATCCCCCATCGCAGGCTCCTGTCAAGTGAGAAGGCGGGGAAAGCGGGTTGGAGTGATGGGAATGGGGCTCCGCCGGGGCTCTTCAGCACCCTAAGGGTGTAAAAAACGCATCCACACCAAATTGGACGCGGGCGACGGGTGGAAATTCCGGTATTGCGCCCGGCGGTTTAGGGGAACCGCGTTTTTACGAAGGCGCTGATGAGTTCCACCGCGCCGTCCACTCCGATGCGGGATGTATTCAGGCACAGGTCGTACAGGCGCGCATCCAGCCAATCCTGGCCGGTAAAGGCGCGGATATACGCCGCCCGATCCCGGTCGTTTTCTTCCATGAACTTTTTGGCTTCCGGCGCGCCCAGGTGAAAAAGATATTTTATCCGCTCGATCCGGTTTGCCGGATCGGCATACAAAAGCAGGCTGATATGGCGGGGATGATCGCACAGGATATGCCGGCCGCAGCGGCCGATGAAGAGGCCGCTGCTTTTTTCCGCAATTCGAAGGATCGTTTCCGATTCCAGTTGAAATAAATCCATGTCGGTGGGGACGTACTGGTCCGCCGTCAGACTGAGCGCCGGATCCAGCAGTTCCGCCGTGCGCGAATAGGAATGCCAGAAGGAGCGCAATCGCTCCTCGCGGTGCTCCAGGTCGGCTTCGGCCATGTGGAGCCGGTTCGAAACCCGTTTGAGAATCTCGCGATCGAAGAACGGAACGTCCAGCCGTTCCGACAGCCGCTTCCCGATCGGCGCGCCGCTGCTGCCGATCTGGTGACTGACGGTGATGGCATACAGTTTTTCATCCATTTTTTCCTCCGGCGCCGGATTGCGCAAACGTTTTGACGGGTGAAAAACTTTCGAGACCCTGAGGGTCTGCCAGACCCTCAGGGTCTCGTTTGCAGCTTGGATCAGTTCGCCTGCACTTTTTCGAACTGGCTGTTGTACAGTTCGGCGTAGAAGCCGCCGCGTGCCACCAGTTCCTCGTGCTTGCCCTGTTCGACGATGTCGCCGTTATTCATCACCAGTATCCAATCGGCGTTGCGGATGGTCGAGAGGCGGTGGGCGATGACGAAACTGGTGCGGCCTTTCATCAGGTCGTCCATGGCGTTCTGGATCAGCACCTCGGTGTGGGTATCCACCGAACTGGTGGCTTCGTCCAAAATCAGGATCGAAGGATCGGCGAGTATCGCGCGGGCGATCGTCATCAACTGCATCTGGCCCTGTGAGATGTTCGTCGTCTCTTCGTTGAGCACCATGTTGTAGCCGTCCGGATGGGTGCGGATAAAGTGGTCCGCGTGCGCGGCCTTCGCGGCGGCGATCACTTCGTCGTCGCTGGCCCCGAAACGGCCGTAGCGGATGTTTTCCATCAGCGTGCCGTTGTACAGCCAGGTATCCTGCAGCACCATCCCGAATAGGCAGCGCAGGCTGTCGCGCGAAAAGTCGCGGATGTCGTGGCCGTCGAGCAGGATGGCGCCGCTGTTCACATCATAGAAGCGCATCAGGAGCTTCACCATGGTGGTCTTGCCGGCGCCGGTCGGGCCGACGATGGCGATCTTCTGGCCGGGCTCGACGGTGGCGTTGAAATCATTGATGATGATTTTGTCCGGCGAGTATCCGAAGTGGACGTCCTTGAACTCCACCCGGCCAAGCACTTTCTCCGGCCGGATCGGCTGGGCGGCCTCGGGCGTTTCCTCCGCTTCGGCCAGGAACTGGAACACGCGCTCGGCCGACGCGGCGGTCTGCTGGAAGACGTTGGAAATGTTGGCGATCTGCGTGAGCGGCTGGGTGAAATTGCGGACGTACTGGATGAACGCCTGGATATCGCCGACCGAGATCATGTTCCGGACCGCCAGGTACCCGCCCAGGATGCAGATCGCCACGTATCCCAGGTTGCCGACGAAGTTCATGATCGGGAACATCATCCCCGAGAGGAACTGGGATTTCCAGGCCGAGTCGAAAAGGGTGCCGTTGTAGTGATCGAAGGTCTGGACGCTTTTTTCCTCGCCGTTGAAGGCCTTCATCACCACATGGCCGCCGTACATTTCCTCCACATGGCCGTTGAGATGGCCCAGGTAGTCCTGCTGGCGCTTGAAGAAGACTTGTGAGGTGCTGACGATCAGGCCGATGATCACCAGCGAAAACGGAATGATGGCCAGCGCCACCAACGTCATCTGCCAGCTGATGGATAACATCATCACCAGCACGCCGATCAGGGTGGTCACGGAGGTGATGATCTGCGTCAGGCTCTGGTTGAGCGTCTGGCTGACCGTGTCCACGTCGTTGGTCACCCGCGAAAGGATCTCGCCGTGATTGGTGCCGTCGAAGTAGCGCAGCGGCATGCGGTTGATCTTCTGCGAGATGTCCTTGCGGAACCGGTACGTGATGTTCATCGAGATGCCCGACATGATCCAGCCCTGAATATAAGCAAACAGGGTCGACACCAGGTACAGGCCAAGCGTCAGAAGGATGATGTTGCCGATGTACCCGAAATCGATCGTGCCGGTTCCGGCGATCTGGGCCATCACCCCTTCAAAGAGTTTCGTGGTGGCTTTGCCCAGGATCTTCGGGCCGACGATCGAGAAGATCGTCGAGGCGATCGCGAATAGGATCACCACGAGAATCAGGATCCGGTATTGGCCGAGGTATTGGATCAGCTTTACCATCGTGCCCCGGAAATCCCGCGGCTTTTCACCTTTCATCATGGCCATCGGGCCGCCGCGCATCGGGCCGCGGCCGCCCATGACGCCGCCGCGGGGCGCGGGGCCGCGGGAAGCGGCAGGGGGTGCTCCATGCATCATCATGACAGTTCCTCCTTGCTCAGCTGCGCGGCGGCAATGCCCCGGTAGACTTCGCAGCTCTTCATCAGCTCGGCATGGGTTCCCTTGCCGGCGATCTTGCCCTCGTCTAGGACGACGATCTGTTCGGATTGCATGATTGTGGAAATGCGCTGGGTGACGATCAGCAGGGTGCTGGCGCCGGTTTCCGCCTTGAGCGCTTTGCGCAGGGCCGAGTCGGTCTTGAAATCCAGCGCCGAGAAACTGTCGTCGAAGATGTAGATGGGGGCGCGCTTGACCAGGGCGCGGGCGATTGAAAGCCGCTGCTTCTGCCCGCCGGAGACGTTCGCGCCGCCCTGGGCGACTTCCGTTTCCATCCCTTCCGGGAAGGCGTGGATGAACTCCGACGCCTGGGCGATGTCGGCGGCGCGCATCAGTGCTTCCGGAGTTGCGTCCGGATCGGCGTATTGCAGGTTGCTTTCGATGGTTCCGGAAAAGAGGTTGCTTTTCTGCGGCACGTAGCCGATCTGCTCACGCAGGTCGTACTGGGTCACCTCGCGGATATCGATGCCGTCGATGGTGATCGCGCCGTCGCTCACCTCGTAAAAGCGCGGGATCAGACTGACGATCGTGGATTTGCCCGAGCCGGTGGTGCCGATGAAGGCGGTGGTCTGCCCCGGCCGGGCGGTGAAAGTGATGTTGTGGAGGATGTCCTCCTCGGCGCCCGGGTAGCGGAAGCACACGTTGCGGAACTCCACGGTGCCCTGGAACGGCTCGGGGAAATGCTTCGGATCTTTCGGGTCGCGGATCGAGGGCTTGGTCTCGAGCACGTCGGCCACCCGGTCGGCCGAGACGGCCGCCCGCGGCAGGATGATGAACATAATCGACATCATCAGGAAAGCCATCACGATCTGCATGGCGTATTGCATGAAGGCCAGCATGTCTCCGACTTGCATGGTGGCCTCGGCCACCTGGTGCGCGCCGACCCAGATGATCAGCATCATCACGCCGTTCATCACCATCATCATCACCGGCATCATCACCACCATGACCCGGTTGATGAACAGCATCGTGGCGGTCAGGTCCTGGTTGGCCTTGTCGAAGCGTTTTTCCTCGAACGGCTGCATGTTGAAGGCCCGGATGACCATCATGCCGGACAGGTTCTCGCGGGTCACCAGGTTGAGCCGGTCGATGAGTTTCTGGATGCTTTGGAATTTGGGCAGGGCGATCACAAAGACGGTCAGGATCAGGCCGAGCAGCACGATCACCGCCAGGGCGATGATCCACCACATGTTGGCGCTTTTCCCGATGGCGCGGATCACGCCGCCGACGCCGATGATCGGCGCATAGATGACCATCCGCATTACCATGATCACCACCATTTGGATCTGGGTGATGTCGTTGGTCGAGCGGGTGATGAGCGAGGCGGTGGAGAATTTGTCGAACTCGGTGCTGGAGAAGCTTTCCACCTGCTGAAAGACCGACCGGCGCAGGTCGCGTGCCACGCCGGCCGCCGTGCGCGCCGAGAGGAAGCCGACCACGATGGTACACACTCCCGAAAGCAGGGTCAGGAGCAGCATTAAAATCCCGACGTGAAGGATGTAATCGTTCTGCAGCTTGCCGGTATCCATCCCCAACGCGGCGTATTCCGCTTTGACCGTGCCCACCGCCATCTGGTTGACCATGCTTTCACCGAGCGTGGAGAATTTGGCGTCGATGGCGGCGGTCATTTTGGAAAGCTGATCCGCCGGAAGTTTGGCCAGCACGGCGAACAAATCCATACCGGGCGGCAGCTTGGAAAGATCGAAACCGAAAGCCTGGGCTGAGGCGGCCGCTTGGGCGGGATCGGCCAGGATCTGGTTGATGGCGGTCACCACCAGGAAGCCCTTGCCCATGATCGGGTTGAGTTCCTTGATTTCCGCCGCGTCGGTGGTTTTAAGGATATACACCGGACCGTCCGCCAGGGCGGGGTATTCCTGGAGGGTCTTTTCGGCGTCGGGAGAGGTTTTCTCCACCAGGGTGTAATCCCCAAGGACGCGCGCCTTGTCCGGGGCGCTCAGAAAGATGACCAGCTTGTCCATCTCACTTTGGCGGATCGCCTTGGGCACCGCGTTTTCCACGCCGCCCTGCTGGATGCCGTTGTTGACGATTTTGGACATGTAATCCGGCAGCGCCAGATCGGCGTTGGCCTGGACAAACAGCAAGCCGACCGCGATCAGAATCAGCAAAAGGTAGGGTTTCAGGTATTTGAGGATGCGGATCATGTTTCGTTTTACTCCTTGTGGGTCGTTCTTTCGCGGTGAGGGGTGTTTCCGGCGCCAACCCCGATTCCCTTTTCCAATTGGTTGGTTTTCTCCACGAGGATTTTCAGCGCCGAGGCAATTTGCGTTTGTTCCAGCGGGGTCAGATGGTGCACCAAATTATGCATCCACGACTGTCGGGCCTGGAGGCCCTCCAGAAGAAGCTTCCGCCCCTTTTCGGTGAGAACAATCTGCTTGGCGCGCCGGTCGTGCGGGTCCTCGGACCGGCGGATAAAATCCTGCGCCACCAGACTGTCCAGCATCTGGCTCGCGGCGGCGTTGCTGATGCTCAGCTCGCTGCTGATATCGGACACGCTGCATTCGCCTTTGCGGATTCGAAAGAGCGCCCCGATTTGCGGCATGGAGATGCCCTTCTCCTTGGCGAACAGGAGGAAGTTGCGCATCGAGTTCCGCATGAATACGCCGGCCCATTCGTGCATCGCGGCCAAATATTGCGCGCTTGCCTTCATTTAGTTAACCTTTCTAAATAGTTAAGAGTGCGAAATAATAAGCCCGGCTTATCGATATGTCAAGGGAAGTATGGCGCCGGATTCTGGAAAAGGCCTGTATTCTTTATGGAGAAATTATGGATATGGTATGCGCGGAGGGTATACAGCCCCGCACGGCCTTCGCCGGGCCAGGCCGGGGGGTTGCGCATAAAAGAACTGGGAAAATCCAATGATTATCATGCCCGACGCACCGCCTTTTCCTCGGTGGACGGTTTGAAATCGGCGATGGCGTCGACCACCTGCTGCAATTCGTCCTCGCGCATTCCGGGGAAGAGCGGCAGGGTGAGCACCTCCCGCGCCGCGGCTTCGGTTTCCGGAAGACTGCCGGAAAAACCGGACAGATTGGCAAAGCCCGGATGCAGGTGGACCGGCAGGGGAAAGTGGATCGCGGTGCCGATACCGCGCGCCGCAAGGTGCGCGCGCAGTGCGTCGCGGTGCGGGTGGCGAATGACGTACGTGTGATATACATGGGTCGAATCCGGCGCCGCGTAGGGGATCGTCAGCTCTTTCCCCGCCAGGCGGCTGTCGTACAGCGTTGCCAGTCTCCGGCGTTCGGCATTCCATGCGTCCAGCCGTTTCAGTTTGACGGCCAGAACGGCGGCCTGGATTTCATCCAGGCGGCTGTTCAGCCCTTTGCGCCGGCTGATGCGGTTTGCATCCCAGCCGTACTGCCGGATCTGGCGCGCCCGCTCGGCCAGTTGCGGATCCTGGGTGAGCACGGCTCCGCCGTCGCCGTACGCGCCGAGGTTTTTGGTGGGATAAAAGCTGAAGGTGGCGATCCGCCCCCACGCGCCCACCCGCTTTTCCCGGTAGCGCGCGCCGTGCGCCTGCGAGCAATCTTCGATCACCGGCAGGCCGTGCCGGTCGGCGAATTCCAGGATCGGCTCGAGATCGGCGGGCTGGCCGTACAGGTGAACGGGGAGCAGCGCGCGCGTTCGGCGCGTGAACGCGGCGGCGATTCGGCGCGGATCCATTGTGAACCGGCGGGGATCAATATCGACCGGAACCGCGCTGGCGCCGATCAGTTCCACCGCGGCGACGGTCGCCGGGGAAGTGTGCGAGACCGTGATCACCTCGTCGCCCGGACTTATCCCGCATGCCAAAAGCGCCACCTGCAGCGCGTCCGTCCCGGAACCGACACCGACCGCATGCGCCACGCCGCAATACGACGCGAACGCGCGCTCGAAAGCTTCCCCCTCGGCGCCCAGGATGAATTGCGCCCGGTCCATCACCCGTGCGATCGCCGCGTCGATTTCCGGGCGGATGGCTTTATCCTGCCGTCCAATATCCAATACCGGGATCATCGCGGTTTTACCAATAGTGTTCGCCGTTCCGGCGGAAGTAGGCCAGGGTTGCGCGCAGGCCTTCCTGCAGAGGGGTGATGGGTTCCCACCCGAGTTCCATGCGGATTTTCCCAATATCGGATGCATAGGAACCAATGGCGATCTTGTTCCGGCCGGACGGGAAGGGAATCCGGCGGAAGTTTCCGCCGCCATGGATCTCGATCATCCGCTTCGCCAGCTCCAGCAGGGAGATGGATTCCGTTTCCCCCAGGTTGAAGATTTGCCCCTCGGCTTCGGAATGCAGCGCCGCCAGAAGCATCGCATCCACCGCGTCCTCAACATACAGCAGATCCCGCCGCCGGCTGCCGTCCCCGTAGACGGTAATATCCTCCCCCTGCATTAATTGCCGTACCCACAGCCCGAGGAAGTTTTTCAGCCCGTCTTTCACCCGCATGCGCGGCCCGTACACGTTGGTCATCCGCAGTACGACCGCGCGCAGCCCATACACACGGTGGTAGAGGATGTGATATTGCTCGGCGGCCAGTTTGTGGACCGCGTTAATGTCCACCGGATTTACGGGATGGTTTTCATCCACCGGCAGGTAACGCGGCGGTCCATACACCTGGCGGGTTCCGCCGAACAGAATCTTCACGCCGGGGTTTTCCCGGCGGCAAATCTCCAGGAAGGAAAGCTGGGCGCGGACATTTATTTCCAGATCGGCGACGGGATCCTCCATGCTCTGAACATGCCCGACCTGGCCGGCCAGATTGAAAATGAAATCCTGCCCGCGGACCGCTTCGGCTGTTCCGTCCGCATCCCGCAGATCGGCCGCCCGCACCCGCAGCCGAGATTCGTATCCGGAAATGTTGTACGGATTGCCCCCGATCCCCGCCGGAAGCGAATCCTGCAGCGTCACGTCGGCGCCGAGATCCGCCAGTCGGCGTGCGAGGTTGCTGCCGATGAACCCCAGGCCGCCGGTGATGAGGACGCGCCTGCCGGAAAAATCTTTTTCGATCGACGGTTTGTTCATGACCGGCCCTTGTGCAGCACGAGCTGGATCCACAGCGCGGCGAGGTTCTTCGCCATCCGGAACAGGCGGAGGGGACGGAAAAATTGCGAATCCCCGTAGCGGCGGTAATGATGACTCACCGGCACTTCCGTGAACCGGCAGCCGGCATCCTGGAAGCGTTTGACGATCTCCAGGCCGATCGTTCCGGTCGTGCTGGTGAGCGGGATGGTCGCGAGCAGGGTGCGCCGGAACAACCGGAAGTCGCAATCCACGTCCCGCAGGCGGAAACCGAACAGGAACCGGGCGGTGTAATGATACAGGCGTCCGAGGACCGTGCGGTACCACGGGTCCTGGCGCGTTATTTTATATCCGTTCACCACGTCCACGCCCTCCGTTGCGCAATCCGCCAGGAGTCCGAGTTCCAGCGGATTGTATTGGGCGTCGCCGTCGGTGTAGAAGATCCACTCCTTGACGGCGGCGGAGAAACCGGCGCGCAGCGCGCCCCCGTATCCCAGCGGCTGATCGTGGGTGATCACACGTAATTCGGGCATCACGCCGGCGAGTTCCGCAAGGACCGCGGCGGTGTAATCCCGGCTGCCGTTGTTGACGACGATGATCTCGAAATCCGCCGCCGCCCGGCGCAGCGCCGCGCGCGCCGTTCCGATCATGCTCGCGATCGTCCCGCCGTCGTTCATGGCCGGGAACACCGCGCTGATGCCGGAGAGTCTCGGCGTTCCGGGGGCGGCGTGCGCGCTCACGGCTTGATCCCCGCGCCGATCACGCTCAGCCCGAACGGCAGGCGCAGGCGGGTCACCCACGGCGCTTCCCCCGCGAGCACCCGTGCCAGAATTCCATTCAAGCGGCCCGCGCTTATGGCGAGGTCGGAGTGCGGGACGGCGGGAGGGAAAAGCCGCTCGCCGATTTTCTTCAGCATGGCGGCGGGCAGGAGCGTGGTGTTGGCATAGGATACGTGCTCGATCCGGAATCCGCTTTCGCGCAGGAGCGTTTCCACCTCCCTGAGCGTATACCGGCGGCGGGTGTGCACAAGGGCATCGTGCGAACGGCGCATCCAGGCATAGGCGGGCAGGCGCAGCAGCACCCGTCCGCCACGGGCGAGTACGCGCCGCAATTCCCGAAGCGATTCGAAATCGGAAGGAACCGCCTGTTCATACAGAACGTCGAAAGAAGTCGCCAAGTCGAAAGCGCCCTCGGCGAACGGGAGGCGCGCCACCGTTGCCCGCGCCAGGCGCGCGGCGCCCCGCCGCCGGCAGAACCGCAGGGCTTCCGCGGCGACATCCATTCCCCACACCGTTCCATACCGGGCCAGGTAGGTGGTCATCGCCGCCCCGGTCCCGCAGCCGGCATCCAGAATGCGAACCGGTTCCTTTTTGGGATACCAGCGGTTAAGGAAGGCGCAGGTGATCGCCGCCATCCCGCGGTACCACCAATGGCTGTCTTCCACCGCGTACATCAACGCGTATTCACTCGGGTCCATTTGTTTCGCGCCCGCCTATGGCACATGATACGCAAGCAGGAACAGGGTTTGACAGTCATAGTACGATTCCAGCCTGCCCCCCGGATGCTCGTGAATCCAGGCGTACAATTCCTCGATCCGATCCGGACTGGCGATCAGAACTTCACCGGTGACCGGCTGTGCGGAATCGATTGGGTCCGGCAGGTTGGTAACGAGTTTGCCGCCGCTGAGAAAAACAACGGAGAGATGCGTTTCGGAGCGGAAAATGTCGTTGCTGAGAAGATACACCGTTTCGGAGGGCTGCAGCGTTTTCAGGTACCTTCCCAGGTATGAGGCGAACCGGGTCTGCGCGTCGCCGCCGTACCGGCATTTGCCGGCGAAATCAACGAAGTAGGTCCACAGGTTGAAGGCAAAGAGGTTGATCAGGAGGAAGACAGCCACGCCGGCGTACGTTGCCCGGTTCCGGCCCCAATCCGCCCCGATGGCGTTCAGGGCTGTTTCCAGGCCGATCGCCGCCAGGAGGATCGCGGCCGGGAGGATCATCAGCACGCGGTAGGAATCGGCCGTGGCGGGGATGGAAAACAACCCGATGGCGAGCGGCCCGACCCAGAAATATCCGTTCAGGAGCAGATGATTGATGGAACGGGTCCTCCACAGCGAGATTCCCAGCCCGAGGAAGAAGAATACGCCGGTGAAGAGGCTGAGCACCGGAATGAGTGAGCCGTAGTAATCGATCGCCGGATAGTAGATGAGGGATAGGAACGCGTGCGCCACCCTGTCGGACAGGATCTGGAGGGCGCTTTGCCCGGTTGCCGCCATTTGCGCCGTCAGCCAGCCGGATTGAAGGGTGCCTTCCAGGTTCAGTCGTTCGAAGAAATCCGCGGGATGGGATGAGGCGAATACCGCCTCCGGGAGCAACGTAATTGCCAATCCACCCCAGAAGACGGCGAAAATGCGGCCGGCCTGAGGGAATGATCGCCGGAAGAACAGCAGCACCAGAATGCAAAAAACCAACAGCATGGCGGTGAATAGTTGCGGCGTCAGATAGATGGAGAAATGGATTCCGAGCAGGACGCCGCCGGCCGCCGCCCGCAGGCGGTTTTGTTTTTGCAGGGCGGTCAGGAGCAGATACAACTCCAGCGGCACCAGCCAGGTATCCTGGATGTACCCGACGCCCACAGTACGGCTAAAATTTATGTGCGTGTGCGACATGGCCAGCAGAAGGATGGCGAGGATGGCGATTCGCTTCCCGGAGATCCGACGCGCCAAAAGGTACAGCGCGGGTATGGCAAGCGTTCCGGCGATGGCGGGCATCAGCCGCAGGGAAAGCGGGCTGGTGCCCAGAACCATCATCCCCAGGTTGATCATCTGAAGGTACAATCCGCCGAAATTCTGCCACAGCGCGAAGGGATTGGCGTAGGGTAATTGGATGGAGGAGAGGGCGACGTTGCCGATCCAGCCTTCGTCGCCGTTGATGGTCTGGGGAATATCCCCGAGTTTGTAAAACCGGAGGGCGGCCGCCACACCGGTGACCAGCCCCACCACCAGGATTTCCCTCCAATGCATGCGCCACCAGGCGCTCAGGCCGGACCGCGCAGGCAGGTCTCCGACGAAGGCGGCCAGGTAACAGGCCGCGGCGCCGAACCACATCGTCATTACGGGGAGGTAATTCTGGCGGTCGAATTGCAGGAACAACAGCATCATCACGGTCGCCAGGATGCTGAACAGGACCGCGGCCGCGATCCAAATTCCCCGGCGGGGAAGCCGCAGGTCGGCCGTCCGGCGGATCTCCGCCGCGGAGGGTTTGATAAGCAGCGTGGTGAGAAAGAGGACGACGCCCACCGCGATTAAACCCATCGCCAGGGCGATGTTCTGTTCCGGTTTCTCTGGATAGGAATAAAGGAAAAGAAAAGCGGTGAGATTCAGCAATATGGCGATAGCCGCAAGGATCCTGCGCCATGGGGACGGCGTGTGGGTGTGAGGGGATGGGGTATTGGGTTGGGGGGAAAGGGGCTCAGTCCGTAATGGCGGCGGCGCTGGCGGTTGGGGCGATGGAGACTCGGTTGGTGAGGGCGGCGGCTCGGGTATTTGGGGGAAAGGCGTTTCTGTCATGTATCCATCCTCGGAGAAGTGATTGCGTTGCAAATCCGCAGCGGTAGGCGTTGCCCGGTTCATCCCGCGCCGGCGTTCCGGTTGGTCACCGCCGGATGGTCGCCGTTCCACCCCCCGGCCGGTGCTGGGGTCTTTCCTTCAATGTGCCACACGGGCAGGCGCGGAACGGGGTGGAATTGCGGCGGCGGGACCGGTGACCCTATTCTATAAATTCATGCGGAAAAAGGAAAGGCGAACTCGAGACAACCGGGCGTATTTTTCGCGGATGTGGAAAAAACACGCCGAGTTTTATGCGGTCTTTATGCGGGATGTGACCCCATCCGGCCGACGGCGTGGAATTTGACTCAGGCCCTGTTGGAGAGTACACTCCAGGCAATCCCTTTTCCAGGAGGAGAATATGCCCGAGCGATACCGTCTGGTGATGAATGTGGGCCCCAACCCCGGCAAGGTGTTTGAGTTGACGATGGATTCGATGAGCATCGGCCGCGAGGCCAGCAACGATATCGTCGTCCAGGATGCCGAACTTTCCCGCAACCATGCGCGCATCTCCCGCCGCGGCGGTGGGTATGTGCTCGAGGATCTCGGGTCGACCAACGGTACGTTTATCAACCGCCAGCGGCTCACCGCGCCGCGCAACCTCGCCCCCGGCGACGAAGTCGGACTGGGGGAAAATGTTTTACTGACGTTCCAGGGCGAGGGGGCCGCCGCAACCGTAGCCGCCTCCGGACGGCAGGCCGCAACGCGCCAACCGGCTCCTCCCCAGCCGCCGTACGCGCCTCCGCCGCAGCCGCAATACGCGCCTCCGCCGCCCGCCAAGGCGGGCAAAAGCAATAGGGGCCTGATCATCGGCTGCCTGGTGGTCGCCGGCTTGTGCATCCTGGCGCTGATCGGGGCGGTCATTTTTGACTCGATGAATTTGTACTGCGTCTCACCCTTCAATATGCTCTTTGGGTTGATAACCACCTGCGGATAAGCTTGGATTTCCAACGGCATACAGAACACACAACAAGCGGCTCGCAAGAGCCGCTTGTTGTTTACTGCCTCGGTTGGGGGGGAGGTGTATTTTCCCCGGTTGGACGGGAGAGGGATGGTTTATAATATCCTTCCGCTGCAGTTTTCGGCTGTCCTATCCGGCGGAAAATTCAAAAACCTGGAGGGAAATGCGAATGAAACGCCGAATTGGTCTGTTGGCCTGGATTATTCCATCGGTCGTTGTTCTTTTTGCCTGCTCGTTCTCCCAAGTCTCGGAAATTAAAGACACCGTCGGTGCGGCCGTGACCGCCGCCAATGCGGAGGCAACCACCGCCAACGCCGGGGCGACGTCCGCCTCCGCGAAAACCGAAATTTATAGGGACGATTTCTCGGACAGTACCAGCGGCTGGGATTCGCTCACCGACGATTTCGGGACGACCGATTATTCGAACGGAAAATACGAGATCACGATCCCCGATTCCAATTCGTATATGTTTGCCACGCCCAGCACCTTTGCGGATACCGCCGATGTAAGCATCGAAGTCGACATCCTCAAATCCGACGATGTTCCGCACGATATGGGAATTATCTGCCGCTACCAGGATCCGGATAACTTCTATTACCTTCTGGTGTCGTCCGACGGATGGTTCACCATCGGGAAATTCATCGACGGCACAGAGGAGTTTATCGGAACCACGGAAATGCGGGAGGATAAAGGCGGCGTGATTCATCTGGATACGGCCGACAACCACCTGCGGGCGGATTGCGTCGGGGATACGCTTACGCTCTACGCCAACGGCACCAAGCTTTTCCAGGTCCAGGATACCGATTTTGCGAAAGGGAACGTCGGGTTGATCGCCGGAGCCTATGAGGATACGCCCATCACGGTATTCTTCGATAATTTCATCGTCACCAAACCGTAATCGCCGGGATCGGCACAGCGAGACCCGGGCACGAATGACCTTCTACCACATCTGAATAAAAAACGAGCGGCTGGCAAGGGCCGCTCGTTTTTTATTGGGTTTCTGTCCTAACCACCTACCCTTAGTGTGATTTATAAAAAGGATGATCTTCTTCTCCCCCTCCCTCCTTTGCGGAACACGGGAAGGAGGGAGGGGTCAGGGGTGGGAGGATAGGACAGTGATCCGGCAGGGCTTGGCCGCCCATTTATTCCTCTTTTTGAATTATCGTCATCCCGCCCATCCACGGCCGCAGGACTTCCGGAACCATTATCTCGCCTTCGGCGGTTTGAAAGTTCTCCATCACCGCGATCATCGTGCGCGGCAGCGCCAGCCCGGAGCCGTTCAAGGTATGGACGAATTCGGGCTTGGCGCCCTTCTCCGGACGGTAGCGGATCCCGGACCGGCGCGCCTGAAAATCGCCGTCGCTGCTGACCGAGGAGACCTCGAGCCACTCGGCAACGCCCGGCGACCATACTTCCAGATCGTAGGTGCGGGTCGCGCAGAAACCGAGATCCCCGGTGCAGAGCTGCTTGACCCGGTAGGTCAGCCCAAGCCCCTGAAGCACGGCTTCCGCGTCCGCAAGCATCGCCTCGAGTTCCGCATCCGCGTTTTCCGGGCGGGTGAATTTGTACATTTCCACCTTGTCAAACTGATGCCCGCGTTTGATCCCGCGCACATCCCTTCCGGCGGCCATCTTTTCCCGCCGGAAGCAGGCGGTGTAGGCGGTATAGCGCAGCGGCAGCCGGTCCGGCTCGAGGATTTCCCCGGCGTGCAGATTGGTCAGCGGCACCTCGGCGGTGGGCACCATCCACAGATCCTCTTCCGCGTCCCGGTAAAGGTTGTCGGCGAATTTCGGAAGCTGGCCGGCGTTGAAGAGCGCTTCGCCGCGCACCAGGTAGGGCGGGTAGACTTCGCGGTAGCCCTGGCGGATGTGCAGATCGAGCATCCAGGAGATCAGCGCCCGCTGCAGCCGGGCGCCGGCGCCGTAAAGAATATAGAAGCGCGATCCGGTCATGCGCGCGCCCTGTTCGAAATCGAGAATTCCAAGCGCGGGGGCGAGATCCCAGTGGGCTTTGGGTTCGAAGGGAAGCGGTTTCGGCTCGCCCGAGGCGCGCAGGATGACATTCTCGTTTTCGTCGCGGCCGGCC
>Ga0315536_1000547_pt1 | contig 18806 bp, 11 predicted proteins | sample SalMarSW160230MG_FD_203093 | JGI IMG/M metagenome (GOLD analysis project Ga0315536, IMG submission 203093) | Salt marsh sediment microbial communities from the Plum Island Ecosystem LTER, Massachusetts, United States - Salt Marsh Sediment SW1602-30 ...
TTCCTTGTGATCTATACTATTCAGACTTGGATGGCGATTGGAATGCTAACGGCAATACGATTTACGGGGAGATCGATGATGATATTGATATGTATCCCGATGTGTTTGTCGGCAGGGCTCCTGTTGAAAATTCAGAAGAAGCGGATGCATTCGTGAATAAAATTTTAACTTATGAAAAAAATGCATTGAATGGCAATGAGTTGAATATGTTATTTCTGGGAGAAGTTCTGTGGTCGGAACCCTATACGAATTCTGGTGAGGGTAAGGATTATATCGATAAAATGTATGTACCGGACCGATTTGACCCGGTTACAAAACTTTATGAGCATAATGGTAACGAAAACAAAGAATCGGTAATGAATGCAATCAATCAAGGACAGAACATCATTAATCACTGTGGCCATGCCGGGAAGTTATTGATGAGTATCGGTGACGGATTGATATCTTGTGAGGACATGGATCTTCTGGAGAATGGCCCTTACTATTCAATTTTGTTTTCCATTGGTTGCTGGCCAGCTGCTTTTGATTATGAATGTATTGCCGAGCATTTTGTGATCAATCCCAACGGCGGAGGTGTTGCTTTTATCGGGAATTCCCGTTATGGCTGGGGAAGTCCCGGTAATCCTGTTTATGGTTACTCAGATCGTTTCGACCAGCAGTTTTTCAAAAATCTTTTCATTAATGATATAAATCACATTGGCGGTGCACTGGGTGCTGCAAAATCGGTTTATGTACCGTATGCTGCACAGAAAAATGTATACCGCTGGTGTGAATACGAGGTTAATTTATTGGGTGATCCCGAAATGCCCGTATGGACGGATGTCGCAGGAACAATGATCGTTCAACATCCATCCACGCTGCCTGTTGGGGAAAGTCGATGTACGATAACCGTTACGGATGATAGTCACCGTCCTCTGGAAGAAGCCCTGGTCTGCCTGATGCAGGGCGAAGAAGTGTATCAAACAGGAATAACGGGACTGGATGGAACCTTACGTTTAGATGTATCAACATTAAATTTGGCAGATAATCTGCAGATAACCGTGACCGCTCACAATTTCCTGCCGTACGAAAATACAATTTCTATATATACAGATGAACCGTGCGTACAGATCGCTTCGTATACAACCAACGGTTCGGCACAGGGTCATGTTATCCCCGATGCGGTGGTTTCCATGAATTGTTGTTTTAAAAATTATGGAACTGTTTCAGCAAACAATATTTCTGCCGTTCTCTATTGCAAAAATACAAAAATAGTTTGGATTGACAGTACTGAATCAATAGGTACAATTCCAGCAGGCGATTCAATTGTCATCTCAAATGCTTTCTCATTTCACATTGGTTCCAATCTTGTTAATGGTGAAGTGATCCATTTGAGATCAGAAATAACAGATTTTGGGGAAAACACATGGACCGGAATAATCGGAATAACAGGAACAACCCCGCTTTTATCCTCCGGTTTTTATCAGATGTCTGATTCATCGAATGGGGACGGTGATAATTTTGCCGAACCGGGCGAAACAATAATCCTGACTTTAGCTGTTCAAAATAGAGGATTGGCTTCAGCACAAAATACCACGATTACCATTAACCGTAATTCGCCCTTTCTTTCCTTGTCTCACGCTTCTCTTGATTGCGGAGAAATATTGCCCGACAGCACAAAGACAATATCGCTTGATATGACTGTCGGAACAGATTGTCCGAATCCAGCTTTTCCCCAAATCGGACTATTGATGGAAACCGATGGGGATTATCAGTTTACAGACAGCATTTTGGTATCCGTAGGGGAATTCGGTGTTCAGGATAATATGGAATTTAGCGATAGTATTTGGACACATACCGGCTCACCCGACTTATGGTATCTCACCTCGGATCGGAGACATTCCGGAAATTTCAGCTGGCATTGCGGGAACAGGGAAACCATCGTATTCGATAACGATATGGATAACCGTCTTGAATCCAGCTCTTTTATAATAGACCAAAATTCCGAGCTTTCCTTCTGGTGCTGGTATGAATTTCCCAACTACGGAGTGAACGGCATTCACCCCGAAATCAATGACGGCTCCGGTTGGGAAAATTTGGACTTTATCGGAAGCGGCGGTGCCTTGGGGATTTTGCCTACCGGCAATGATTGGTTAAAATACAGTTATGATTTATCTCATTACCCTGCCGGGACTTTGGTAAAATTGCGTTTCCGATTTGTTAGTGATTTGGAAGAAGTCACAGAGGGCATCTATATTGATGATGTAATCGTTCAAAATAAAAACAAAGGGATAACCTTTCCACCCTATCCAGAACCCTTCTCACCCTATCCCAAACTGATCTGTGAAAATGTGGATAACCATTTAAAACTTTCCTGGGAGAGTAATGCTGGGGAGATCGAGCATTATGAAGAGGACGGTTACGCTTTCCAGGGATATAATGTATATCAATTCCATTCGCTGGTACCCGTAAAGTCAAACAGCGTACGGGTTGCAACATTTGATATCATCGATGGCATTACGGAGATCGTGGAAGATATTATCGATCCGGATACCGGTCTGCCAACTCAGATTACTCAACAGTATGGCTCTGATTCCGGCATTCAAAGAAACTGCAAGATTGAGAAAGATTATCTGGAAAATAATCATCTGATCAAAGGCAAACCCTATTATTTTGCGGTGACCGCTTATACTTACAATCCGGCAGAACAGGTGATGCCAAAATACACAGAAAGTATCATCGATGTGATAGAAATTGGTTATCTCGAAGGCGCTCCAGGTCTGGCATGGATGGATACAATTCGAGTAACCCATACTGCAGGAGAAAGCAATGGCAGCATCGTACCATTGGTTATTGACCCAGCTCTTTTGACCGGCCATGATTATCGCGTTGATTTCAATCCTGCTTTGGATTCAGGTTTGGTATGGAATTTAACGGATATAACAACCAATACAGTGTTATTACATAACCAGATAAATTTGAGTGGAGATGATAACTATCCCGATGTAGATGGGTTCAAAATCATTGTAAAAGATGCAAGTCAACTGTCTTATTATTCAATCCAGTACCCTGAAATGAATCCGCTGCAGGGGAATTATTACTATATCGCAGATTTTTATCTATTCGGTCTGTCAGAAACTTCGAGGGCAATAGATGTTTTTGGCAGAGGAACGGATAATCGTTTTGAATTGGGAAAGGACTATGAATTACGATTTACCGGCGAGTATGAAAATCCGGATGCTAAAATTGTAACTATCAAAGAAGGAACCGGTTCCGTGGCAACACTTTATGGCGCGTTGTGTTATGAATTACAGGATCATCCGATGAATCCAAATCCGGGATCAAATGATCCATTTACAGTTCGCATCCCTTTTGAGGTCTGGAATATCGATGACAACAGACAGGTGAATGTTCTTCTCTACGATCGATTTCAGTTTTTGTCGGATACGCCATTTTATGCTTTTAATCCGTCATTTGACATGTACTTTCATATTCTAAATACTCCCTACAAAGAAACTGCAGTGGACACCAGTAGCAGTGAACTTGACAGCCTTACCTGGAGTTTAATTTCCGGGAATATGTTTTTCAATACCGGAGACAGGATCCAGATTCTTTATGAGAATATATTCACAACAGAAGATGTTTTTGTATTTACAGCAGATCCGAACATGCTGATAGATAATAATAATCCGATACTTCCTGAGAATGTTGAATTATATCAGAATTATCCCAATCCGTTTAATCCGTCAACAACAATTTCATTTTCCCTGCCAAAAAGTGAGATAGTGAAAATAAAAATATACGATATCCTGGGAAGGGGAATTCGGACACTCGTTAATAGCAGAATGCAGGTCGGATTAAAGAAGGTGGAATGGGATGGAAAGGATACATATGGCAGGGCTGTGCCGAGCGGGATTTATTTTTACCGGCTGGAAACAGAGAATTGCCGATCCGTGCAAAAGATGCTCCTTCTACGTTAATTCATATTTCTCTATTATGTTTCATTCCACTCATCCGACCAGACCTGTGATGTCAGGAGAGAGTCTCCGGTTTCTGAAAAGAAAGACGGTCAAATAACAAAAATTCGATTTCATTGAAATCCGAGACCATCGGCCTACCAATTATATCTTGACAAGGTATCAAGAAATCGGTATATTTTAAACAGATTGATGGTGAAATCGATGTTGTTTTCCCCCTCGCCTTGTCTATTCAGGGGGATTTTTCTTGTATAAGCGTAGACCCAATGATACTGACAAAAATCACCCTCCACGGTTTCAAATCATTCGCTAAAAAGATTGAGCTGAAATTCGGGAATCACATTACAGCTGTCGTTGGTCCCAACGGATGCGGAAAAACGAATATTGTTGATGCGATCCGCTGGGGACTGGGCGAACAGAAACAATCCGTGCTTCGTACTGACCGGATGGAAAATGTTATTTTCGGAGGAGCGCAGTCGTCCCGCCCGCTCGGCATGGCCGAAGTGACCGTCCATTTCAACAATGCCAGCCATCTTCTTCCCATCGATTATTCCGAAGTAGCCATCACGCGGCGTCTTTATCGTTCAGGGGAAAGCGAGTATCTGCTCAACAAGAACGTCGTGCGGCTCAAGGACGTGCACGATCTTCTCATGGATACCGGTATCGGTACGGATGCCTATTCGGTGATCGAACTTAAAATGGTTGAAGACATTTTAAGCGAGAAAACCGAAGACCGTCGGAGATTGTTGGAAGAAGCCGCCGGAGTAACCAAATACAAATACCGATTAAAAGCGGCCATGCGAAAACTGGATGCAACGCAGAACGACCTTCTGCGGATCAACGATATCATCCGGGAAGTGGAACGTTCGGTGAATTCCCTAAAAAGACAGGTCAATCGCGCCAGACAATATCAACTGCTCCATGAACAAACAAAGGAAATCGACCTTAAAAGAAGCAGCCAGCTTTTAAGCCAGCTCAAGGAAAAAATCAAACCATTGAAAGCGGAACTGAATTCGCTTCGGGGCCAGAAAGACGGACGGACCACCGAAATTGTCAAGGAAGAAACCGATCTGGAAACGCTTCGCCTGAAAGTCGTCGAACAGGAAAAAATTCTCACTCGGACCCAGGAACAGCTCAACGAAACGCTCGATCAGGTGCGCCGAACCGAAGGAGACATTCGGGTAAACAAGGAGCGGATTTCCTCGCTCGAGGAACAGATTACAAGAAATAAAAACGAGATCGAGGGGCTGAAAAAACGACTGGAAGACCAAAAGAATCATCTTAAAGTTTCAGTACAAAACCGGGAAGCGCTTCAGGTGAAAATTACAAGCACAGGGAGAATTTTCAACAACAAGAAAAACGAGTTAACCGTCTTCCAGCAGGGATTGAATTTAAAGCGTCTCGAACTCAACAAGAAAAAAAGAGAGTTTATCGAACATCTTGAAAAATTGAACCGATTGAACAATGAAGAAACAAAACTCCGGACAAAAATAGACAACAGCAAGGGACGGTTGGAACGGCTGGAAGAAGAAGATCTGTTTCTGCATGAAGTTCAAAAAACATCCCAGCTCAACCTGAACCAAAGTGATCAGATCTATAACAATTTCCAAAAAGAGAGACATCAAAAAATCCAGATAAAAGAAAAAATCCTGAAAGAAGAAAACAAAATCAGAGAAGCGCTTAAAAAATCCCAGGAAGATATGCTGCAGTATCAGGGAGAAAAAAATCTGATCCAGGGAAGATTGAATCTGCTTCTCAATGTGATTGAATCTAAGGAAGGCGTTGCCGACGGTACAAAAAAATTACTGGCTGAAAAAACAAGCGGTATGGTTGGCATTTTAGCGGAAGCGATAGAAGTTGCTTCGGAACACCGTTTGGCCATTGAAACCGGTCTTGGGGAAGCCGCCCGTTACTTAATATTCGAAAAAAACGCATCGGCCTATCAGGCTATAGAAGTGCTGAAAAAGAAGGGGGGCGGAAAGACAACCATTGTCTGTCTGGACCGTCTCAAGTCGCTTCCTGAAAAAATAATGCAGCCTGCCCTGCCGAAAGATATCGACATCATCGGATGGGGCAACGCACTGGTCGGAAGTGACTCAAAATTCACGCTTCTCACCAACTATCTGTTGGGCGACCTTCTCGTCGTCAGGGATCTGCAACAGGCTCAAAAAGCAGCCTCGTTTTTTTCCGGCACGGGGTTCAGATGCGTGACACTGAACGGCGAACTGGTGACAGACTGGGGCCTGATACAGACCAAAGATATTCTGAAACAGGAACTGGGTATGGTGGGGCGGCAAAAACGTGTCGGGGAACTGGAAGAACAGTTAATAAAAATCGAAGCCTCCATTCAGAAAGAACAGACGAAACGCGCTGAAATTGAGTCTGATACAATAAAAATACAGAATGAAAAAGAGCTTTCCGAAAAATCTCTTAAAAGTGTCGAGGAACAAATCTCGGAGCTGGAAAAGCAGCGTGTCAAGCATCAGTTCGAAAAAGAGAAAGCCGATGAAACGCTCCAAAAACACGCGCTTGAACGTCAGAATCTTCTCAAGGAAATCGAGAATAGCAATACTGAGACAGAAAATATCCGTTCCCAGTCGAGTCAATGTATCGAAGAACGTGAAAAAATCGAACAGGTCACAAATAAACTACAGAGCGAAGTGGATCGATTGGAAGATGAGGAACGTACAAAAGAAGAAGAAGTACATCAACAGAATCTTTTGCTTGTGCGTTTCAACGGGGAAGCCCAGAATCTGGATTACGATATCGAACGATCCCAGAATTTGATAAAGGATATCGAAACGACGATTCAGGAAAGAATCGATCAGACAGAAAAGGCGAAAGAAGAAATCGCCAAATCGAAAGAAAATAATGAAAACAATGAAAAACTGCTGACAGAAAGTTTTTCAAAAAAAAGCGAGATGGAAATTAGCCAACACGATCAGGATGAACAATACAAACTTCTCCGGGAACAGTTAGATCAGCATGAAAAGGAAATTCGACAGGTCCGAAAAGACCGCGACGATGTTTCCGAGAAAATCCATCAAATGGATATTACCCTTTCTGATCTGGAGCATCAAGCCAAGTCACTAAAGGACCGTATTCGTGATGTTTATGAAACCGATCTCGAAAAACTGAAATACGAAGAACATATCGATATGGATAGCGCAGAAGAAGAGATCGAATCACTCAAAAGCAAAATAAAAGCTCTTGGCCCTGTCAACCTGGCCGCCCTGGACGAATATACCCAGAATAAAGAGCGAATGGATTTTCTCATTCAACAGCGGGAGGATCTGCTTTCGGCAGAGGAGACATTGAACGGCACAATTCAAAAAATCAATGAAACGGCCAGGCAGCGGTTTACTGAAGTTTTCGGAAAAGTCCGAAACAATTTCAAGGAAACGTTTCAAAGGTTCTTCCAGGGGGGAGAATCCGATCTACGATTGGTGGAAGGAGAAGATCCTCTCGAAGCTGGAATTGAAATCTTTGCCCGGCCCGCAGGAAAACAGCTCCGTGACCTGAGCCTGCTTTCCGGAGGAGAAAGGGCTTTAACGGCCATCTCACTGCTGTTTGCGCTCTATATGGTCAAACCCAGTCCGTTCTGTATTCTGGATGAGATTGATGCGCCGCTTGATGATGCAAACATAGGAAGATTCACGCGAGTCCTCGGTGAATATGCCGGGAAAACCCAGTTTATCATTGTTACCCATAATAAAATGACCATGAAAGCTGCAGATACCCTTTACGGTGTTACAATGGAAGAAGAAGGTGTTTCAAAAGTCGTTTCTGTCAAGTTTGAGAATGGCTAAAAAAGGAAAGGGGCGTAAATTTTATGAAACGATATCTTTTATTATTTTGTATGACGATGCTTTTCATTCCGACATTCTCACAGGCAGAAGGAATACGCGGAGGTACGATTTTCTATGAAATCGACATTGCCCGTTTTAGAACGGCCGAGGATTGGACATATCTGGAAATCTATTTCTCCATTCCGCGCGATGGTTTGTCTCATGACGCTTTATCTCATCAAAAAGCCGATGATGGTTATAAAGCATCGTTTGAAATGGGGATCAGCCTGTTTTCCGGAGATTCTCTGATTTCGGAAAAAACCGTTCAAAACATCGATCCTGTTGCTTCGCTCGATGAAATCAAACAGGGTCAGCGGCTTTTCAATGCATTCTCTCTTTATCTGAAAAAAGGGACCTATAAACTCCGTACTCACGTAACGGATCTTTTAAAAATGCAGGGAGGATGGCATGAAATGGATATTGAGATCACGCCATTTTCATCGACGAATCTGGATATGAGTGATATTGAATTAAGCACAAACATTTCGAGAGATACAACCAAAACCATATTTACCAAAAACGGGTACAGAGTTATTCCAAATCCGGGCAGTCTTTTCGGCCTTGAAGTGCCTATTTTATTTTACTATTGTGAAATTTACAATCTGTCTCAGCTTGAAACAGACAAAGATTCCAGCTATACTGTCCAGTCTGTAATTAAAGACATTGATGGAAATCTGGTGAAGGAACTGGACCAGAAAATTAAAATGCGAATGGGTACTGATGTTGTTGAAATAGGAAAAACGAATGTGGCCGGCTTAACCTCCGGCAATTACCGTCTTCAAATCACTGTAACCGATGGGTCCACGGGGAAATCAATATCCAGAGATAAAGATTTTGTTGTTTACAGACATGCGGACTTTATTCAAAAGGGCAGTGCAAAAACACAGGAATCTGGCGAGAAAATGACAGATGAATTTAGCGGGTTAACCGAAGGAGAGCTGGACTCAACATTCGAACTTTGCCGGTATATTGCTACTGGGAAAGAAAGGAAACAATATAAAAAATTGGATTTAATCGGAAAACGTACCTTTTTAAAAAGCTTCTGGAGACAACGCGACAAAGACCCTCTGACCGAATTCAACGAATATAAACAGGAATATTATCAACGTGTTAATATGGCCAACGCCCGATTTTCAAGCACATTTAAAAAAGGTTGGAAAACCGATCGCGGAATGATCTATATCAAAAATGGAGAACCCGACGAAATAGAAAGACATCCCTATCAAATGAGTCAAAAAGCATACGAAATCTGGTTCTATTATTCTATTGAAGGGGGTGTTCAATATTATTTCGTGGATATCCGCGGCATGGGAGAAATGCAATTGGTTAACTCTACTGCCAGAAATGAAATTCACGATGATGACTGGGAAAGATGGTTGGAGTAAACTGAAAAGTTAATATTTTTTAAATATTTAAATATAAAAGGGCCTTGAACGATTTATTCAAGACCTTCATTTTTGTAACGGGGATAGGATTGCCAAACAGAGCTTACGCTCTATCTGGCCTATGTAAGGACAAAATTATTATAGCGTCCCGCTTACGCGGGACTATCATAGTCAAACCTTTATTCGAATCCCCTCGCATTATATAAAGAAAGAGGGATCACTCAAAGAGTGATCCCTCTTTCTTTTCGTAGCGGGGGTAGGATTCGAACCTACGACCTTTGGGTTATGAGCCCAACGAGCTACCAACTGCTCCACCCCGCGGTTTGTTTAGACTAATTAATATAAGTAATTTTTTTAAAATGTCAAGACCTTTAATTGACCGATTAATCTCTATTAAGGATCAAGTCTTCGATAATTGCATTTCTGTACAACCCCATAAAAAAAGCCCGTGTAACGGGCCTGCCTGTCTTTATGTATTCCTGGTTTATTTATTTTTTGGACTTTTTCCCTGGAGCGCGTTGATCTTGTCCCTTAATTTCGCAGCATCCTCGTATCGTTCTTCCTGAACTGCCTTTTGAAGTTCAAGATTGAGAAGCTGTGCTTCCTCTTCTTCTCCATATTTCGCTGTTTCGGTTTCGATCTCGTTGCTGATAGAGGCTTTCTGCATCACTTCTTCATCAACAAAAATTGGTGCACTGACTCTCAGAGCAAGCGCAATGGCATCACTGGGTCGTGCATCCACTTTCGACTGAGTGCCATTTTTCTTGATATCAATAATAGCATAATATGTGTTTTCTTTTAAATCACTCACAACAACACGGGATACATCTGCTTTCACGGAATCGAGTATATTTTTAAGCAGGTCATGTGTCATCGGACGTGGCGGCTTAACTTTTTCTAAATGCAGTGCAATCGCCTGGGCTTCCGCAGGCCCCACAACGATAGGCAGCCAGCGGTGATAGGTATCATCTTTTAAAATGACGACAAATCGGTTGCTCGAAGTATCCAGTGTCACACGTTCAACGCGTACGGCCACAATCATCAGATTTTCCTTTTCTCCCATGAATTCGTATGAAGCATAGAAATAAATTATGAAAAAATCAAGTAAAATTTTAAAAGGAGTCTTCAGCCATTATGTAGTGAGGTGAAATCGATATTAACGCGAAAAAGGGATCTGAAAATATTTTGCCGGATATTTGCGTTTTTTTCTTCCGACTGCAATCTTTGGATAATAGACTTGATTTTCTGCCGCCTCGTCGTTCCGTCCGCCGGACACAATCTGGGAAATTGAGGGAATTGGTATTCAAGAGCCAATTCTTTGATTAAAGCTTCCTCGATATAGAAAAAGGGACGAATAATATGCATTTTTCCTTTAAAAATTTTCTGCACGGGATACATGGCTTCGATCTTTCGGCCAAACATGATATTGATGAGAAGCGTCTCTATGATATCATCTTTATGATGGCCATAAGCAATTTTGTTGCATTGATTTTCGTGGGCCGTTTCATACATGGTTTTCCGACGATATTGGGAACAGATAAAACAGGGATTTTTTTTTGCATCGCCAGAAAAAGCTTTGTTGCTGATTTTTGTTTTTACAATCCGATATTCCACATTCATTTCCTGGAATAGTCGCTCCAGGTTTTCAGAGAGTTTTCCGCCGTCTTCCTTAAATCCCAGATCGATGTGAACGGCGATCAAAAAAAAATCATTGGTCACGTGGATGAAACCGTCCTTTAAAAACTTCAGCAGCGCGAGACTGTCCGATCCGCCGGAAACGCCCACGAGAATCCGGTCTCCGGGCCGGATCATCTGATAATCCAAGATGGCTTTCTCTGTCCGGTTGCGGAGCGTTTTATACAACCGGGACGGTTTTTGAAAATCAGTTCGAATGGAATGTCTCCAGAGCCCAAAGTATGGAAGGGGTGATATCTGCCAGGGAGCTTATTCTGTCTTTTAATTTGTTGCGTCCCCGGCCCCATATGATTGTCATGACTTGATTTCGCGTATGTGTTTTAACAGAAATATCTTCGATATTGCCGTGATCACTTGTAAGAATTACAGTCTGTTTGTCGAGATCGACCAAAGACAGAAGTGTATCCAAAAAAAGATCAATTTTAAAAATTTCAGAGCAGGCCCGGTCCAATTGTTGGCTGTGGCCGGCTTTATCTGTCAAAAAATATTCATAGAGAATAAAATCATATCGATTTAAAGATTCTGCAAGAACTTCCGCTGCTTTTTGAACAGAAAAAAGAGGCAAATCAAATCCGCGCTGAATCAATCCTTCATTGGTCATGTCATGATAGATCGAACGTTCACGAACGATATCTTCCAATCCGAAAAAAGGGATGCCTGCAGCCAACGTTAAAATGGTCGTTACAGATAGTTTCCATTTGATATTTTCCGGTAGAGAGAAAAAGGCAGGGCGGTATGCGTTGATGAAAACAGAACGGAATCCCCTTTCTTTTGTTTTTTTCAAGATGGAATGCCTTTTCAAAATATCGCGCAGCTTCTGATTGGGAAACCCCTGAAGATGCCTTCCCAGGGATTGCGAACAGTTCACTCCGGAAAACAGGGTTGCCTGGCCAGTTGCGCTCTGGGGCAGCCCGGCAACTCCAAGTGTTGCTTCTGCCGGTGCGAGAATTCCGTGATCATTGGAATCATTCAGGCCGTTCATAAATCGTGAAAGATGTTTGATCCCACGGGCAGCACAGGGATTTTTCCGGGGATCTTTTTCCCCGAGGCCCAGTCCGTCCACAAAAATAAGAATCATCACGGCGAATATCCGAGCTCTTTGACATAGACGCTTTTTTTGCGCCACTTTTTTCTCACTCGCACTTCCAGTTCCAAATAGACGGGCCGTTCCAAAAATTGTTCGATCTTCGAGCGGGCGAGACTGCCGACTTTTTTCAGGGCTGTTCCTTTTTTACCGATCAATATTCCTTTTTGAGAATTTTGTTCGACCGTAATCACTGCCTTGATGAAGTCCTTTTCCCCGGACCTTTCCTTGAATGTCTCGATATGAACCGCTGTCGCATAGGGAATCTCGTCGCCGTAATAGCGAAAAATCTGTTCCCGGACAATCTCGGCGACAAAAAAACGTTCCGGTTCGTCACTCAGCATATCGGCCGGATAAAAGGCGGGATTTTCGGGAAGGTATTTAAGAATCAGGGATTCAAGCAGTTCCAAACCTTCCCTGCGGAGAGCAGATATTGGAATGATTTCCTGAAATATTTCTTTTTTACGAAAACGATCCATCATGGGAAGGAGATGGGCTTTTTTTATCGAATCGATTTTATTGATTACCAGTAATTTTGTAGCGGAAATATCTCGAAGAGAATCGATGATCTGATCATCCCGGTCATTGACCTTTAAAGCGGAAACCATGACCAGAAGAAGATCGGCATCCCTGATGGACTTTTGGGCCGCTTCAAGCATGGCCTCCTGAAGAGAATATTTGGGTTTCATCAATCCAGGCGTGTCGATAAAAATGATCTGGTGCTTTTCGCCGGATAAAATCCCCAATATCCGATGCCGTGTGGTTTGCGGTTTGGGTGAAACAATGGCCAGCTTTTGATGAAAAAAGCTGTTCATGAGCGTGGATTTCCCTACATTTGGTTTCCCGATGATGGCCACATATCCGCATTTGAATTTCGATTGATTTTGACTTTTTTCAGTCATTTTAATAAATACACTTTATTGTTGTGTCGTGATAATAATGACTCAGTATTTCTCCATATCTTTTCCCGCAAAGCGCCATGATTGCCGCTCCGGTCTGACACATGCCCACGCCGTGGCCCCATCCTGCCCCTTTGATAAGAAATCCTGTGGGCGGCAGCCCGTTGGGACCTCGTTTCTCGATGTAAAAACAGGCGCTCCAAAGCGTATTTTCGGACAGCTTTTTGCGTATTTCCAACTCTCCGTTGACTTCAATCGTATCCAGTGTGCCGATGATTTCCAACCGTGTGATCCGTCCCGAAACTCCCCGCTTCATTGGCAGGATATCGAGGATAATCCCGGGTTCCTGTCCTGTCTTTAGCCGAACAATAGACTGGATCTCTTCCTGGGTGTACGGAACTTCCCAGCGGAAGTATTTCTGAGTATATTCGAGAGCTGGCGGGCAGTGTTTGTGGATAGAGTTACAGTACACTTTGGGCCGTGCGTCGATCCAATGCTTGATATTGACTTCGGAATCGAGCGCACCGTACTGGTCATATTGGTAAGGGCCGTCGTATCGGCCTTCCAGATAGGGAGTTGTCTGACTTCCCCAAACCTGTTCGGCACTCTCGCCGTGACCGCCGCAAACCGCCGAGTAAACGGCATCGCAAACTCTGCCGTTGTTATAAAGAACACACCCGGTCGTTGTTTTTACGGCGTGGTCGGATTTATGCGTTCGTTTGTTCAACCCGCTGTAGACCTGACAGTGCACATCCGAGCAGACATCGAACGGATCGGATTGATGAACCACACCCAATTTCGAAAGCAGTTCCGACCGCGCTGCCACGGCCTGCGCTTTCAGCGCCTCGACTGGAAATTCCCCGGACATTTCCGAAGGAACCACACCGAGAAGATACTCTTCTACCGGCAGCTCGTTGATCACAATCAGTTTTCCCTCGTTGTCCAGTTCAAATCGAATGACCTCCGGATAAACCCTTTCTTCTGTTCTTTCCCAGTGATATCCGTTGCCCACTGCCACTTCATAAAGCGTAACAGGAGAACCTCTGAGAACAATCGGTTTGGTCGATTCGAATACCTGGCCGGTCTCAAGATTTCTCAATCGTATCGTTCCGGCTACTTTTTGGGCTATTTCACTCGATACAAAGGTTTCCGTAAGGTTCCATATCGAATCCCGATATGATTCGGCATTTCCCCGGCTTGCGAAAACTTGACGCAGATAAATCCTGTAATATCGATTGTCATTGAGGATGCTTCCATTGAGTTCAAGTCTGCGACCAAACGGTTTGACAAATGTATCCAGCCCGTTGTTTTTGAGATCCTGTGATTTTTCCCTGGCCCTGGCCTCGTCACGAAAGGATCCTGCCACGAGCCAGTAGACATTCCGGGCGGGAACAGACTGTTTCACTTCCGCCCGCCATCGCCTTCCTTCCATGCCTCTGGATAGAAAGGAACCGTCATAGCTCATGATGCGGCATTTCTTTTGAAATGAAAAATCGATATGATCCACACCGCGGACCAGTCCCACACGAATGTATGGCTCGGCTTTCTCGATCAGGATTGGCGGCGGCACAGCACAACCGAAGATAAGAAGTCCGAAAATCAGGAGGCCAAGAACAATCCGTTGCTTCATTCGAGTCCGATTCATTCGTTTGCAGTTTATCATGATTGATTGAAATCGACCATAGCCTGGCGGTACGATTCCGGCGAACCGATATCGAAACGTTTCCCCTGCACGATGTAACCGACAAATCCCTCCTCTTTTCGCAGGATATCCAGGCAGGAAGTGAGTTGGAAATCTCCTTTCTCACGAATGTTCTGCCGAATGCGGTCTTCCAAAACATCAAAAATTTTTGCACTCAAAATATACTGTCCGAATATAGTAAGATAGAGATCGTCTTCCATTCCCTCCACATGCAGATGCTCTTCCGCATAGATTCTTTCAGGCTTCTCGGCAAATTCCGTGATCGAAAGTGTGGAATCTGTTTCTTCCCAGATTCCTCCTGCACAACCGAAATGGTGAATATCGGCTGCGGCTGTCTTTTTCAAACCGACCACACTGCAGCCGGCTTTGTCGTAAACATCCAGGAGCTGGCGCGCACAGGAAACGTCGCTCGAAGATCGATAGATATGATCCCCCAACATCAGTAAAAAGGGCTCTCCGTTGACCCAGTCCCGGGTGCAGAAAACGGCATGCCCGAATCCCTCCTGATGCTCCTGAACTAAAAATTTGATCCTGTGGCCCAAATCGGTAATGTATTGACAGTAGTTCTGATCTTCTTTTGAAAGCCTGTTGAAATTTTCAATGACAGGAACCGTGTTGAAAAATTCTTCGAAGAGTTTCTTGTCCTGCGGTTGAACAATGATGCAGACTTCCTCGATTCCGGCCCGAACAGCCTCTTCGACAAGCGTGAGTATGACCGGTTTGGCCCGGCCGTCACTATCGATAATTGGAAACAACTCCTTCTTCAAAGCTTTCGAAGCCGGGAAAAGATGCGCGCTGAATCCCGCGGCCGGAATGACGGCCTTGCGGATTCTCCGGCCCGTGCCGAGCACCAGTTTGAGACAGGACATCTTCAGATCCTTTTCGATAATCTGAATCACTTTGTCCTGGCTTGTGGCATCTTTGACCAGCAGCTGCGCGGTACCGTCCCCCTGCGATCCAACACCTTTGCCGCCCAGAATATAGGACTGAATTTTCGGATAACCGAGTAGTTTGTGCAAAACCGGCGCAGTCAACTGTGATGGGCAGGCCGGACCCAGACGGTTGTCGAATTCGGATTGGGCAATTTTCATCAATTCACCGAGTACTTCGGCCTCCCCGTTTTCCAGTGCATCAGCTGCCTTGTGAACGAGATCGCGGTTGATTTGCCCCAGATATTTCTGGACGCTCTTCTGGAGATCATTATCCGCGAAAGGGTAGCTCTGATTCAATTTGCTGAGAATTTCCTTGGTGTCTTTTCCGGCGTGCAGATCCACGATCACATAATAGAGGTCCTTCGGCACTTTCAATTCACGGATATCGATCCGCTCCCCATCAAAAATCATGATAATCGGCCGGTTGCCGTAGGCGCATCCCTGATCCATCCGTCCGCAGCGGGAGGGTGTCGTGATCTCTCCCAGATAGGCAAACTCCATCTCTCCCCGAACCGTCATTTTCAAGTCGTATATCCGGTTGAACGCCCTTGCCACAAGGACACAGACCGCGGCGCTCGAAGAAAGTCCTTTCTGAATCGGAAGGTCGGTCAGATAGTTATCGATTTCAAGCCCGCGGACACGGTAATGGGTCAGCACCTGATAGGCCACTCCTGCCGCATAACTGAAAAATCCGCCCTTTTCCGCTTCCTTCAGAAGCGCATCGGCTTTCATGGGGATCTCATACGGGCCTTTGCGCGTGCCGTTGCACAGTGTCGTATGGAGAATCAGTTTGGAAGGATGGGGCTTGACTTCCGCATGCACGCCCTGATTCGTACCGGCAATGATCGTATATCCCTTTTCAAGATCCGCATTGATTCGCCTGTAACCGCCGGCCCAGTCGCTGTGCTCACCGAAAAGACATATTCTTCCGGGGACAAAAATTTTCATGAATTGGATTCCTCATTTATGTTCTGGTTTATCGGTATATGTGTTTCATGAATGGTCATAAATTATTAATCCGTTGTGTATAATTCAGAAAAATGCCGAAAAAGGGATTATTTGCAAGAGTAAAGGTGGATTCCCGCTCAAAACACTGCGGGAATGACAGGGGCAGGGTGTCATTCCTGAAATTTTTAATCAGGAATCCAGGGGTGGAGGTTACAAAATCAATCACTTTTAAATATGAACCTTAATTATGCACAACGGATTTATTTAATCTTTTTTAATTATTTTAGCTCTGTTGCTATTTTTACCAGGGAGTCCCGGAACATGATTTACCACCTCGGCAATTTTTATGTCGATCTCCAATCCATCGAGAGGATTTTTCATAGGAATTATTCCCAATTCAACTGCTTCGTCATACATGGTTTCAATTAATCGAAAATTTTTCGCCAAGTTTGCCTTTTCTTTTTTATTAATTCTCTTTCAAGTTTTTGAATGTTTTTATAATTCTTTATCATTACTTCATCGCCCTTTTCTAACTTACTCATTTTTCATGCTGTAAACCAACTTTTTCATGACTATTTTTCAGGCGGGACATTTAATTCTGTGGCCGCCTGTATACCGGAAGCTACTTCAGGAATAATCCCCAGCCGGACATAAATCGGATGGATTATTTTTTTCAGACCGGGCAGTTTGCTGGCAAAAATAACCGCACCGATAAGAACGGCCGTGCCGCCGATCGTTAAAGTCAACGGGGCACCAATCCGGCTTGCCAGCCCGCCGGCAAACAGGCTGCCGAATGGCGCCGTGCCCAAAAATGCAATCATATAAAAGCTCATCATCCGGCCGCGTTTGTCATCGTCCACGATGGTTTGCAGAACCGTGTTGCTCGAAGCCATCAACATGATCATTCCTAAACCGGTGATCAACATTAAACCCATCGATAACAAAAAGAGTCTGGACAGAGACAGAGAGATCAGTCCGGCGCCAAAGAGAAATGCGGACAGGGGAATGATTCTTTCAAGTCCCAAAGCACTTTTTCTCGATGCAAGAGTGAGCGCACCTGCCAGAGCGCCTGTGCCCGAAGCCCCCATGAGAAAGCCGAAGGTGTGGGAACCGCCGTGAAGAATCTCTTTTGCAAACACAGGCATCAACACGGCGTACGACATTCCCATCAAGCTCACCAAACCGAGCAGCAGGATGATGTCTCTCAGCGGCCGGAACCCAAAAACATACGACATACCTTCCTTCAGTTCGTGCAGAACCCGTGTGGTTTTCGGTTTGATTTCCTTTTTCGGAATCCGCATCATCAACAAAGAAACGATCACAAAGAGATAACTCACTCCGTTTATAAGAAAACAGACGCCTTCTCCAGTCGCGGCAATCAATATCCCGGCAACCGAAGGACCGATCAGTCTTGCGCTGTTAACCATGGAGGAATTTAAAGCAATCGCATTGCCAAGATCGTCTCTTTTGGTTACCATTTCCACGACGAACGCCTGGCGCGCCGGCATGTCAAACGCATTGATCGCACCAAGGAAGACGCCCAGGAGAATGATATGCCAGATCTGAATACTTCTGGAATAATAAAGAGCGACCAGAGCGAAAGCCTGCATCATGGCCAGTATCTGGGTTGCAATTAAAATGTGATAGCGGTTCCACCGGTCGATCAGCACGCCGGCAAACGGGCCGAGTAAAAGCGTCGGGATCTGGCCGGCAAATCCGACCACACCTAATAAGAATGCGGAGCCGGTCTGTTGGTAGACAAGCCAGGGCAGAGCGATCCGCTGCACCCACGTTCCGATCAGAGAAATACTTTGTCCCAAGAAAAACAAACGGTAGTTTCTGTACCTAAGCGAACGAAAGACAAGATTGAGTCCCCTATGTTCAGCCCTAGGATGTTTATTGGTTTCGGTTTTCATATAAAATCACATTTTCCTTTATGCTTTATTCATAGTTCGGATCATTCGTCTCGAAAATTATTTACGCCATCTTTTGAGTGTAGGAATCAAACTCTGTGCCATTTCTTTTGCTTTTTCTTCGGGCATGCCCATCTGTTTGGCGATTTGTATATTCTTTTCGATCTTCTGTTCCAAGGTAATCCCCGCATCCGTAAAATTCCCATCTTTGAAACAGAAGCGGCAATATTCTTTATTTTGACTGTGATCGGAATTCTTTCCAAAATCTTCGGGTTTGGCCATCGGCATGCCGCAGCTCTGGCATAAGGGGATGTTATTTTGATCCATGGAAGCCTCCTATAAAATCGAATCAATTTGAATTTTTTATATCGCTTCGCTCTCTTTGATCACCCTGGATTTCATACTTTGGACAGAAACTGTCTTAGCGAGGAGTCCCGATTCATC
>Ga0315536_1000548_pt1 | contig 18805 bp, 18 predicted proteins | sample SalMarSW160230MG_FD_203093 | JGI IMG/M metagenome (GOLD analysis project Ga0315536, IMG submission 203093) | Salt marsh sediment microbial communities from the Plum Island Ecosystem LTER, Massachusetts, United States - Salt Marsh Sediment SW1602-30 ...
AAAGAAAATGGACGTCATTGTTGGAGGAGGAAAATACGGGAGCGCAGCCGTAGAATACCTTCGAAGAAACAAAAGAGGGTTCATGCTGGTCGATAAAGACCCGAACTGCCTCGCCGTTAAAAAATACAGTCTAAAATCCGCGGGGCAAATGGGGACAGAAGGCGAATACTTTCGTGAAGGAGGTGTTGCCAAAGTTTTAGAGCTTATAGAGCAGCTGAAACCTGAGTACGTGTTTCCAACCGCGCCCATACACATAGCGGCTGAACTGGCGAAAAACAAGTTTAAGCTTGCGCCGTGGGAAGAAGTGATAGACTGCATCCTCGCTAATTTGCCTGCATCGGTGATTCTTAATGTTGGAAGAGGCAACCTCATAGTGAGCTACAACAGAGACAAAGACTGCCTTGCGAAGTGCGAGGCACCGGAAGTGTGCCCGTCCACACGGAAAAGAAAACCCTGCACCATGGATAAACTGATGAAATTCGCCTACCCCGAAGGCGTTGTTCTAGTTAGTTACCAGCTAGCTTCAGGCATGGGCGCTCTCAAAGGTAGTGAACTTTTAGAGTTTTTGGCTCAAGCGGAAAAGAAAGACAAGTTTGTGGTGGCCACGGCTTGCGGTTGCCACGGCTTTTTCACTGCCCTCAAAAAAGTGCCAAGCGACAAATGATTATTTTGCGTTCCGGAAAGCTCGCGTGTAGACGTTAGATGAAACGCCAGCGACCAAGCCGCCTATGGCATCGTTCGTGATTGGCCCCAGCTTCTTCAGTATTCCCGGCTTAGCTTGATCGAACCGAGTGAATTCAAAGATCCCTTTCACTCCCGCGAGGTAGTTGGCTATAGCCAATCCTAAAAGCTCGTCAGCTACAAGTCCTGGGCGCCCCATGAACCTTTCTTTTGACAGTCCAGGTATCAGGCCGTTCTCGGCGTCTTCTTGCGCTCGGAAGCAGGCAACTTCCAAAGTGGAAACATTAACGTCGAAGAGGGCATCAAGAAATTCTTCACGAAGCATTTCAGCGGCTTGTTCTTCCGTGTCTAAGCCAGGATGAGGAACAAACAACTCAAGCGCCGTGTCTACGAGGTCTTTTAGTGATATGCCCTTCTTTTCCAGATAAACCAGTAAAGGTGGAGTTTCGGAAATCATGTTCATCAGCACCCTCTCTAATGGAAGAGTTTGTTTTAAATATTATGTGTTTGGAGAAATGTTTATTAGAGTAGGATGGATAAACCGTCCAGTGGGGAAGTGATGCGTTGAACACTAAATATGTTATTGCAGCAGTTGTCATAATCGTTTTAATAGCGTCAGCGGCGTTTGTTTATGTCTACTATCAGGGGCAGACTTCTGATTCTGGACTCGCTGCTTTGCAGAATCTGGTGGATGACCATGGCTACAAAACCAGCCTAACGGCTTATCCTGAAAAGATTGTTTCGGTTGCGCCTAGTGCAACTGAGATATTGTATGCTATAGGTGCAGGTGATAAGGTCGTGGCGGTCACTGCCTACGATAATTATCCATACGATTTCGCGGCGTGGATTGCGGCAGGCAACATGACAAGCGTGGGTGATTTTACAGCCCCGAATCTGGAGGTAATCACTGCTCTTGAACCCGACTTGATTCTGGCGAGCGGCGGCGTCCAAGCGGAAAGCGTAGACACCTTACGTAACCTTGGATACAAAGTGTTAGTGTTAGATCCAACCAGCGTCGGCGGTATTCTGAATAACATTGAACTTGTTGGAAATGCAACGGGCAATAGTGCTGAGGCAACAGCGCTTGTGAACGAGATAAACAGCCGGATTACAACAGTAGAAAACACAGTAGCGAATGCAGCTAAACCGAAAGTTTACTATGAGGTTTATTATGAAAGCACGTCTTCATGGACAATCGGTGCAAAGGCATGGCAAAGCGAACTCATAGAAATAGCGGGGGGAACCAACATTTTCGGTGACCAGCAAATAGACTACTATCAATATCAAGTTGAAGCGCTTATCGACCGAAATCCCGACGTTATAGTATTGCCTGGTGAAGGCATGGGTACAGGTACAGCGTCAACCTTTGACGCGGTCAAAGCACGACCAGGTTGGGATACAACAAACGCCGTTCAAAATAACCGGCTCTACCAGATTAATTCTGATATTATAGAAAGAGCTGGACCCAGAATAGCAGACGCCATAGAGCAGCTAGCTGCGTTCTTCCATCCTGAACTCTTTTAAACTACCTTTCCTTTTTTTGTGTGAAAACTATGAGCAAAGACGAAGTTGAAAGCACTTTTTTTCGGCGCACTTCACGATGGAAACTTATCGTGGTTCTTCTAGTTTTGGCTTTGTTCGTAACAGTCATAGTTTCTTTAAATGTTGGTTACGCTCAGATTCCTTTTCCTGATATTCTTGGCATACTTGGCAAGCAGATTCCAGTTTTAAATGGCTTCATTGATTCTTCGTTAATTTCACCTCAGAACGCAGCTATAATTCTTCAAATTCGTTTGCCGCGGATACTAGCGGGCGTTTTAGTTGGCGCAGCTTTAGCCGCAGCAGGTGTCCTATACCAAGGCGTATTCAAAAATCCTATGGCGGACTCTTACGTGCTGGGCGTTTCGGCTGGAGCTGCCGTCGGCGCTTCCCTATCCATACTTTCCGGCGTTGGTTTTGTATTTTTGGGGTTACGTCTTGTCCAAGTGGCAGCTTTTGTTGGTGCCGTATCAGCTATGTTCATAGTTTACAACATTTCACGAGTCGGCTCTAGGGTTCCAGTGGCAACGTTGCTGCTTTGTGGAATTGCCGTTAACTTTTTCTTGTTTGCAGTCGTTGGGCTTTTGGAAGTGGTAGCTGGCGACGAGCTTCATTCAATCGTGTTTTGGCTTGTGGGAGGTTTTTCAAACGTTTTGTGGAGAGACATATGGGCGATCCTTCCGTTCATCTTAATTGGCATCGTAGCCTCGTATTTCTACGCTCGTGATCTTAACTTGCTTGCTATGGGTGAAGAAACGGCTCATCATCTCGGCGTAAACGTTGAGAAATCTAAACAAATTCTTCTGGTGCTGGCTTCTTTGACAACAGCCGCAGCTGTCTCCATTTGTGGTCTCGTAGGCTTCGTAGGTTTAATGATTCCGCATCTTACTAGATTGATAATTGGGCCTGACCATCGCATTCTCTTGCCAACTTCTACGATAATCGGCGCGATATTCCTTGTGATTTGCGATGATTTAGCGCGGGTTGTGGCGACTCCATTTGCGTCGACACTGGAATTGCCTGTGGGAATCATTACCATGCTTTTTGGCGCGCCTTTCTTCATTGTTCTTTTTAAGAGGAAAAAACAGAGCTGTGCATCATGAGGGGATTGTGGTAAGTTTGGTTTTGTTAAATGTTGATGGCGTCGAATGCCGCTATGGATCTGTCAAGGTTCTTGAAGATGTGAACCTTAAGGTTGAGGGCGGTGACTTCGTGGGAATTCTTGGACCTAACGGTTCTGGAAAAACAACTTTGCTCAAAAGCATAAGCCGAATCCTTAAACCCCATAAAGGCACTATCCTACTTAATGAAGCGGACATCTACTCTCTCAAAAGTGTTGACGTCGCAAAGCAGATGGCAGTGGTTCCACAGGACACTAGTATCGGTTTCAATTTTGCCGCTTTGGACATCGTTCTAATGGGACGTAATCCTCACATGAAACGGTTCCAGATGGAAAGCGAGAAGGACATGGCTATCGCAAGAAAAGTCATGAACCTAACCAACATCTGGCATTTAGCGGAAAGACCAATAAATGAGTTAAGCGGCGGTGAGAAACAACGCGTAATAATTGCTCGCGCTTTAGCTCAGGAACCGAAAATCTTGTTACTAGATGAACCTTTGACTCATTTGGACATTATCAATCAATTAGAAATTATGGATCTTGTCAAAGACCTTTGCGTAAAAGAGAATTTAATCGTGTTAGCTGTTTTTCACGACTTCAATCTTGCTGCACGTTATTGTAACTCAGCCGTCATGCTTAAGGATAACAAGGTTTTTTCCGCTGGGAGCTTGACTGATGTTCTGACAAGTGAAAACATAAAGAGCGTTTTTCATGTTGACGCCATAGTAAAAAAGCATCTTGTCACTAACTCCATATTTGTTATTCCTTTGTCACCCCAAAAATCTTCGCCCTCCAGAAAATGTTCAATTCACCTAATATGTGGGGCTGGCACGGGAACCGCGTTGATGAAGGTTCTCCTGGATGAGGGTTACAGCGTCACCGCAGGGGTTCTCAACGTTCTGGACACGGACTTTGAGACGGCGCAGTTTTTGAAAATTCCTGTCACCAGTGAAGCACCATTTTCTCTAATAACGGAAAAAACTCACAAGGCGAATTTGGCGATGATATGTGAAGCCAGCACCGTGGTGTTGACTTCTGTTCCGTTTGGTTATGGTAACCTGCAGAATTTGGAGGCGGCTTTGGCTGCTTTGGAGAGGGGAATTCCAACTTTTGTCATTGAAGAGGTTCCCATTGAAAGACGGGATTTCACCAAGGGAAAGGCAAAAGCGCTGCTTACCGAGTTGAAAAGCAAGGGCGCTGAATTCGTTAAGGATCAAAATGAGCTTTTATCTATGCTTAACGTGTCTATTGAAAAGTTTAAGACTGCCAAAGAAGAAAGAGACAGAATTCTTGATCACCTGAAACCTGAAGAAACCAAAATAAAAGGTGTAGGTGAGAAAAGTTAAGGAGGAAAAATTGTATGAAAATTATTGCTGCATGGAGTGGAGGAAAAGACAGCTGCTTTGCATGCTACAAGGCTATTCAAGAAGGTTATGATGTTTCGCAGCTTCTCATCATGATGTCAGACCCGAGCAAATCGAATTTCCACCTGATACGCTCTGACATGCTGGACGCACAATCGCAAGCCATTGGCATTCCAATAGTGAAATGGACAACTAAACCAGACACTTATGAACAAGACTTCAAAAAAGCGTTGGGACAAATGAAAGAGAAGGGCGCGGAAGGCATTGTGACGGGAGACGTTTACGACGTTGCCTTACATGAGGCAGGTTGGCTAGACCGCGTCTGCAAAGAAGTGGGTTTAACGCCGGTAAAGCCATTGTGGCATCGTGACACGCAGCAGATTCTCAGTGAATTCATAAGTGAAGGGTTCAAAGCGACTGTGGTCAGAGTAAAAACTGATGTGCTGGGGATGGAATGGCTTGGAAGAGAAATTAACAAGGAGTTCCTCGACGATTTACTTAAGCTTGGCACGGTAGACCCGTGCGGTGAACGGGGCGAGTTCCACACGTTCGTAACGGATGGCCCATTGTTCAAGAAGCGAATAGAGATTCTCGAAAGCGAAAGGGTAAAGCTTAACGGTAATGGACGGTTAGTAATCAACCGCTTTGACGTTAAGCCTAAAGGGAGTTAATTCAAGCAAATGAAAAAAGTGTTTGATGCGCTGTTGGTCAATAACGAGTTCAAAGCAGAAGCATTCATCAAAGAAATGGACGGCAAAAAACCGCTCTTCGTCTGCACCATAGCCACAACTGAAACCGCCAAGATTCCCGAAATATCTGCGGCGGGAAAACACCCCGAATTCACTGATTACACGCCGCCGGCGGACGCTGAACTGCTTCTGCTGGGCAAATGCAAATGCATCAATGGGGTGCCTGTTACTCCCGACGGGATTCCTACGCCGGCGCTGATAACTATGTCGGCTTTACGACTCGCAGATATTCCTGTTCTGGTCGCAAGTGGCGGATTGAAGGTGAAACCTCAGATTCCGTTTTTGGATTTAGGTGGAAAACCTGGCAGGGATATACAAAGTGGAAACGCAGTGGATAATGTGGAGGAAGTGATTGAACGAGCCACTTTAGCTGGCGAACAATTGGCTAAAACAGCGGACTACTTGGTAATAGGCGAAAGCATACCTGGCGGCACAACAACGGCGCTGGGCGTTCTATCCGCCATGGGCGTAAACGCAGAGGGAAAAGTAAGCAGTAGCATGCCGGATAATCCACACGGGCTAAAGAATGAAACTGCCCGCGCAGGATTAGCGGCTTCAGGCGCAAGTTTCGGCAGCTTGGCGAAAAATCCTGTTAAAGCAATTTCCTGCGTGGGTGACCCTATGATGCCTGCTTTTGCGGGATTAGTGGTTGGCGCCGCTGCGCAGGTTCCTGTTTTGATGGCTGGAGGAACCCAGATGACGGCAGTATTAGCCGTTGTAAACGCGTTGAACCCCGATGTTCTTTGCAACGTGGCAATTGGCACCACAAGATGGGTTGCAAACGACTTATCATCTGATATTAAAGGCATAGTTGCCCAGATCTCGGATGTGCCCGTTTTGGCGGCTGACTTGGACTTTGCGCAGTCCAGATTTTCAGGTCTTCAGGCTTATGAAAAGGGCATTGTTAAAGAAGGGGTGGGTGCAGGAGGCGTTGCCATAGCGGCAATGGCTAAATTAGGTGGTGCCGTAACTAAGGATATGCTGCTTAGAGAGATTGAGAGAAATTATGCGTTACTAATGGGAACAAAGTGATGAGGCTGGATGCTTAAAGAGATCAAGAACCTCTTTTCTTTTCTCACTACCATCCCGGTAGCTATGGATAAAGATATGTTGACTGACGCCGCGAAAGGTATGTTCCTGTTCCCCTTAATAGGCGCGTTTATCGGATTGTTGGCGGGGCTATTTGGTTGGGTGACTTCTATGGTTCTTCCCGGCTTGATTGTTGCAGCGTTGGTGCTTGGGTTTTTGTTGTTAATCACCGGGCTCCATCACACCGATGGCTTGCTTGACTTCGGAGACGGCGTTATGGCTCATGGTTCCCCAGAAAGAAAAATTGAAGTCATGCATGACCAATTGACGGGCGCTGGAGGCTTATCGTTGGGGATAATGACGTTTTTGGCTACCGCCTTCGCCATAGCCGAATTAGACCCGACCTTCATGATACAAGGCTTGGTGGTGGTTGAGGTTTCAGCAAAACTCGCCATGGTCGTTGGCGCTTGGGGCGGAAAAGCCGTTCATCAGGGAATGAGTTCCTCTTTCCTAGAAGCCATGCACGGCAAGAAGGGTGCTGCACGGTTGATTGTGGCCTTAGCAATTTCTTTCGGAATCGCTATCCCGTTGCTACGTTTTGCAGGCGTCGTAGTTATTTTGGCGGCTATTTTGGCGAGCCTTGTCATGGTTGAAATTGCCCACAGACACTTCAAGGGTGTGACAGGTGATGTGCTGGGTGCCACAAACGAACTTACACGGATGGTTTCGTTAATTATTTTGGTGGCGGTGGTCGGGTGGGTTTGACGGCGCTTGTAATGGCTGGAGGCAAAGGCACGCGTATGGTGCTTTCGGAAGAGAAGCCTCTGCTTAGGGTCGGCGGCAAACCAGTCATTGAACATGTTCTTGCGGCTTTGAAAAACGCCAAAAAAGTTAGTTCCATCGTGGTTGCGGTTAGTGATTACACGCCTAAAACCGCTCAGTTAATGAGCCAGCTTAAAGTTTCGGTTGTCAAAACTCCTGGGAAAGAATACGTTTCTGACATGGGATACGCGGTTAGAACTCTTGGGTTGCAAACCGTCTTGGCTATTGGGGCTGACTTTCCGCTGATAACCGCTGAAATCGTTGATGCTATCGTGGAGGGTTATGAACGAAGTGGAAAGCCTGCCTTGAGCGTGGTTGTCTCCATGGAAACAAAGGAGCAGCTGGGGTTAGGTGGAAAATATGGATTTGAATTTAACGGCAAGCGGGTGGTTCCAGCTGGAATAAACGTGATTGATGGGCGAAGGATTGATGAAGAGGAACTGGATGAGGAAATCTACGTTTCAGACAGAAAAGAAGTTGCCATGAACATCAACACCGTTCAAGAGTTAAGAATAGCTGAAAATCTTTTTCAAAAAACACTCAAAGCGTAGTCGTGCAAAGAGCCATACCCCATCCCTTATAAAAAGGTTAAAATCCGCCTCCTTTTAGCGACGAGAACGAGGTGTTCTATTCGCGCGTTTTGATTCTTAGATTGCAGGTGAAATGAGGAGGTTGTTGTTGAGTCTTCACAGTCACACGGCTTTAAGTAAGTCGAGAATTTAATTACCTTGTAATTTGAGCGTTAGCAAGGCTGTCTAGAGCGATGCTGAGTTTGCTCAAAACTATGTCACTGCGAAAAATGGGTTATATCGATGCTTTTACAGAGAATTTCCAAAGAAAAGAAGAAGTGAAGATATACTGCTGCGAAAAACAGACTAAGCCAGAACAAATTTTCTCAAACATGTTTTTATGAAACGGTGAGGCTAAAATATGTGAGGGGGCAATTTAAAATGGAGCTTGCTTTCAAACAATCAGTTAAAAAATGGGTTTCCCTCTCTGCTTTTCTGGGCTTCGCAGTTTTCTTGCTTTACCTTTATTTCTTCACGGACATTGTAGGTGTCGCATCGGTTATAGGAAGAACAAACCTGTTCGTTTACAGTTTGGCTTTTTTCTGTGTTTTAGGGGGCGTAGCTTTTAACGCGATGGCGTGGCATAGCTTGCTAAGCTCCCTCATGATTAAGGTCAATTACCGTTTGGTCTTCAACTTGAGTTGGGTTGGAATTTTCGTAGACGCCATTGTTCCAGGAGGTTGGTCTGGCGACGCGTTCAAGGCGTATCTGCTCTCAAGGGACCCCGAGATAGATGGCGGCAGAACCGCTGCGTCAATCGTTATAAAGAACGTACTTGAACTGTTGATAGTTATAAGCATGTCTTTTTTGGGATTGCTTCTTCTGGCGGTAAATTACACTTTAGACCCTGGAGTCTTAACCACGATTGGAACAGTCATGATTCTTTTGACTTTGCCTCTTATAGTAATCATCTACTTGAGCGTAAATTTAAACGCAACCAAGAAAATACTCAGAATTTTAAAACGTCTGTACTCGTTCGTACGGCGACGCCCTGCTAACATCGAAGCCTTCGAGAAAAGAATCGAGAAAACTCTGAATGATTATCATGATGGGATAGCTGGCTTAAAGGCCAATCCTAAAACTTTGTTCCGAGCAGCATTCTTTCAACTTATAGCTTGGAGTTTCGATATAATGGCGCTGTTCGTAATTTTTGTTTCCATAGGATATGTCGTGCCTGCCGATAAGGTCATAATCACCAACATTATCTCGGTGAACCTGCAAACTCAAGGTGTAGCCTTAGCGGGCTTTGCCCAAGTGGTTTCAAGTAGCGTTTACACGATTCTTGGAATCTCGCCCATTTTAAGCGCGGCGTCAACTGTGCTAGCAGGGTTTGCATCATTCTGGTTTAAGGTGGTAATAGCTTTCTTTGCCTTTCAATTTGTAGTGTTCTCCCGATGCGTCCCTCCTTTTTGTATGCACTTTAGCGGTTTCAGAGGTAAAAACCGCAAGAAAGAACCGCTTTTGACCCCGAGCAGCAACGAGGAATAAGCGCGTTCGGTTCGCCAAGTGTGATGCAGGTTCTAAAGGGCGTATAGCCTTCGCTTGGGTTTCCGCTTCGGATTAAATCTTATATTTACCACATGTTATCTTACTAACATGTGAGGGGAAAACATGAAACTTGTAACAGTGCTATTACCAGAAGCTTATCTCGAAGGGCTAGATGAACTTGTGAGAGCCAACATGTATCCAAGCAGAAGCTCCGTGATACGGTCAGCAGTTAGGGATCTGCTGAGGAAAGAGCTCTGGGAAAAACGCGGAAGATAACCTCTTCTTCACCCACAAATTTTTTGTCTAAACACTTATCAAAAATGCCTAGTTGAAGCCCAGAGCTTTTTCGCCGTCTCACCAGGATTCTGTGCAAGAGTTAATCCTCGACCCACAATGAGGTATCGCGCGCCAGCTTTAAGCGCTGTTTTCGCGGCTCCGCCTTGCGCCCCGATCCCAGGCGAGTATATGGGCACGCTTTCTCCAAGTATTCCGTGGATTTCCGTTATTTTTTCGGGGTAAGTGGCGCCCACCACCACGCCGTCAGCATTCCACCTCAGCGCTTTTTTTGCGAATGAAACGTACTGCGCAGTTTTCGTGCCTGTTGCATCGTTGTAAACGGTCTGGCCGTAGCCTTCGTTTGCCCCTTTATGGCTCATATAGGCTAGAAGTATCACGCCGCGCTGAAGTTTGCGGGCGACTTTGAAAATGGGTTCCAAGCCTTCTTCCCAGCCTACAAAAGGGTTAGCTATTAAAGCGTCAAAACCTGCGGCGTAGTAGTACTCAGCTATAACTTGGTTAGTTGCTCCGATATCGTTTGCTTTGCAGTCCATTATTGCAAGAAGCCCTTTTTCATGAATCTGCGCAACGAGCTTTTGCACGCCGTCGAATATGCCAAGAGGAAGAGACAAGTGATGGTTGATTTTCACCGCGCACACGTACGCGTTAACTGCCTCCAGAACGTGTTGGGCTTTGGCTAGAAGTTCTTCGCGTTTCTCTGGGTTGTGAAAAGGGAAATCAAGGGCTAATACAATGCGGGATTCTTTTTTCTTTGCGGTTGCTTCCATTTTTGCTTTGAACGACATCTTCCAATCCCCGTTCTTATTTAGGTGTGGAACCCATAACCTTTACTGTTTCAGTGGCGGGATTTTAAGGCGTTAACTATTGAAAATGTGGTTGTGTTACACGAAATTTAAATTTCCGACCTGCCATGTTTTTGACTGAGAATCGAGGAACAGATTATTCCTGTGAAATTCGCAAATGAAAGCTTAGGAGAAAAAATACATGAGCAAAACCTTGGCGGAGAAAGTTATCGCGCAGCACCTGGCTGAAGGAAAAATGAAGCCGGGTGAACAAATAGGTTTAAGGATAGACCACACTCTCACGCAGGATTCCACGGGAACCTTAGCTTACCTCGAGTTCGAAGCCATGGGCGTCCCCCAAGTCAAGACCAAACTAAGCCTAAGCTTCGTAGACCACAACATGCTGCAGAACGACTTCAGGAACGCAGACGACCACAGATACCTGCAAGATGCCGCAGCTAAATACGGCGTTGTTTTCTCGCGTCCCGGCAACGGCATATGCCACCAGATTCATCTGGAACGCTTCGCCAGACCCGGCTACACGCTGCTGGGAAGTGACAGCCACACGCCCACCGCAGGCGGCGTAGGCATGATCGCTATTGGCGCGGGAGGGCTTGATGTCGCGGCGGCTATGGCTGGAGAACCCTTCTACTTACAGATGCCTCAGATTATGGGCGTACGCTTGGCGGGTGCGCTTTCGCCTTTCGTTTCGGCAAAAGACGTGATACTTGCGGTGCTGAGGAAGCTAAGCGTGAAAGGCGGGGTTAACAAGATTCTGGAGTACTTCGGCGACGGCGTTAAAACCTTGAGTGTTCCGGAACGGGGAACGATTGCGAACATGGGAACAGAAACTGGGGCGACCACGTCTATTTTTCCTTCGGATGAGGTGACAAGAGCGTTTCTCAGAAGTCAAAGAAGAGAAAGCCAGTGGGTTGAGCTTAAGGCTGACGAGGGCGCGAGGTACAGTGAAGTCCTTGATGTAGGCCTTGGGGAAGTTGAACCGTTGATAGCGTTGCCTCACAGTCCAGACAACGTGAAAAACGTCAGCGACGTTGAAGGCACGCCTGTGGATCAGGTCTGCATCGGCAGCTGCACTAACTCTTCGCTTCGCGACCTGAAAACGGTTGCTGCGCTTTTGAAGGGTAAGAAAATCAGTGACCGCGTCAGCCTCACCATATCGCCAGGTTCAAAACAGGTGTTGGAGAACCTAGCGGCAAGCGGCGAGCTTGTGAATCTTATCCGCGCCGGCGCCAGAATACTGGAGAACGCCTGTGGACCATGCATAGGAATTGGCCAAGCGCCTCAAACCGACGCTGTATCCATCAGGACTTTTAACCGCAACTTCAAGGGCAGGTCAGGAACGCAGAGCGCTAAGGTTTATTTGGCGAGTCCAGAGACGGCTGTTGCCTCGGCTATTTATGGCGAAATAACTGACCCTCGAAAACTTGGGAGATATCCTGAGGTAACGTTGCCTGAAAACATCATAGTTGACGACGGCTTGTTCATCTTTCCAAGCAAGCCTTTCACGGGCGAGATCAGGCGAGGCCCAAACATAAAGCCGTTGCCCGACTTCCCTCCGATTCCGGATAGGCTCACGGGAGAAGTTTTGCTGAAGTTAGGCGATAACGTTTCAACCGATGACATCCTGCCTGGTGGCTCAGAAGTCATGTCGTTGCGAAGCAACATTCCTGAGATAAGCAAGCACACGTTCCGCTACGTTGACCCCAGCTTTGCGGATAGGGCTTTGAAGAAAGGTGGCGGGTTTATTGTTGGCGGCGAAAACTACGGTCAAGGCTCTTCACGGGAGCATGCCGCGTTGGCACCTAAGTATCTTGGTGTCAAAGCCGTCATCGCCAAGTCTTTCGCGAGGATTCATCTTGCTAACCTGGTAAATTTTGGGATTGCGCCCTTGACGTTTGTGGAGGCAAAGGATTACGCAGGGGTTGCGCAGGGCGACTTACTGGAGTTAGACGTTAAGGGGTTGAAGAGGAATCTTTGTGTGAGGAACGTCACGAAAGATTTGGAGATTCAGGTTGAGCTTGACCTCAGTGAACGTGAAAAGGGCTGGTTAAAGTCGGGTGGAAAGCTGGCTGCCATAAAAGCTAAACACGCGGTAAAATAGAAGCGTGCAGGCGGGTTCTAAACTAATAATCGCTTTTCGGCGTAGCAGAAACTCTTAACAACCAAGCCGTTATTTAATTACCCTTGAAAAAGAGGTTTGTTCATGAGTTACAGGCCGCAAACGAGTTCACGCCGCAGCACTGGCCGAGGACGCAGAAAACTGCATCATGAGAAATCGAAAGGCAAAGGACAGAAGCATCGTTCCGGCGGCAAATACCTGCTGGAGGAGAATGAGCCGCCAACCGCCGAGGAGGTTGTGAATAAAGTTCTCGGCAGACTGCACAGTCTTGGAAGTCAGACTTTTGCGTTTTCCCCTTTCAGCCAGTACTTTGATGATTGGCTGTTGAGCCTGAAAAGCGTCCTCTCCGAGTTTGAGTTGAACTCAGCCGTAAAAGTGGATGAGGCTTTCGTGAAGGAGCGTTCAAAAGTAATCTCTGACGTTGAGGGAAAACTTGGTGAGAAGCGGCGCGCGGAAGCCGTTCTCCTAGAGACCACACAGAAGCTTGCAGACCAGAATCATCTTCTTGTGCAGATTGATGCGGAATATGCTGCTGCGACCCGGGAAATGGGTTCTAAAAGGAACGGGGAAATTAAACACTTAACCCGCAAAGTTCATGACTTCGAAGAAGAGCTTGAAGAGACGAATCAGATGAAAACTAGCATTTTCAGTCCTTTCGCAAGAAGGGCTAAGTCGCAAAGAGTGGAGGAGGTAACTAAGAAACTGGATGCCGCTAAAAGCAAGCTTGAATCGGTCGTGAAGGCTTTTGAGGTTGACCAGGAAAAACTTCATGATGAGTATGAGGAGAGGAAACAAGCCGTCATTGAGCAGGTGCGGAAGCTGGAGAAGGAGATTGAGGGGTTGGAGACTGATAGGTCTGTGGAGGATAGGCGAGTGGCGTGTGAAGCTCTCGTCAACGCCGTGGAAGCGCTTATTAAAAGGGAAGACTCAGCGGTTTCGTAAATTCAGCTTTATGCGTTGGAAAATAAACGTCCTCACATGACAAAAGTCAAAAGCCGTAATTTTTCGGTGACTGTTGAAATATAATTTTATGGAGTGCGGGGGGTGGGATTTGAACCCACGAACGCCTACGCGACAGGGTCCTAAGCCCTGCTCCTTTGACCAGACTGGGTGACCCCCGCCGCCACGCCATCAAGAGATAAAAATACGCAATTGTCCTCTAATATTTATTACGTAAGAATTTTGCGCGTCGGTTTCTCGGGTTCCCATTTTGCGGTTTTGGATTGAGCAGTTCCAAGCGTTTCCTGATTTCCGCTTTAACCTCCCAATCCTCTTCTGCTCGGAGCGCATGCTTCAAAAGTTTCTTGGCTAACTCTAAACTTTCATCTTCAAACATTTTTTCAAACTTGGTGGCTTTGCTGCCCGTTGGCTTGATGTTTTTAGGCAATATGCAAACGAAGTTAGCCGGGTACTTTTTAGACCTGTCTAAGTCAACAACGACAAATCTAATGTAACCCTTACGTGAATAATCGTTCAACTCGTTCCTCTTGGATATGAACAACCTTAATTTCAAGACATCACACACCGAGTATAGTGTAAACCTCTCATGAATTTCCGCAGGACCTATCGGCGGCGGTACCCGTCCATTTTGAACTGGCCGATATTTCTGCATAATTCTACACGTTTATGATATAACTTGCGGTTATTAACTCTTGGACCCTTGGAGCTTTTTTTCGCTGTCGGCTCGGTTTTCGGAGTTTGCATTCTAACTTTACCCGCTTTAGATAACGAACCATGTGTTGGCACGATCTCACCTCCCCCAAATCACAGCAACCTAAGTTTGTAAGCTTAAAACCCAAGTATTACAGGCTAACCGATAATTCTAAAAGGCACTAAGCTTGATTAACTGTCCGCTTTACGGTCGGCATCTAATAAATGTTCGCAATCATTATGAGCAAAAGAGCTGGTGTGCCGCCTTTTTTTAGGCCAGACCCACGCGGGGTTCCTCAGAAACCTGTTTTTTCAAATTTAGGTTAAAACATCGCTTTCATGACGTAAAAATATATAAGTAGCCGCAAGTAACGCAGGTTAAACTGAAAACAAGCTCTTGGAATTGGATAGCCACTTTCTATCAAATCGTTGCTTGTTTTTAATTTGGAGTCGTTATCGTGAGTAAAAAACCCGAAAACCTTACCACCTATCAGAAATCTATCGCGAAAAACGTGAGCGAACACACAACAGACGGCAATTGGAAAGACTACAAATGGCAGCTGGCTCATTCAATTCGAGACATAGCTACCTTTGAAAAGCTGACCGAGATCGAGTTCACCGAAGAGGAACGTAAAGAGCTTGAAAAAACCGTCCGCAAATTTCCCGTAAGAATCACCCCGTACTATGCCTCTTTAATCGAAAAAGAAAATTACCGCAATGACCCGATATTCAAGCAGGCGTTTCCTAATCCAGCTGAACTTAGAATTTCAAAATGCGAGATGTCTGATCCTTTACATGAAGACAAAGACAGCCCTGTTGAGGGAATCACCCATCGGTATCCAGACCGCGTTCTCTTTTTGGTCAGCAACCGATGTTCCATGTATTGCAGGCACTGTACACGAAAAAGAAAGGTCGGTGACCCCAACCACATCCCCTCAAAGAAGCAGATACTGAAAGGCATTACATACATCAAAAACAACCGCCAAGTCCGCGACGTTCTGCTTTCAGGCGGGGACCCCTTCATGCTGCCAGACGAATACTTGGATTGGATCCTGACCGAGTTAAGGAAAATTCCACACGTTGAAATAATCAGGATTGGCTCAAGGATGCCCGTTGTTCTCCCATACAGAATCACCGATCAGCTGGTGGAAATGCTGAAAAAACATCATCCGATATGGCTGAACACCCATTTCAATCATCCAAGAGAACTCACGCACTCAGCTCGAGAAGCACTTAGAAAGTTAGCAGACGCGGGAATTCCGCTGGGAAACCAATCTGTGCTGCTTGCTGGCGTAAACGACTGCCCACGAATAATGAAAAAACTCAATCAAAAGCTCGTGCAAAACAGGGTGCGCCCGTACTACCTGTTTCAATGCGACCTTTCAGAAGGTCTTTCCCATTTCAGGACCCCCATCGGAAAGGGCATTGAGATAATTGAAAGCCTTGTAGGGCACACGAGCGGGTTTGCCGTGCCTACTTACGTGGTGGATGCTCCAGGCGGCGGGGGGAAAATTCCCATTATGCCGAATTACATTATTTCTTGGTCCACGAACAAGGTTGTTTTAAGAAACTACGAAGGCGTAATCACCACGTACAAGGAGCCGGACAGTTATGAACCGATTTTCTGCGACAGAAACTGCGATGAATGCGCTTTGCAGCTGAAGTTGGATGAGGCTGACGAAACAAAATCGATAGGTATTGAAAGATTGTTAACAGACTCTAATGATGACATCTCGCTCGTTCCGAACGGGAACACGCGGTTAGAGCGAAGAGCCAAAAACAGTTAACCCGGCACGTGTCTCAGATGTCTGAAAGCAGAGATAGCTTGAATTTCAAGATCAGGAATGTAAACGTGGAAGATGTGAAAGAAGTTTACAAGCTGCTTGTGGCGAACAGACCCTATGTTGGGCTAAATTCAAGGTACACGTATTTTCTCCTCGCCCAGGATTTTTCAGACACATGTATTGTAACGGAACATGACGACAAGATAATCGCGTTTTCTTCAGGGTACATCCCGCCGTCCAGAACAGACACGCTTTTCAACTGGGAAACCGTGGTTCACCGAGACTACCGCGGCTGCGGCCTGCAAAAACGCATGCTTCTGCATCAAATCAAAATGGCAAACGCCAAGTTTTTTGAAGGAACCGTTAACCCCTCCAATGAAGTATCCCAAAGAAACTTCTGTGAATTAGCCGAATTACTGCACACAAAATGCGAAACAAAAGTGCTGTTTAAAGAAGAAGATTTTGAAAACGACGGACACGAAGCCGAAGTCCTGTACAGAATCGGCCCCATCTCGCAAAATGAACTAAAACAACTAACCTAATTTCCAACAGGCACATGGCACTGCTCTGAAAAAATAGTGGGTTGTGGCGTGATGCTGAACTCGCGAAACCGCAAGCTCTTTATTTCATATCGCATGTTGTTTTGAGAGAGAAATCGCGGTGCCTCGGTGGCCTAGCCTGGTGGGGCGTTACCTTGGTAAGGTAATGGTCGCGGGATCAAAGCCCGCCCGAGGCTCCATTTCTCCTGTTACTTTCTCATCAGTTCAAGAAATTCTTCGCGTGTCAACCCTGCCTGCTGTATTATTGCGAGAAGTGTTCCTTTTTTTATGGAGCCATGGCGGGGAACCGTGACTTTGTGTTTTCCATCTGTTAAAAATATGTGACTGCCTTTTTGGTGAACTACGTTGAATCCTGCTTTTCTGAGAATCTTGATGACCTTGCGCCAAGAAGCGGAAGGAAGTTTTTCAGACAGTTATCTCCACCAGCTCTCTCTTTCGCTTAAGCTGGTTAAGTTCTTCAGGGAACGCTTCCAAGTACCCCTCGATGGCTTCCTTGATGTTGGCAAGAGCTTCTTTGCGGTTTTCTCCTTGGCTAATGGCTCCAGGGAACTCAACGCATTGAGCCGAGTACCCGCCTTCAGGCTCCTCCCTCAATATGACAGTGAATTTCTTTCCCTTGATCTCCACCATAACCGTCACCCACCATAAAAGCACTTCTCAGGCGATATAAACCTTGACATAAAACATAGGTGTTTAGGTCCTCTTAATACAGCGATCCAACTTCCCCGCAGAAGCCGCGTTTAGGGCAAAACAGCCTCGCCCGAGTTTTCCGTTGTTCTGGTGGGCTTTGGCTTGAAGTCTATTTGCAGTAGCGAGGGTATTATGGCGAGGGCGTTGATTACGCCGAACGCGAGGTAAGTGTTTCTAAGGCTTTCCACGAAGAGCAGCCGCTCCGCCAAGGGAATCGACGATGGGTTTATGGCAGAAATTATCCTCGTGATTACCTCGTAGGGCGCGGTGAGGGACATTATCAGTATGGCGAAGTTGAGGCTGACGGTCAAGCCGAGGTTTACGAAGAGGGTGAAAAGCGCTGAGCCGATGCCGCGTCTCCGCTCGGGCACTGCACCCATAACCGACCGCAAGTTGGGCGCGATGAAGAGTCCTGTGCCGACTCCTAAAAGTACCATGTAGACGCTTAGAAGCAAATATGGGGTGTTCTGGTTGGTGGTTGCAAAAAGAAAAAGGGCTACGGTGCTCAGGGTTAAACCCGATAGGACGAAGGGCATGCGGTTAAACCTGTCTGAGAGTCTGCCGCTTAACGGTCCAACCGCTAAAAACGCGATTTCGAACGGCAGTATCCTTATCCCAGCCTCCAACGGCGTCATGTCCAAGACGAGTTGAAACTGCAGGCTCAGCAGCAGAAGCACGGCGGTCCAGGTGATTATGTTGAAGAACATGGCGAATATGCCGCCGGTGACTTCCCTTATCTTGAAAATGCCTAGTTCAATCAGCGGATGGGCTGTTCTTCTTGACCTTATTATGAAGAGCGCCAGAAAGATTGCGCCTACGAACAGCAGGGCGTAAAGCGTGTTGAACTGGCTTGGGCTGTAGGCGCCGAGAGTTAAGCCGATCATCAGGCACAGCAGGAAAGTGGTGAATAATGCGAATCCGAGCCAGTCGATTTTGGCGTTCTGGTCCAGCGCCACGGTTTCCCTGAGTCGCCTTCGCGCCCAAAACGTTCCGAACACTCCGATTGGGATGTTTATGTAGAAGAGGGCGCGCCAATCAAAGAAAGACAGGATTAAGCCGCTGAGCGTCAAACCCATTATGGCGCCTGAACGGAACGCGATTTGGTTGATTCCTAAAGAAAAGCCGAGCTCGTTTCTTGGGGTGGCGTCGGTAAGTATGGCGATGCTGTTGGTGAAAACGAGGGCGGCGCCGACGCCTTGAACCGCCCTGAAAATGATGACTTGAATCGGGTTCATGCCTATGCTTGTTAAGGCTGAGCCTATGGTGAAGATTCCGAAGCCCACGGTGTATATCTTCACGCGCCCGAAGATGTCGCCTAGCCTGCCGATGAGCAGCAGGAGCACGGTGTTGGCTAAGACGTAAGACTGCGTTATCCAAATGGCTTGTTCAGCGTCTGCGTGCAGTTGCGCAGCTACCTGAGGCAAACCGACAATGACGATTCGCGTGTCGATGCCAACCATCAGAACTCCGACCGTTGTGACGGTCAGAGCGATCCATTTGTACTTCATTTCCTTCCTCTCTTGAATTAAAGAATGACCACA
>Ga0315536_1000551_pt1 | contig 18704 bp, 26 predicted proteins | sample SalMarSW160230MG_FD_203093 | JGI IMG/M metagenome (GOLD analysis project Ga0315536, IMG submission 203093) | Salt marsh sediment microbial communities from the Plum Island Ecosystem LTER, Massachusetts, United States - Salt Marsh Sediment SW1602-30 ...
TGAGGCAGGTCAGCGCCAGATCCCCGAACGAATCATAGCGCGTCACACAAGGCATTCGTCTATGGCCGTTTTGAGAGAATATATTGACGCTGGAAACATCTGGGATGAAAACCCTTTATCAATCATCTATCCCGCGAGATCTTGCCCGAGCTCGAGCGAGTAGCAAAACCTCGAGCTCGCCACCTTGCAACAGTGTTTGGGGGGGAGCAGAAGAAACGCTCCCCGCCGCCGGCGGGGATTCGCTCTGCACCAACGATTGCCGGATCAACTCGCGGATTTTCTTCTGGTTTTCTGGGCTCGACGGTTGATCTAATGACCAATGCGGCGGCCCGATGGGCCGGGGTACCTCCCCATCGGGCCGGGTAACCTCCCCATCACCGGAGCACTGCGATCGCAATCTCGGCAATATTTGAGACCGCGCGAAACTTTCACGCACGGGAGGGAGCATATCGCGCCATTGTCGAGAGTATTGCTCCCACGGGATCCCGGTATGGTTGGAAATGACTACTCCGGAACTCGCTGCCTTGATTTCGATTTCGGCGCGGTCTATCAGAATTCTGCGATCGGGAGCTTTCAATTTTGTGAGACAACAAAACAGCGTAAAGACGATTGGGTGATAGCGATAGACTTTTTTATTTGAATCGCCCTTATGCATATCTTTCTTATTATTATTATAGTTACAGGAGTTTACATGATTGTTAGTACTCGTCCGATCCTCACCCTGGCAAATTGACTGGCGTGGGTCAATGTATACGCAGGTGGGAGACTTAGCGTTAATAGGCGACACGTTTCCCGAGCGAGATTTTGTCCAATATGCCCATTTATCGAGACAGAACACGAGCTCTAGCCCTTTTGATGCGTTTCCTAATCTGCAATTTCTTCGATGCACAAAACCCCGGAGCTCTAGACCGGCCAGAGATCTCCGGACTGTTGACGGTGAGCAATGCGCTCGAACATGGGCACTGACAAGAGCTCTAGCGAGCTGTGCAACAGTGCATCGGATACGATCCCGGCCGGGGTTCATCCGGAGCGCGGAAACAAACAAATGGAATAGATCCATTTCGCGATCGGACAGCCCGGAAGGGCTGGATGTGTTTATCCATTGGATTGAATCCAGATTTTGAGAACGTATGATTTTTGCGTTTGTTGGTGAGATCTTTTGAGCGAGCATCGAAAAAAACTCCCCGGTTGAAATTGACAAAATTCAGGGAAATTTCTTGCAGTAACTTCGAGCTTAATGTATCGTTTGTACATTCAAACCCGAAATAGAGTAATTTCCCTTGTTTAGCGTCATGGGGATTACTCTATATTATTTTCAATCACGCTGTCAAAAATAGATTACCAAAGAGATCTCCAAAAGATCCTTTGGAGATCTTTTGCAGTTAATTTCGGTATTTAGGTAATTAAACCGAGAAATACCGAAAATCACCGGAACAATACCGGACTATGCCCGGACCCCAACCGGCGAAAAACATCGTGAATATCAGTAATTGACTATCGGTATTGCCAACCATATAATTTCATCATGACGTTTGATAATGACACCGAAGGGTCGTTGGACATTCGATCTGCGGCCGAAATTGCAGCTGATGAAAAGATTGAAAGGCTCATGAGGGACCTATCTAGCATAGAGCCCGGTGTGCCAGTTATCATATCGAGAACGCAACCATCGTGGTGCAAGGGCCAGTTGGAGAAAATAACGGTTGGAGATGATGGTTTAGATCTGGATTATTTGATCCGGAAGTGGGGGGGGCATTCCCTCACAGTGAAAATCATGGGATCGAACGGGCATTTTCGCGGCACTCATGCTGTCGAGTTGTATTCGTGGCCCCCCCGGCGTAATGGCAAAATCCTGAAAGACCCAAATAGATTTGACGACGAAGAGGACGAAGACAATCCCGGATCGTCCCGTCCGACGGCGGCGGTACCGCCGGCGAGCTCGCCAGCAGACGATCGTTTCATGCAACTACTCGAGTTGATGAACCGCCAACGACAGTCCGAGGTGGACACACTTAGATCCCTGCTTCTTGCCCAGCAACAAGCGGCGCCGCCGCCGGCGGCCGTATCCCCGGCGGGCACCGTAGGGGACATGGTAAAAATGTTTCGCGCCTTTGGAGAACTCCGCGAAATGGTCGCGGAGGGGACCGCGCCGGCGGGCGACACGATCGAACAACTACCTGGGCAAGTCATGGACCTTGTGAAAATGTTCATTGACGCAAAAACGAGGGAACCTAGAGCGAGAGTTGTTCCGTCTGTTCGCCCGCCGGCGGCACCGTCCCCCAATCGAGCTCACGAAATCTCAAATGCTGTGACGATGTCTCCCGCGTTACCCGAGCGAAAAGTCACTCCAATCCGCAGTGACGATCTAGTTTCGCAACTGAGCGGATTAGATCCGGATCAAGCAGCCGAGACGCTGGTCACTGCATTCAGCCGGATGCCCCCGGAAAAACAAGATCTGGCGTGGGGCGCATTCATGCAACGGTTCAACGATACGATGGGCGGGGAATATGAAATGGTTGAAGAGGCAGAGAATGAACCACAGGGGGCAGAAACGAAAACGTCCGGATGAAACCGTACGCGGCAACAACGCAATGGATACCTACACGTGGGGGCCATATTGGTAAAATGCGGGCAACAATTCGGGAAATCGGAAAAGCGATCCGTAGGGGATCCACATATCCCCCGATACGGAATCTTGCCGCAATGGTGGCCGCTCGGGCGCCAGCCAAGGATTTTCTCGGACAGCTAGAAGCGATTTACACCGATTTCTTGGGTAGATGGCGATATGTCCGCGATCCCGTTTCGCGAGAGCTCGTAACCGCATCTCCTGAGGCCATCTATCGACTCGTCCTCGCCGGTGATGGGGTGGGCGTGGGGGAGGGGAGGGGCGCTGGGGATTGCGATTGCGCAACTGTTGCGCTGGGCGCAATGTTGGAAGCAACGGGTTTTCCGATTCGGATTTGCACAACCGCAGACAAATCAGCTCCCCCGGGCCCTCTGTTCGGACATGTGTTCATGCAAGCTCATGTACAAGGGATCGGATGGATCACGATGGATCCCGTGCTACACCCGAAAAAGAAGTTTGGAGATACAGCAAATTATAGTAGAATTGCATATTGGGATCTATCCGGCCGGCTGATGGGTAGCTCAGGAAACGTACGGGGGCTGAATGGTGATGCTATGTATGGGTATGGACTCGGCAACGAAATGCCCGAAGTCGATCAATGGCAAGATATCGGTTTTGGTTACCTCGCCGGTGATGACGGCATGGAACCTGAAGACTGGAGCACCGTTGGCCCGATGGGATTTGGAGCTCTGACCGGAAACTACGGTATTATTGACGGCGCCGCACTGGCCGGAATCGGCGTCGAGGTCGAAGAGGACGATTGGGGGGGAGGTCTCATGGGAGCGCGTACCCCGATGCTCGAAGTCAATCCGAATGACTACATGTACATGAGTTTTGTTGGCCGTCCCTATTCTGGAATGCTCGCGATGGGAGACGACGGCGAGATGTACGCGTATGATGGCAGTCTAGGGCGAGGATTTTTCAAAAAATTGTTCAAGAAAGTCAAGCGGGGCATCAAAAAAGTGCGCCGACGTATAAAAAAGGGCATCCGCAAGGTGCTCAAAAAATCAAAATTCGGTCGGTTTCTTTTGAAAGTCGGGGGCAAGATAAAAAAAATTGCGATGAAGATCGTGAAGCCGCTCATGAAATTTGTTGGCAAATGGGCCAGTAAATTAGCGCCTATTGCAGCTTTGATTCCGGGGTACGGAACAGCTATCGCCGCGGGCCTAGCAGCTGCGGGGAAAATCGCAAAAACAATGCAAAAGTGGGGAGTGTCTACCAAGGGAGCGAAAGGGTCGGTTCGCGGACTCAAACTTGCCGACCCCAAAAAACTTCCCGGCTTTCAGAAGGAGCTCAAAAAAGAGGCGGCATCAATGAAGATCGAGGCGAAAAGAAACCCAGCAGCATTTAAAAAAATGCTCGCCAAACAGCAACAGCGGTTGCGGGCAGGGTGACGCCATGAGGCAGATCCGCGCTTTCCCAGCTCGATACGTTCCCCCTCATATTGCCCGCTCGATTATGCGCGCGCAAAATCGGTTGTCTCTAGCTGGGTTTGGAGCAACGGATAGCCGCTACATCCCAATGGAATCACAGATAGTCGATCCTCCCCGTCCTGGGGCATGGTATCGAATCAAAAAAGGGGAAACGTGGTATGGCGTAATCAAAAAGGCGTACGGTTCCGATTCCATCAAGAAAAATTTATTGATGGTTAACGCCAGCACATGGAACGACCACATAAATAGAAAAACAACGGGCTGGGAGAGCTACAAAGTCAAGGGGTTGCAGTCAACTCCGGATTATGACAGTTACGCAAATCCTCACGCGCCGGTGCTATCCGGTCACTATTATCCCGTCGCATGGTTACCCCTCGAGACAGGGGAGGAACCCGAGGAGCTCGGCTTTTCGAATCCCCCGGATGTCGTCAAAATTGGCCCCCCCGGTCCATCCGGAACAGTGGGCCCCCCGGGCCCTCCTGGCCCTCAGGGACCCCCCGGGCCAGCCGGCCCCTCGGGTGTAGCAAAGGGTGTTCCCGGTCCCCCCGGTCCCTCGGGCCCCACTGGATCGATGGGACCAAAAGGCGCAACTGGACCCAAAGGCCCTTCCGGGCCGGCGGGCTCCCCGGGCCCCCCGGGCCCAATGGGGCCGTCTGGAGTGGCCAAGGGTGTTCCCGGGCCGGCGGGCCCCCCCGGGCCGACCGGACCAACGGGACCCAAGGGCTTGGTGGGCCCCCCGGGGCCGGCCGGACCAACAGGACCCAAGGGCTTGGTAGGCCCCCCGGGGCCGGCGGGACCCCCCGGGCCGGCGGGCCCCCCTGGCGCTCCCGGAGCGATAAATGCCGCTGCAAGCAGCGGCGGCGAAAATGATTTTTGGATGGTTCCTTTGGCTGTTTCGCTTTTGACGGTATGATAATGCCCTATTTTGACCGCACAGGACCCCGGGGGCGGGGAATGATGACAGGAGGCAGGCGGGGGCCTTGTGCGGTTTTGGGAGCTCCCGAGCTCCCGAGCTCGCAGACAATAGTGACCGCTGAACGAGGCGCCAACGCTCGCGAGCTCGAGTTGTGGGAAAGAGCGGAAAAAGCAAAGCAGCGCGCGATCCTTTGGGCATATATTGCCCGGCTAAAATATCAGCAGATCGTTTTTACCGCTCAATTTGCGAATTCAAAGGGAATCGATATCGGCGGCGAAAAAATGCCCGAGCTGGAAAGTCGCATGAGCTCAGCACTATCGGCCATCGAATCATTGCGGCGGGATCATTGCGAGGTAACCGCCCTAACGTTTGGCGTTCGTTTGTCGTCCGGAGGCGGGGATCTAGATATCGTCAATCCGCATTCTCTAACGTCCACAATGGGGGCAATATGGATCCCGATTGTCATCGGAGCCGTTGTTGTCGCCGGAATTATTGCGAGGTGGGCGTATCTGGAAAAAGAAGTTCAGCATATTAGCGATGAATACAACGGGATTTTGCATCATGCAAACCAGGCTCTTTGCTCCGATCCAAACTCGGCAATCTGTAAATCATGGACAGCAAAGAAAGCTACGGGTGCGTATGCTGAAAATGAGACGTTGATCGATTCGGTTCAAGGTGCCGTTTCGAAAGTCGGGGGAGCAGTTAGCAAGGGGATCGGGGCCGGAATCATGATAGCGATCCCGTTGCTCATGATGCTATATTTGCCGAAAAAGGGTCAAAAATGAGTAACTCTACACTGAACACGACTGATACAGGACGAACAACGATCCGCGATTCGTTCGCGTTCCTTTCTCAATGGGCAAAGGGTCGACGTTTGCGCCGCCGGTTTTTCCGTTTCTATCGAGATTGGTTTTATGGTGACCATGCGGCCATTAATTCGCCGTCATTTGCGGCCATGGTATCCGAGCTAAACTCAGCCCATGACATCGACGAAACGCAATTCCGCGCCATCGGTGCGCGCTTTGGCGCAAGCCCCGAAAGCTACCAGGATGAAAATTACTATGTCGATCCCGTTAACGGCAGCGACATCACGGGAAATGGGACGGTAGATTATCCGTTCGAATCGTTGTGGTTCCTTCCATATTTTTTGCCAAAACGAATCGACCACCACTACCGTATAATTTTGGTGGGAGATGTGACGCTGGAAACCATCCAGATTGACCAAGAGTTTGGACCCTTCGGATCAATCGCGTTCATTGGGCAAGGTGCGGCCGTTATCGGCGATAATAGATTAGTCGACGCGGGATCGACAACATATGAAGGGCTCGAACATTTCCCGATGACAGTAGGGGGGTTGTCTGACGATCAATATACAAATTGGTTTCTCATGTCTAACGCAAATGACGAAGCGCATCCTATATTTTACCACAATGCGGCAGGCGAATTCAAAACCTTACAAGGGTGGGTTGTCCCACCCGTGGAGACAGATGCAGTATCATTTGTACGGCCGAAAACAACTTTGACAGTTGCCGGGATATCGATTGGTGGGAGCACTCCAAAAATGAGATACACAGACTCCGATCTGATTTTTGGCAGTCGTATAGGGTTTTTCAACCTAAATATCGATGTTCGGAACACAATCAAAACCCCATCAATTAATCTCGAGTCATTATCTGGAATTGCCATGTCGTTTGTTCGAGTAATACACGATGACAACGTTCCGACGCCGATGAAAATGCGAAACACTGAGTTGAACGAATCTCACCATATCGATCCGGATATCGAATTATATGCCCAAAGCGGGATCGCAAATATCTGCAAAGGTCTAATTCCCACTGCGAGATCAACGGCAGGAATAACATTCCACAATGCAGATGGATTTGAGGGCAACAATGACGTGCTATCGTTGATCGGGCAGGTCTTTATTAGGGATGTGTCAGTCCGGCAAGCCGTAACTGTATCATCGGGGCTCGCTCAAGTGACCAATGCCGCATGTAATTCATTCCAGATAGTCGATGGCACACTTACGTGCACACGTGTTGGGATCGGTTATTATGCCGAGACACCATCTGTCGAGTTGCATAATGCTCGGTTTAACATGAGGTACGTATCATTTTTTGCTTGGGGATTGGCGGGATCGACTAACGGGATAATTATAACCGGGGCTTTGGTTTCCCAACCTGGATTTGCCGAGCTATCGGGTTATCATATAGATTTAGCGGACACCCCAACTGGTTGGTCGGGTTTCGGTGTTTCAATGTATTGCCCGACAAAATGTTTTTTCCGTTCTTCCCCGACATTGTTGGTCGGTACTGCCGGGGCGTATTCTTTCCAGACAGTAGCGCCGGCTCGAACTGGTGCGCTTTGGCCCGCTGCCGGACTAGCCGACGCCGATTTGATTGATCCTGCCGGTCTCAAAATACAATCATCAATTGTGAGCGTGCATGCATAGACAATGAGCAAGAAGCCTACCAGCAAACGAGTGGAAACCGGCAAAAAAAGGAGCCGAATACCCGCTCTTCTTGTCGATCTGGCCGATGCCCGGTCAATCGAGCTCGAGGATGGCACCGAACTGAAATTCCCTCTTCGAGGCGCGTTCGCGCTTTGCGCAACAAAACGAGGCGATGAAATTTGGATCGTATCTCGGAAAGGCGGGAAACGGGTTGCAACAGCTGACACTGCAGCCGAAACGATGTTTGAAAAATTCACGGGTTTCGAAGCCGATGATATCGGGGCACTGGTACAAATGCCCGAAATATTGCTCGAGCGAATCGGAAGGGCAATGTCGGTTGTATACCGTTCAGATAAGTTCTCGAATAAACCGAGCGATTATATACACGCTTTCGGGCGGTATCCAACTGTTTCAGTAGACAGCAAAACGAGACCCCGCGTCGTTGCCCTACGAGGGGGACGAATACGGGTCACTGCGGAAGGGATCCAGGGATGACAATAGGTAATGGAATTTTGCTCCTCAATCCTCGCCGTAAACGGCGCCGGAAGAAGACCACCAAGCGTCGGCCAGCAACCAAGCGGCGAACAGCGAGACGAAAAACCAACCCGGCGAAACGTAGAAGTCGCCCGGTAGCAACGAAAGGACTCCAACCCATGGCCAGAAAAAGACGCAAAGCGACACGAAAACGTGCGGTGCGCCGCAACCCCTCGCCCCGGAGGAGGGCAATCGTGCGGCGAGCTCGGGCAGGGTTTGCCGGTATGAATTTTAAATCAGCGTTCAAAAACATTCCCCTGTCTGCTTTAGGAATGTTCGCAGCCAAATGGGCTGCGAAAAGGGGAACACCGAATGCCCTCGAGAGCGATCCCTCGACATGGGACGGCATGACGTATCTCAAGGGCGGTCTCGGAGCTGCAGCTGCCGGTTATCTCGCGAACATGGTGCGGCCCGGCAGTGGGCAAAAGGTCCTCGAGGGCGGGCTTACTCTACTACTCTACAAGGCGGCTCAAAACCATCTCATCCCGAAGAACAACTTCCTGACCAATCAATTCGGCGCGAGTAGCGGTTATCAGCCCGGGGACGTAGAAGTCAACGAAGCTGGAGAGCCGTTTATCCTCGGTCAGGACGGGCAGTCCTGGATCCCAATGGACGATCAATCAGGAATCGGGTTTGGAGACTATGGCGAGGAAATCGAAAATTGGGAAATGATGGGCTTGGGGAGCAACGCACTCGAGCCTCCCGGACCGCTGGGATTTGCCGATGTGCTGGAAACTCCCGGCCGTCTGGGGGCCCCGGTGACGCAGGCTGCATACAATCGAGCTATTCTCCAACGGTAGCCTATCGATCAGGGGAACCTGAATTGAAATAGATCTATGAAAGGAGGTCCATAATGGGCCGACAGAATGTAAGAGAACAGATACAGCTAACCGATGTCGTGCTAATCGGAAAATACGTCGGTCGCATGCCCGATCGTCCGCAAGGTTGGTTTACGACGTTTTCAGATTTAGGGTCTGCTGGCAACATGTCGTTTTTCAATGTTCGCAATCGATCCATAGGGCTTTCGTACAATAATCAAGATGCAAGAGACCAGCTCCCATACGGTATTCGTGTCATGTCGATCGGTGTACGGTTTTTTGCGGCGACAGTGTCCACATTCACTGCATGCTCCAACAAGGGGGAGCAGGCTGCCGCGAGGATTCGCTACCCCGAAACCACATATACTGATCCGGCATGGGCGCTTCTGACAAATCGCGAGGAGCTTCACGCGGGCATGTGGGAAGCGGATCTGCCCAACCATGCAAGCGCGAGCCTGAAAACGAACCAGGATATTCGGTTGCGGGCAGCGGTTGCGATGCTTCCCAGCGGGACCGGTCCCGTTGGCGGAGGTTGGGGATGGGGCTCCCCCGGGGATCTCGTTTATGCCGCACAGGGGGGGACTCCAGTTCCCGCAATCAGCGGCGAGACTGCACCACCGTACATGGGAGCATTTGCGGGAAATTTGGAGGACATCGAACACGGGAAAACCGATCGCCGTTTTCGTTTTCCATTCCCTGTTCCCCTCGACATACCGAAAAGGGCCAACCTGTCCATCGAAATCGGCCTATCTCAATATGCCCGCGAGATGTTGCAGGCAATTCCCGGCCCGTTCTGGTGGCCGGTGCCCAATGCGTGGACGTCAAGTGGTCTTTCCACTGCCGTTAAAAGCGCGGTTTATGGTGTCGAATGCTCCATTATTGGAGAGCGACTCGTGCAACAAAGAGGGGATTACTCGGTATAGTCAGCCGAGCTCTGCACTGATACTCTCAGGAAAGAAGGTTTGTTTGATATGCAACCCATGAATGTTTCCGAAATATACCCCTTATACGATTCTGTGATCATCTCGCAGCGTCTTTGGGGTAATGAACCAAAAGTCAAAGGTTGGTTTGGAGGACACGAGGGCGATCGCTGGGCGCGTCCGTTTGAGATGTTCTCGCAAGCTCCGGAGCACATCTTTTTCAAAGACCGCACGGAGGGATCAACCCATCTCGCGTATTGCAACCTGCAATCGGCCGAGAGAATGGATTTTGCCTACCGACTCTATTCGATCGGCGTCCGATTTTGGGGGCCAATCTCAGCGTTCGAGGTGAGCCCGAGAATCCAACACGATGGAGACGGCATGTTGCCATGGGGAACTGCGCTGGGCGATGATCCATTTGCCCTGCTCAGCACCTTGGGCCATCAATGGAAATCGGAGATCCCAAGACACACGAGTTTTGAATTCAAGGTCGAGCAAGATGTCATTGCAGAGGGGCCCTGCATGGCGTTCCCGCCGGGCCACGGATTCACGGGTGGTGGATCGGCGTGGTCTGGCCCGGTGACTCCTGGCGTAGTGTATGACGACACCCTCAAAACCGCGTTCGATCAAAACATCGATGCAGATACGGCCGGGGAGGATTCGATCGTTCAGCAGCCACAGCATATTTCGGTCGTCAATCAGGGGTGCCCGGTTTTGGGAAACCGTTTTAATTTCACAAATTCGGCCGGAGAACCCCAGCCGATTGAGATCCCTCGAGGCGCTCTCTTCCAGGCGAGCATAAAGCTCACTCCATACGCGAGTTATATGCTCTCAGAAACGATGGGCCCGCTATACTACATGTTCAATCGGATTTGTCCGAGAGAGAGCTACTACACGATCGGCGAGGACAGTACGATCCAGGTCGATCCCGCGACGTGGTTTGGCACTCGGTATGGAATTACTATTTCGATGCTTGGAGAGCGACTCGTCCAGCAACGCGGTCAATATCACGCTCCGGAAACTGACTAGTTTTCGGGCGGGAAAGGGCTCGACCAATGACCCAGGTCCAAACTCAAAATCCCCTCCTCGGTAAATTCGATCGCGATGCGGGGAGGTGGCGGCCTTACAAATATGGAGTTGAGATTGCGGTCCCCGTTATTGCCGGCGGGCAAGAATCGGGTGCAATCCAAATCCTAAACCAGCCGTTCGTCATGGATCGGATCTCGCCGTCCGTGGTGGGGGATATATCCGATCCCGTAGCGACCGGACTTGCCGACGATGGGCAGTACTATATCGAGTGGAAAGATGAACAGTCCGAATACCAAAACCAGCCATTGCTGGCCAAAACGGCGTTCGGCACCGATCAATTCCCGATCCCCCTAAGCCTACCGATCGCGTTCGCCGGCAACAGGACCCTGACTTTCCGCGTAACAAACGCGTATACGAGGGTTCTCAATCCGTCTGCGACAACGTTCAGGGTATTCATAACAATTCATGGGGTAGCAGACTGGGGACCCGATAGGCAATCATGACAAGTATCCGCTACATGGATGATGAAGCGGCCCGCCGCCTCGTGATGCGATCGGCTCTCCACGATGGCGTTATTGCCGATTCAATTGGTGACGGGTTTCCCCCGTCTCATATATCATCAGAGTTTCTGTTGTCATTGTCAGAAAAATTTGACGATCTAGGCAACCAGAATACTGCGGATCGTCAAAATGCCGGGGTCAATCCGAAGAGTCTGCACTATCTCGACAATTCAATGGGCCGTTACCAACATCCGGAAATTACCTCCCCCTATGCAGAGTGGACAGTTGAGCTCGCGAGGTTTGTTGTGACTCGGGGCAGTGTTGGAGTAGTGAAAGGCTTCGAACAATACCTGGCGCAGGACGAAGAGGGGCAAGAGCCCGGATTCGTTTACACACAAAACAGTCGATGGGGTATCCCCGGGCCCTGGCAAACCGGTTTGAACAACCCAATCACGAATCCGGGGATCTGGCACTTCCGATTATCCCCCCTCGCATCAGGGGCTCACCCTGCCATCAATCAGACAGGAAACGTACCCCTACCGGGGATCGCGTACAGCGATTTTCCGCAAGAGAACCTCTTGTGGAACCCGGCGGGAAGTGCTTCCTGCAATAACGTTCATTTTCTCGTTCCATCCGGATTTATGCTCCGACTGATCTACTGGACTCCTGTGCAATCAGTGCGGCTCGAGGTTGCGGCAAAACTTCGGGGATGGATCCAATCCGATCTCTCACCCGAAAGCGCAATCAATGTCCGAACTAATTACTAATTGAGGAACCATGCCACAATTCCAAAAATCGGTTTCGCAATGGTCCCCGGTTGTCGATGCCGAGTTAGCGCGATCGCAAATACCGCTTCCCCGAGATCTGCTCCTCGCTCTAATACACGTGGAAAGTAGGGGCAGGGCGGGCCTTGTAAATCAGAAGAGCAGCGCTAGTGGCCTCTTACAGGTAATGCCAAATACACTGTCTTGGTACAATGAATCTCACAAAGCCAATCCTGTCCAACTTTCGGAGCTCCGGAGCTCGGGCGCAGACGCGGCGGTCAAACAGATACGTGTTGGGTTATGGGTGCTCTCTAGATTTTGGAAATCGGCTTATAACTATCTGTCCGGAAAATTGGCCAACGTTCCGATCGAAGATTTGTCCCATATTGCTGATCTGTTTTACGTCGCCGGTCCGGGGGCAACACGGAAGAGACTCGATAAGCTGGATTATCCCTCCTGGGCGGCCGTACAAGCGGCCAATCCAAAGTGGAATGCGCTACCTCACCCCCGGAACGTGTTTGCGAAATTAGAGGGCCTAGAGTGGCCCACAGACGCTATCTCGCAATGGTTGGGTAGTGCTGGATTGTTTGACGACAAACCCAGCGCACAGGACGGTTTCGTTATCTCGCTCCTGGGCGTGCTAATCGCGTGGTATTTCATACGTGGGAAAGGACCGAATAAATAATGGCCACTAAAGCAAAGCCGAAAAAACCCAAAGAGAAAACGGAAAAACCCGATACACTCGAGGAGCTCCCCACCGACACCGAGGGCCTCGAGGAGCTCCCCCTCGACACCGAGGGCCTCAAGGAGATCCCCACCGACACCGAGGGCGAGGGTGACAACGAATCAATCGATTCGTTGTCACCCATCTCTTTAATATTGTCGATCGCTCTGTTGGGTAGGGAGATAAGGATGGATGACATCGTTCGGAAATTTTCCAAAAATCCGACTGAGACGAAAGAACTTTCTCAACTCGTCCGGACGCGATATCTCGCCGCAATCAAAAATCGCGGCATGACTTTGGATTCATATTTGTCATCCATTGATAAAATGAGTGACGCGATAATCTTAGCCATCAGATCGGTTATCCAGCATTGAAAAAATACCTGTCTGACCACAAAACATGGATTGCGCTGCCCCTATGCCTATCCCCGGACGCTGTTAAACGTACATATTATCATTTTGTTTTTGCCGTACTGCTCCCATTGCTCAACCTCGCACGACGCGGACTCTTTTCCGTAGAAGATCAAACCATACAGATCGAAAGTTGTGGACTTTTTGATGGCATACTTCGCGAGCTCGACAACCGACGGATATTGAATATCTCAATACGGGGAGCGGGGGAAATTCGCGCGATGCTGCAGAGGAACGCATATCCGGTTTTCTATCTCGACAGTTTGGAGACCTATCAATACTATGGACATGGTTTTGCACCACGTCCGGCCACGAGCGACGGAGATCTATTCCGTTCAATTGCCGATTTCACAAAACCATTTTTCCTAGATTGCGACCAACTTCCCCCTCCAGCGGAAATCATCGTTATAAATCGGAAACGTTTTGCTCAAAATCAAGGGGCTTGTGTCCGGACTATCCCGAACGCAGAGGAACTAGTCACCGCGTTAGAAACCTCAGGATATACCTGCCATTATACTGCATTAGAGGGAACGACTCTCAAACAACAGATCGATCTCTTTGCCCCCGCAAAAATTATCATAGCCCAACATGGATCTGCATTATCCAACATTATTTGGAGCTCGCCGGCGGTCCGGGTTATTGAGCTTGTGCCGGCGATGAAACAAGGTCCGGATTGGCAGTATTTCTCGATACTATGTGATTCCCTCGATCTCGAGCGAGCGGAAGTGTATCAAGAGGGGCCGTTTGACGATGTCGATCCGTCCGTTATTCTAAAAACGCTCGAAACTTTCAAAACCGTGGTATGATTTCCCCGGTGTGGTTGCAGCCGGCGATTGTGGCGGCCACACTAGCCGATAGTTGCAACACCCCCGCGACTATCGGCTTTTTTTTTGTTGAAGCAATCCTATATTGTGCAATAATGATTGGAGGCGCCATATCACGGGGGTGAATACATGCCAATCAAACACAATTGTGTTCAGTCGGACGATCCAAGATTCTTCCACTGCATGAGCAATTCGGGCGACTGTTATTTTTACAAACAGGATGATGTGACAATGACCGGGTGCGTGGATTGGGCGATGAAATTTTGTCTTAACAAAAAAGCGCAAGACGTTGCAAGGGAAGAGCATGATACACGAAAAAATTGCAGCTGAAATACTCGAAGATTGGGACATGCAAGTTGTGATTCTTACGACTGTCGACAAAAACGGAGAACTTCGGTGCAGTGCATCATATGCCCGGCCCGAGCTGCACTCTATCACGAGTCAAATCTATCGCCCGATCTGGGAATGCGTAAAACTCGTTGTTGGGTGGGGCAGAGAAAGAACTCTCCATTAATTAGAGCTCCCCCGAATGTGGACTGCATTTGGGGGGAGGTGGGGGAGCTCCAAAGGGTGAGATATGACGAAAGGCAAAGGCAAAGAAGAACTGGGTTCGATAATCCGTCAATTGTCGGCCAGTGTCAATCACGGATTGAATGCTGTTTTGACGCCAGCAGACAGCCGAATATTGCTCCAATACCTCATTGCGACAATGCAAACAAAACAGGGATCGAAAATATGGGGGACCGTCATTGGCACCATAAACCAGGGTATCGAGGATATCGCAGGTGAACTACTCGATCAACTACGAAAGGGATAACCGATGGGATTTAGACAATCAAAACTGAAACAGGGGCAAAATGCACGTTTGAGCCAAGAAGAGGAGGAAAGGAGGGAGCTCGAGCTCGCAAAGCAGGAACTGTTTTCGTTCTACCAGAAAGCGAGCGAGACTTGGCAATCGGCGGGCGCTCTACATGAGAAAGTCGACGGTGCTCAGTCAGATTCCCAACAGTGCTACAAAAACGCAGCGTCGCTTATGGAGCGCGCGGGGGAGGTCCTCGAGACAGCGATCGGGGATCGTTTGTTCAAGGTCAAAGCTCCGGAGCTCGAGGAGGATAGGGATGACACACGAAAAGACGAACGCTGATTACTATATCGATTTTCACCGGGGATATTTCAAGAAGGACCCGAAAAAACCGCGTACATGCTCCGGATGGAACCTCGAAGGGCCCGGGGAACATTGTGAGCGAGTCATACATCCAGGGGAGCGATATTTGGTCACTGGCCTGAACGATCTCGATGGATCGTCTATTGTGCTCTGTGAGAAATGCGCCATGGCAAATTGTTTGGATGTCGCGTGCCGAAATTCTGCCGGCGGACTCGCGGATCTCGAGGAGATCCCCCCGGACGAAGGTGATGCATGAACAACCCCACGGAAGAAAAAATCAGTCGCCCACCGTATTGGATGCCACGAACGGGTGATTGTGTCGACTACCATTCAATCATCGGCGGACCAATAACGTCACGGGATCACGTTGTCCAAGAAGTAGGATCTATTCCTAGTTGTTCCGCAGTTGCATGGATAAGCAACAAGAGGGGGTGCGTTTCAGTCGACGCTTTAAGCCCCGTTGGATACTGTGAAGATGATGAATAAACTATTACCGATATAGTCAAAAAAGTATTACCGATAATAGAACATTATCGGCAGTAGGAGACACATGAGAGTGAGGAAAAAAAGCGGCAATGATATTCGGTATACTATCTGCAAATGCGCTAAATGTGGAGTTGTCCGCCAGTGTACTCCTGATTTTGATTTTTACAAAACGGTCATTTTCCCTGGAAAACTGCTTTGTGAAGATTGCTTCAAAAACTGGTTTTTAACATTATCGGTAGTAGAAAGAGATAATCGGCAGTAACCGGGACACGTTTTGTCCCAATATCGGAGGACGATATAAATGAGCGGTTGGGGAACATGGTTGGCGCTGCGAGAGCTCGAGCTCGCACAGGACCTTGCGGAGGCAAACGCGGAGGAGAACAATGCAACAAATGTCTCTTTTCGAAAAAGAGGAGCGCGCGGCAATAATGGAATTCGAGGGGAAATTAGACAGAACTCTCGCAAACCGGCTCGCGGGAATCGAGTATCAATACAGGGGCCCAATACCGTATCTCCTGGATCTGATAAAGACCAATGAGCCTATTATCAATCTCGCCGGCGACAATCCCCATATATGCTGCATACGGACGTATGCGAGCTGGGAACCTGCAATCTGTTCAGCGCGGGCTTGGGTGAATCGTATGGAAGCGCACAGACACCTTCTAGAATCGGGCTATGGGCTCCGGGGAAAACTGCACTGTCAAAACCTCACTTCGGAAGTTTGGCATCGGCCTCAAACGAAAACGGGATAAAATGATTGAAGGGGCGGAAGAAAGCGAACGATCATGTTTGAGGTATTCACAGGAATCGCCGCCGGTATTTTGACAGTCCTTCTGAATGAACTTCGTCGCCGACACAACACGCATTCTACAACGCCTCCTCCCCCTACCGCCGATCAATGCAAACACTGTTTTTTTTTTAAAGAGTTTTCAAAAACTCTTAATCGTGACAGCGAATCCGACAGCCAAATAATCAGGATTTTCAAGAATAGGTGACACATGAATAATGCCGAACAAATGCAATTTACCGTATCAACATTACTTCTAATAATCGGTATCAGTACCGGTTTTGTTTTAGGCTGGATTTCATGCATTCGGTCATTAACGAAAGGAAATAAAAATGTCAGCGAAAAAAACTCCGCCGGATTGGATGAAGCGAGGTGTTTTAGTGGAATATCGACCGCCAATTTTACCGGGTATAGGAGGCAAAGATTGGGCGTTCACCGGTCGCCTAGAGAGCGATCCGTTTTTGATGGGAAACCCAAAATATGGCCGTTGGATGGTACGGATCGGGGACATGGATGAAAACTACCAGCAGAATACCGGACGCAAGGTGCATAGTCTCGCATCGATTGATTATGTCTATCGAATGAGACGGGGGAGCGCAAAATGAAACTCTTCATCGTGTCCGCTATAGCAATCACGATAGGGTGTGCCGGGGAAGTTGCTCCCTTCGAGATAGGCAGCGATACAGCGATCGATATCTCCTCGGTTCGGCTCCCCCCCGACACCGAGCAGCTCGAGGAGCTCCCCCCGGACACCGAACAGCTCGAGGAGCTCCCCACCGACACCGAGGGCCTCGAGGAGCTCCCCACCGACACCGAGGGCCTCGAGGAGCTCCCCCTCGACACCGAGCAGCTCGAGGAGCTCCCCACCGACACCGAGCAGCTCCAGGAGCTCCCCACCGACACCGAGCAGCTCGAGGAGCTCCCCACCGACACCGAGCAGCTCCAGGAGCTCCCCACCGACACCGAGGGCCTCGAGGAGCTCCCCCTCGACACCGCGCAGCTCGAGGAATGCGGGATCTGCTCGCCCTGCTTTGACTGTGACGCTTGCCGACATGGCTCGATTGAAGAGAATGCAAAACGAGGATGCGAGGGCCATCTATCTACTGTCGCCAATGATTGCGGTTCAATAATGGTTTATGTTCCAGCCGAAAATGACACCATTTTTTCGTATCTAGATCCCAGCAAAAAAAACTGCGATCGGTTCATATGCTGTGAGGAGCTCCCCAATGAAAGCGATTGACAAGATCCCTGCTGGAGAGCTACGGGATCTCGCCCTCCACTTCCAGAATGCTGCCCTGTCAGATTCGACACGCAAAGCATATCGATCGGACTGGAAAAAATTCCTCGAATTTTGCCGTTCTCGAAGTCTCGAATCGTTGCCAGCGAGCTCCGAAACGATATGCTTATTTCTCACTGAGTCGGCCGCTCGGTCAAAAACGGTCAACACGATCGTCCGATCCCTCACCTCTATAAACAAGGCGCACGAAATCGCCGGGCATCCGCCGATCCGGGATCAAGCGGTGAGCGCAACGCTCAGAGGAATCCGTAGGGAAATCGGTACTGCAGCAGTGGGAGCAAAATCAATATCCTATTTTGAGATCCTACGAATGGCCGGATTTTGCGACCCATCGATGATAGGCACACGGGACAAGGCGATCCTGCTCCTCGGATGGTGCTCTGCTGTCAGGAGGTCCGAGCTCGTAGCACTTAATATTGGGGATCTCGATTTTCAGGATAAAGGGCTGCTGGTGACTATTAAACGCTCAAAGACAGATCCTGAAGGGAGGGGATCGACGGTCGCCATACCGTACGCAGAGGGCATTTTATGCGCGGTCAAGGCAACAGCAGCATGGATCGGCCGTCTGGCTCCGGACGAGAAATCTTCGGAGAAACCTCTATTTCGTTCTATCGGATCGGGTGGACAAAATTTCTGGTATCGGAAACCACACAGGGATCGATTGTCCGCCCGAATGGTCTCTATAACCGTACAAAAATATGCGCAACTGGCCGGTCTACCGGCATCGAGGTATTCGGCTCACTCGTTACGACGTGGCCTTGCAACTGAGGCAGGTCAGCGCCAGATCCCCGAACGAATCATAGCGCGTCACACAAGGCATTCGTCTATGGCCGTTTTGAGAGAATATATTGACGCTGGAAACATCTGGGATGAAAACCCTTTATCAATCATTTATCCCGCGAGATCTTGCCCGAGCTCGAGCGAGTAGCAAAACCTCGAGCTCGCCACCTTGCAACAGTGTTTGGGGGGGAGCAGAAGAAACGCTCCCCGCCGCCGGCGGGGATTCGCTCTGCACCAAC
>Ga0315536_1000554_pt1 | contig 18657 bp, 18 predicted proteins | sample SalMarSW160230MG_FD_203093 | JGI IMG/M metagenome (GOLD analysis project Ga0315536, IMG submission 203093) | Salt marsh sediment microbial communities from the Plum Island Ecosystem LTER, Massachusetts, United States - Salt Marsh Sediment SW1602-30 ...
TGCTACCTACTGCTAGAAATTGTCCAAGTGTATCTCCTAATGCAATCCAATCTCCTATTTCTACATCTAACATTGATATCTGTCGGTCCACATCAGTTGAGTTAGTAGTCCAAGGCTCAAAGACATAGTTGACCTGGATGGACTCATTAAACCTAACTGAAACGTGGATTGCGTAAATGTTACCTGCGGGTCCAGTGTCAGTCCAATGGAGTTCTTCGACAAGCCCCGGTGCAGCAAATACTACAGTCGAATCATTTCTAAAAGCGAAATCAAGTCCGTTATGTATGACCCCCCAAGGGCAGTCTGTTGATTCACTATAACCCCCATTCCAATTTAGGATGTCTGATTGGTTTGAGTATATGACACCCATGTAATTGAGATTTGAGGAATCATAACGCCCCTCGTTATCAAAGAGATCTGCCTCATCTTCTGGTTCATGAGAATTGTTCCCGAAATGCAAAGAGAAAACAATACCAGTAATGATTACTAGAACTACCATCACTATTGCGCTTGTTCGTTTCTGCATATTCTTTATCGGTAACAAAATAGCACTAATATCTACTTATTTTTTCAATTCAATGCTTCAAGGGATTTCTCTCAGACCATGAATCAAACGAAAAGGTAGTTGATATATCAATCGAGCCAGAAACCATCTATTTCGAAGAGGGAATAGATTCGTTGATAGTGAATTAAGTAATGAATTAATAAAGAAAATTCGAATAAGGAATCTTATAGCACCCTTGACATTTTCCATCTCTGTACCGCTTGTTCTCATCAATATTGCATTTGTAGCAGTATGGGGAGTAGTTCCTGTTTCTATAGTTGTATTTCGAAAGATACCAAAAGGTAAATCGTAAGGTAGACAAAGATATTCAATTATTGAGATATATGAAGCTCATCTCTTTCAGAAACGTTAAGTTTCATCCACGAACACGGGTCCCGTGAACCTTCTTGTGTGCCCAGTTGAATTGACGAAGTCTTGCTGATGCACCAAACCCACAGGCTGCACAGCTCTTGTGTCTAATATGATATGATCTTCGACCGCATCTTCTACAGCGTATATGATGTGGATTGTTTTTCTTACCCTTTGACGGAGTGCCTTTTCCCATTGATGTGTGCTCCTTGGACTATTTTGGTGGAGGTGACACAATAACTACATTGTCGCCTCGTACTATCACTGTATCAACTTGGACGATAGTTTGTTCATTTGTTTCTGCGTCGATTGAAATTTCCTCGGCATCCTCAAGGATAAGGTTGAGATGTGTATCATAACCACGGAGTTTTCCCCTGATTTTCTTTCTGCCTTTCAGCTCAACTAGTACTTGCGAACCAATCGAGGTCTGGAGTAGTTCCATGGGCTTGCCTGAGTTCATTGAATCACCATCACAGAATGTACATCATATGGCCGAAGGTCATACGCTGTTGGCGCTACTCTTTGGAGATGGCTTAAAAAGATGACGATGGCGACGCTTAATGATGGCACTCCGAACTGTGCATTCATAGGTTTCAAAAGGAATGCACATCTGTATCTATTTGATATGCCAAAGATAGAACGGATTAAGAAGCGTCATTTATTGAAGAAACGCGAGCAACGTGACGAGATAGAACGAATTCAAAGTGATTTAGGTTCATCAATTGGATTAGATTCCAAGGCAAAGCTTGAGAGTGGAATACTCGATGATGGTTCTCGGATTCTACTTCTCAATAATGAGATAGTCTTCTTCGAACTAGAAGGAAGGAACTATCCTACTCTACGAGCACTTCTTGATGGCATCATTCAGATTCCTACTATAACGGTGGACATGGGTGCAGTGAAGTTCGTAGTCAATGGTGCAGATATTATGCGACCAGGAATAACAAAGGTGGATGACTCTGTTTCTGCTAATGGGATAGTTGCAATAGTTGATGAGCGTCATGGAAAACCATTAGCAGTAGGTGTATCAATGCTCTCAGCTAGTGACCTTAGAGCAGCAGTCAATGGCAAGGTTGTGAAATCTATTCATCACATCAATGATGACCTTTGGGATTTTGGGAAGATTTAGCCATCATTATCCTCATCGTCGCCATCATCACTCTCGATCTGAGCTCTGATATGCATCATAGCTGCTTTGTATACATCTTTAGCCAAATCCATATCAAGTCCACAATTCTGAGAGAATCTATCCCGTGCAAGTCCTTTCTTACTGGCATCGATATCTTTTCTAATCACATCAGATATAGTCGTGTAATCATTATCATATAGAATTCTAGCAGTGTTTCTAGACAATCGACTTGAGAGAGTACTATCACCTTGCAGTAGATGTAACTCAAACAAATCAGAGCTAGCGAGATCTGCATGTACACCATATTGTAATTGTCTGCTGAAGACACCAAAACGTGCAGCCAAGCCTTTCTTCTTTGTTGCAGTAAAGAATCGGCTTATGCTTTCAATTACAGTGCTACATATTCCAAGTAGAGAATCCAGGTCTCCTTCATCAAGACTGATGCCTCTTGACTTCTCTCCTGTTTCCTTGATGATAGTTGCAACATCTTGCTCATCAATCCACCTTTGCAAGACTGATTTTTTGATATCCAAACGCACTGGTATTAGCTTCATGTACCAATCCAAAGGAGCTTCAAGCCCAAGTACTTTCAATTCATCAGCTGATGGAACAAGTGTTCTTGGTCTAATTGCTTGAGGCAGTCTGAAATTCAATAAAACCTCTATAAGTTGGGATTCTTCTATATCTCCTGTCAATTTTGCTAGAATCTTTTTAGTTTCCAAGTAGTCAATAGGATCAATACCTGCAAGAATTGCTGAACGGGTTTCTTTTGTTATTATTAATCCCTTTCCACTCTCTTCAATCATCTTCTCTTTGGTAAGCCATTTGAACACAGAACCAAAGAATTTACTCATTTGAGCTGTATATTCAGCATCTTTTGTACCTCTTAGTGTACCTTCGATATACTCTAAGAATTTCTTCTTTAAATCCTCACGACTTATTGGTCGCCCCTTGATCATGTTTCTCACAAGAACGCTCACTGCAAGACTTGGATAGACCGGGCCCGGATTGAGTGGTGCAAGAGGTTTGTGTAATAATGTATTTTCCATGGTTTGGATATCAGGGAATACTCGAGATGGCCCTTCAAATACAATGTATATTCGACCACCATATTGGCCAAGATGATATTCTCCTATTCTACCCGCAATCTGAAGATAACGTGAACGCGTCGTTAGGAAATACATGTTGGGATCTAGAATGATCACGACACAATCAAAGGGCAGACTCATCCCTGATGTTATTCCTGTAGTTGATACAACTGTCCGTACAATCCTCTCTTTGATTGCTTGTTCTAGTCGCTGTCTTACCCCCGCATCTAGACCAGAGTGATGGAATGCTACCCCATCTTGTAGGCATTTGGACAGGCGATCACTTAGAGGCAGGCTCTCACCGAGGCCAACAATATATTCTATGGATTCATTCTCTACTAATCTGGGATGACTTCTTCCAAGGCTTCTTGCCAATGACTGTGCTCTATATCGGGAACCTACAACTATGAGTATTGATTTTTCATCATAATTTTCAAGATGGTCCATGATTGCATCAAGTGGGTCTATGTGTTTTGTAGTGCTCCTCTGGGTACCATCACTACTCTCGATAGTGATCACTTTTTCTTCCTCTGAAACAATGAACTCGTCGGGTGTGAGTCTAACATCAGGTCGAAATATTGAAGCCTTGAGCCAGTCCGTTATTTCCTCGCTTTTGCCAAATCTGGATGAAAGGGTGATTATTTGAGAACTCTCTTTTAACAAGGATATGATGAGATCAAGTTTGACACTTCTATCAGTGCCAATATTCTGAGGTTCAATTTGTTGCTGGTATGAATCAAGTTCAGTCAGCTCATCAATAACCGTCAATCCAATGGCATCAGTCCATTTCTTCTTCTGAAGCAATGCAGTTGCAAAAGTTTCATACATTACCACTACAAGATTTGCATTCTCTAATTCTTCATCTGTTGCTCGTGCGATTCCATCGTGACGCACAACGGAATATCCTAGGTCCTTCAAGAGAGTTCCATACTCGTCTATAATTTGTCGGCTCAGAGAAGTGTATGGACTTAGATAGAGACAACGTTTTCCCTCCTGCAACTTGAGTAGAATCACAATCATTGCGAGGAAGGTCTTACCAGATCCCGGCGGCATCTGAATCACTAGATTTTCATCAATATCACCAAACTCCTGCATAAACTTCTTCTGTGCAGGAAGTAGACTGACAAAATTCTTGTGTTTCAAAAGTATCTTTGCAGCTCTTTGAACCTCAGTTCCTGCTCCTATAGGACCTCCGAGTTGACCTACTGATGCCAAAGCGAGTCTTCCTTCATGAGTAATCATAAAACCGCGCTGTTTTCGTCCCTTTTCTCCTGATGAAATCACAAAGCCAACTTTCACGAGCTTGTTCATTGTTTCGTAGATTGTTCCCCCAGACATGAGGCCTAGACGTTTTTCCTCGTAGATTACTTCATCTTGGGTCTTTTCTCCCTTGGAGCCTCTTTCAGGCTTTATTATACCTTCAAGAGATAGTAACCCTTCAACTATACTATCCCAACCTAAAGTAGGTACCATCTCACCTGTCTGAGGATTCAATACCTGAAGAATCTCAATGGCATGACGGTTGCTTAAGGCTTTTAGCTGGTCCCGTAATCGAGACTCAGCATTTTCCTCCTTTCTACGCACAGTCATCTTACTCACCCACCATAAACTGCATCAGTGTGATAAAGATTGGCTCTGATTTCCTGCATTATAATACTCGGTCTTTTCTTCATTCGTCTACTTGAGTATCTCGGGTACCAGAGGTGACTCATAATGAGGTCTATCTTTAGGCGAAAAGTAAATGATGACACATCAGAGGAAATCAATGCAAAACGATCCATCCCTAGTCTTGGGCTATTTTCTCCCGCAACAGACTCCACTCAAGCTGATCCGGTTCGAGAGTTGAAAAGGATGAATGAGCTTGAGGAGATATTTGTTAGATCCAAGAAACTTGAGTCACTCTCAGATGTCCCATATGTTGTAGAAGAAATCAAAGAAGGAAATATTGTCCTACTAGATATCACTCGTTTGAATGACGGGAATGATCAAACACACCTTGAGCTGAAACGAATTATCGAGAGAATTCGTGGTGCAACTAGAGGGTATCAAGCTGATATTGCTCTGGTTAATGATGGATGTATGATTATCACGCCATCATTTGTCAAATTTTAGAATGGGCTACCTCAGTTTTACGGTTTCAGTTACCATCGGTGCCCTTGTTTCAATATTCATAGCCTTGTGGATTGTAGATGCCAATCCAATTACCTTTGATGCTTCACCGTGAACACAAATGATTCTTTCAGGAATCGGGTTTAAACGTTTAACGAAGTTGAGAATCTGTTTTCTATCCGAGTGTCCTGAAAATCCTTCAACAGTAGTTACCTCCAAATTTATAGGAACAACAGTCGTCTGCCCCTCTCGGTTCCTCATATTCGCTTCTTTCCAACCTTTTTGGATTCGTCTACCAAGTGTATTCTCACCTTGGTAGCTAACAAAAGTGAGCATGTTCTTTTCATCAGGGGCTAATAGTCTGAAGTAATCAACACTAGGTCCGCCAGCTAGCATACCTGATGTAGCCATAATGATACAAGGCTCTCCTTCTGTTATTTCTTCTCGCTGGTCAGGGTGATCAACTTGTACAAATATGTCTGATAAGAATGGATTTACGCCTTGATGGAAAATCATCTCACGAATCTTCTTACTGAGTGCCTCAGGATGGGCAGTATGAATAGCTGTTGCCTGTGCAATCATTCCTTCAATATATACAGGAACTTTCGGGATTCGCCCTTTGGATACAAGATCTTCGATGACAAGCATGATTTCCTGAGCACGACCCACTGCAAGTACTGGAATTAGTACTTTTCCTCCACGTTCTAGGGCTCTCTTGATAATAGTAGCAAACTTCTTCTCTACTTCCTGCCGTGGTGGCATCTTATCTGTTGGATGACCGTAGGTGCTCTCAATTATCATTGTTTCGAGTCGTGGGAATGTGAAAGTTGCTGGTTCAAGCAATCTACTCCTTCCAAACTTGAAATCGCCAGTGTAAGCCAAATTGTATTGACCATCACCAATATGGAAGTGTACAATGGCAGATCCTAGAATATGACCTGCATTATGGAGGGTGAGTCGAACATCAGGTGCGATGTCAGTGACTTCTCCGTAATTCAGTGGTATTGTATGAAGAATCGACTCTTTTACATCACGGTCTCGGTATGGCCTAAGTTTACCTTCTCGCTCTGCAACTTCTAGATAATCTAGTTGCAGCAATGTTGCAAGGTTTAGCGTTGGAGCTGTCATATAGACTGGTCCACGATACCCGTACTTGAATAAAAACGGAACCATACCACAGTGGTCAAGGTGAGCATGAGTAATTACAACGGCATCTAAGTTTTCAACGCGAAATTCGGGCATATCTAATCTTGGAAATGCTTTGCTAGGAGTTCCCACATTTACGCCACAGTCAATGATGACACTACTTTCAGGCGTCTGCAGTAACATGCAAGATCTACCTACCTCACGGAATCCTCCCATAGCTGTAAGTCTAATCCAACTATTATTCATCAGCATAGGTCGATGTATTCTCTTACCGATTTCACGGAATGATTTATTCCGAGTAGCGGCCTCCGATTGGATGATGTATCTTATCTGTTTGATGAGTTTACTCTCAATTGGCGGAGTTCTCATGACATTGGGGCGCCAAAAGGTCTGACGTGTGATCTCTCGTAAAGTTGTCCCGCTTCTTCCAATAACAAGACCTGGCTTCTGTGCTTCAATAATCACTTCTCCTCTTGAAATATCAAAATCAATTGATGTGATCATAGCCTCTTCGGGAACAAGTTCACGTACTGCTTTCTCGGCCTCTTCGTGGGATAATCTGACTTCTGGAGCAGATCTAACAACAATACGTTTTCGCATTTTGCGTGCCAGAGCTTTGATTCTATCTCCATCATCAAGCAGTATTTTGGGTGCCTTAGAGTATATGGCTATCTCTGGCCCTTCAAATTCAACTGTACTTATCGCCGCTGAGCGAGGAAGTGCCTTCTTGACTACTTCTCTAATATCGACAAATTCTTGTTCATCACTGGGCTGCATGATAGTCACACCACAATTGTAGGCCTATTAATGCCCTAAATGGCCTGATTTTATCTATCAACACTTGATTGTGTTGAACTGGCAGTGTAGCATTTTATGTTACAAGTGTAAGAAACACTGTCACTATTGTCCTTTCCAAATCTTCATGATGGTATCCTTTGGGATTTCCTGATAACCATCCTTGTCAATCACACTTACTAGGATTGAATTGCCAGAAGCGGCATCTCTCTCGATAGCAGCTGCAACTGAACGAACACCAAGCTCGATTGCCTTCTTCTTAGGAAGGTCCTCTTTGTATTCTGCTTCCAGAACACCTAAAGCTACTGGAGATCCAGATCCTGTAGATACATACTTGTCAGGGATGACACTGCCCACATAGTCTGTATAGAAGACTTGTGCGCCATCATCATCAAATCCTCCGACGACACATGCTAACATGTAGCCGCCACGGCCTTGGAACATGATGTTACTAAGAAGACGGGTTAATGCCTTAACACGGATTGGCCTGCCTCTCTGAATTTCAAAAAGTTTGGCTTCCGCTGCCAAGAGATCCATGATTGCCTGTGCATCAGCAACAGATCCTGCAATTGTCGCGCCTATTCGGTCAGTGACTTTGTAGATTTTCTTTGCAGTCTTGTTTGCAATCAGAAAACCCATTGTAGCTCTCTGATCACTTGCTAAGACTACGCAGTCTTTAGCAATCATTCCAAGTGTGGTTGTTCCAGTCTTTAGTTCAGCTGGGGGCTGCATCTCAGGTTCCATGGTTATTGACTCCTTCTAAGAAATGAATCGTAGAGAACAAGTGACAAGCACCCGTTCTGGGGAGTGTTATTAAGGTTTTCTCAGTGAACATAGAAATGATACTGTTCGTTAATCATGTAGTATTCTCTGAAGGTGGCTCTGGTCGCTTGAATGAGGTTACGATTCTTACCTCATCAATATCCCCCGCTGCCTTGAGAATATCGGCAGCGATACCAATCTCTCCGTACTGAATATTCTCGATGTATCTTGTTTCTTGAGGTAGCTCAACAGTCACGACCTTTTTCTTCACCGTAATATCATATCGTTCCTCAGGAATTCCTGGGATTCTACGACGAAGGACTGCTTTGAGTTTCTCTACTTTATCTGTAACTATATTCCTGATAATAACATCATAGACAAGGGTCTTTCCAGCAAATGGACTATTGAAGTCAACTCTAACTGTACGACCAAGGTCTGTAGTGACCACACCTCGTTCGTTTCCAAATTTAATCTCTTCGCCTTTGTAGCCTTTTGCTCCCTGTTTAGCAAGTTTCACCTTAGCAATCTTCTTGACCTTGGTAGGGTCTCTGACACCTGCTCCTTTTTCGGGTGGAACTTCGATGGTCTTTGAATCTCCAATTTTCATACCAACCAGTTCTTCTTCAACTGCTGCAAGAAGCCAGTTCCAACCGACAACTACCAATGCAGGTTCATATCGGTCATTTTCTCTAAATAGACCCTCTTCCTTTGCAACCTCAAGATGAGTTGTATCAAAGATAGTGCCTGTATCTTTTGTGCTTGCAGTGAAGTCGAGATAGACCATGCTCATTTCCTTAACTACTGTTTCAACATTTGGAGCGGCCTTTTTAGTTGGTGCCTTCTTAGCAGTAGTCTTTTTTGTTGTCCTTTTAGAGGCAGTTTTGGGTTTTGCCGCTGCCTTTTTTGCAGGCTTCTTAGTTGTTTTCTTTTCTGACATGGCCAGTACCCTCTCGGTTTCCTGGTTGCTTTTAAGACGCTCCTCACGAGTGTTATAAAACGGTTTCCTTGTGTCCTTTGAAGGTACCTTTTAGCACTTGTATCTTTTCAAAAAACAGAGCTGTTTCATTTACTTGCTCAACTTGGAAATTATTCTCATTAAACGTCTTGATTATCGCATCAGTGTTCTCAAGAGATGAAACGACGACATAGAGTCTTCCACTATCAACGATATGAGATGCTGCCTCTTGCACGAATCTTACAGTTAATTCTGATCCTTCCTCTCCTCCAATAAGGGCATGGTCCATCCCAGTCTTCATCTCATCAGCTGGAAGATACGGTGGATTGAACATAATCATAGAGAATTTCACTTCATGTGATAGACCTAAGAAGAGGTCTGACTGAATAACTGATGTCTTATGGTCTAATCCATTTCTTCTAAGATTCTCAGATGTGTTTCTAACGGCGAGAAAGGAGATGTCAATGCTGACGACTCGTTTTGCTTTTGTAGCGGCAACAAGTGATGCTAATCCTGCTCCACACCCTGCATCTAGTACAGAGTCCGTAGAACTGATGGCTATAGCATCCAGTAGGAGATAGGTGTCTGCTGCTGGTTCATAGACACCATCCAACACATCGAAATCAAAGGATTCGCTCACGGCTTGGCCCCTCTTGGATCTGGAAGTTCTCCTGTTTCAATTAAATTGAGAAGCGAGTCAGAAAGAATCACTAATTTCTTAATGTCAATTGTTCTCAGTCTTTCATCGCCCTTTGGATATTGCTTACAATATTCAAGTACAACATCAGTCAAGTTCTTGTCTACTTTCATATTTCTGAACCAGATTCTCAAAGCCTTTCTCAAATGTTTGTTAGGATATGGAAAGATTCCATTTACCATCCAAAAGAACACATCATCATCCTTAGCACGAGGTCCTTTAGTAATATGCCTCAGTCTAACAACAACAGAATCCACCGCGGGTATTGGGTAAAACATGTTTGCTGGAACATCCAATAGATGTTCAACTTCTGCTTGGTATCCAATATTGACTGATAATCTGGAATAATTAGAGGTTCCTGGAAGTGCACTTAGTCTCTCAGCAAACTCCTTCTGATACATGAGGACTGCTCGCTCAAATTCAATCTCATGTAATATTCTGAAAGTTATCTCTGATGAGATACTATAAGGTAGATTCGAAACAATCTTTGTTACATTTGGAAGTGAAATTTTGAGAGCATCTCCTTCAATAATACTGACATTGTCATAATCACTGAATATATCTCGGAGAGCTTTTACAAGTCCAAGATCTAACTCAACTACATGAACATGCTTAGCTTCCTGAACAAGTTGTTTAGTGAGAATACCAAGTCCCCCACCTATCTCCAGAACGGTATCATTATTTGATATTTCTGCTGCACTAACTATGCTACGAGCTACACTTTGGTTCTTTAGAAAGCTCTGACCATGTTTCTTTGTAGGTTTCACCTTGTATTTCTTGAGAAGTGCACGGATTTCGTCGTCTGACAGGAAACTCACCTGCGTAATGATACATCTACCTTCTTGGTGAACGAGGTTTGTCACGTTCGTCCTCATCGCGCTTTGGAGGTCGTACAAACAGCCAACGTTTGACATCTTCGCGAATTTCATCGATTATACGAGATGTTATGACTTTCTTTGGGTTCTGAAGTTTTGTCCTTGCTGCAATATCGTCAAAACTCTTGAAGGGATCTCGTTTTCTCTCTTCTAAAATCGCCCACATTAGTGTCTGTCCGATTCCCGGAAGCAACTGAAGTGAATGCATCCTAGTCGTTATTGGAGCAGATTCGTTGAAGAATTGCACATATTTATGCTCATGTTTCGTTACTAGCATCTCTATAACCAAAGGAAGCTCAGTTACGCTCTCAGGAACAAGGTCCTCATAGAAGATGCGCCTTCTGACATGGTCGATCTTACTCTTAGCGTTCCGTTCAATAGAAACACGTTCTTGAGGAATCAGCTTCATTCCCATATGTGGAATCATTTCAAGAAGTGTAAAATGAGCCTCTCCAATGCTCTGTATTACTGTGTCCCCTCGGGGTCGAGAATCACGAAAGGACTCTTTCGGCGGAACCACTGAAAGGACGTATGCATGCGTTTCAAACTGCCTGTTTTGTTGTCCTTCCATTTTTTTGCACATCCAGTTCTACTCGGATACATTGATGTATTGATTGTCAGGTAATGATAAAAAGTAATCGGACCGCGAACTCTATGAATAGTGTTTTGTAATCAGTAGTTCATAGAATTTCAAAACGATTAATTATGATCTCTTATTGATAATAAGGTCCACAATTTCGATGAATTGATCATCAGTAAGGTTCGTTGAACGGGCATCGATTATTGTCTTTAGCTCTTCTGGATTAACTGGAGCTATGTTAACAATTTGAACTGCCTGGGCTCTTGAAAGATTATAGTTATTCATCAACTTATCTACTAGCTTTGCAGATACTGCAGGTGCCATCTTTGAAAAGGCTGAAGCATGTTCAAGAGTTATTGATTGCTGAAATGAAAGTTCTCCTTCCTTTCCTCTCTGAGTCAGAATCTTCTTGACTTGAGGAAGGGTAATTTCTTCTTCGCTGATTATCTCCTTAGGCATTTTAAATCACTCAGCCTCTACTTGGTTGGAGATGCTCACGTCTAATGATAAGAGTCTTCGTTGCCTTTCCAAGGCTAACATCTACAACAACTGCTCGGCCTCTCAGAGCAGTAGCTACACCTGTTCTACCATGATACCTTCTATGTGGCATTCCCTTGTGGAAGCCGGGGTTGATTACAATATCCACCCTCTGCCCTACTTCATAGTCGATAAGCACCTTGCTTGGTGAACTTAGACCTTTCTGACGAATTCTCTTACTCATCAGGCTGCGTGTCCGGGCTCGGTATCCATGACTCTTTTTGACCATAAGACATCACTACGAATTATTGCCACTCGGGGCTCTGCATAAGCTGAACCACACCCGAGTTCCAGCATGACCTCTTGGGTCACCACTTAAGGATTTCGCAACAGCTACGATTTCTTGATGAACCTAACACTTCTAGGGGCCTTCACTGTAGATTGCTGTCACGTTAAGTTCTGCACATTTGCACACTATTCCTAGTTTCTCGGCTATAGATGGTGTAGTTCGCCCTTCATCTCCAGAGATTAATTCCTTGATGTATGTTCCCCCTTGCACCTTGAACATTGCTCTGAGAAGACCATCTTTTTCCTTCTTTAAAGAAATCTCATGAATTACTTTCTTCCTCACCAAATCTGCTCGCCTGTGAGAAACTCGGTGAGGAGTTCTCTGCTCAATCTCCACAGCTTTGAAAGATTCCTCTACTTTCTGTAGTTCCTTTTCTGTCACAGGTCTCTCTGTTTCAATTAGTGCTTCATACTCTTTTACATTGGTCGAGGCATCTTCCTTCAGCTTCTGAAGTTGATATCTATCAGTGAGAACTAACTCGTGTGCCTCGATTTTTCCTTCTGCCTCATCATTGATACTTTTTGTAATCTCATCAAGGTCTGGTGTTCTCACTCTTGGATCTGTTATTTCTATAACAAAAGGTCGTCCATTCCCTAGCATGAGAACATCAATATCTTCTCTTCCTGCTGCATGAAACTTGAATCTTGACCCATCTGCAATAGACTGCGTAGGAACTCCAATATATTCAGATATTGAATCAGGGTACTTACGCCCAGTCCCATTACATTCAGCGCATCCTTTGCCCCTACATTTCTTACAGTCCCATTTACTTTGAGGAATTCCTCTGACTAGTTTTCTGTACCTACCATAGATGAATACAGGATTTATCTGGATCTTAATCTCATCTGACTCCATTGAATAAACAAATACTACGTCTGGTTTCATGAAATCAACAGGTTTCTGTAATAGGTCATGGAGTTGTATTCCGAGTTCGCGATTGAAGTGCGATTTCAGGGTTTCTGCATGCATTATTGAATGAATGCCACTCAGTTCATCCTGACGATCTGCTAGCAACGGAGGCGGTATAGAGCCTACTAAGAATGTTTCAAACTCGACATCCTTTGCCAATCCTACAATTCTTTCAGCAACCAATGGAATCCTCTCGAATACCGATTCATCATCGATTGTGCAGAGATAGCAGGAATCTTGAGTTTCGTAGTCGATACCATTTTTCTCTGCAAGAGCTTTTGCTGGTTCAAACATACCATTACCTGCAAGGGACCTTATTCCGCTATTGCCTATCGTTTTCTTCCCCGATTTCAATAGTGCATCTGCTGACATACACAAGGTAAGTTTCAGAGAATATCCTCTATCCTTGTTTGTTGTATTTGTACTGAGCCAACCGAATTGGCGACCTAGACATTTGTCACAGAGTGTGTGCTGCTCTAACAGTTTTTGAGCAGTTGCCAATACTCCATTTTCTTGTGTGTCGGTCATCTAGATTGCCTCTGGTTATTTCGTCACCATCATGTAGTCATAAAAAAGGATTGATGTATCTAATTGCTCGGAGTCCAGTTAGAATCATTCGCGGGTCCTTTAGCAGTCTTTTAATCACATTTCCCTGAAGATCCATATCCCCTTCACTCTTGACTACATCAAGTAATCCTTTAGTAGATGCATCTTTGATAACAGAATCTAGTCCTTTGTCATCTAAGGAGTTCAATGCCATTTGTGCTAAGTGCATAATTCGAAGTTCATTGAAGATCATCGATTTACATTTTCCATTATATTGCGAAAGAACCTTCTCTGGAGATTCATCAGATGATAGTGAATCTGCAACAATCTTCCCTGCAACTCTTGCAGTCATCCCTCCTAAGATCACACCTCCCCCAGTGGTCGCTTTCACAATTCCTGCAGTATCTCCAATAGCTACTACGTTTTCCATCGTCATCTTGGATATTGGCATTCCGACTAATACAATTCCTCCAAGTGAACGTTCTATCTTTACTCCCTTCATTCTCTCAGAAATGATACTATGATGACGCATCAGGGCATCAAGACGCATCTTTGATTTATTTCGAGAAGCCAATCCAATTCTTGCTCTTTTTTCACCAAGTGGGATAATCCATGCAAAAAAACTTGGTGCAACCTGTTTTCCATAGAACATTTCCACAATGCTTTCATCAATATTTACTCCTGAAACCTCATATTGGAATGCAGGATATTTGCTTGATCTCTGAACAACTGGAAGACCAACACTCCCTGACAGACGACAGCGAGAACCCTCTGCAACCACGAATGTTCTTGCAGTATGCTCTTCATTCCTTTCAGTACCTACACTAACACCTTGGATTTTCCTCTGTTTTTTGACGAACGCTTTGACCTTTGCTTTCGTAGTGACTACCGCACCAGAATCAATTGCTCTAGATGCAAGCCAGGCATCAAACTTTTTCCTATCTATGACGTTAGCTTCTCTTCTTCCTCTCTTTATCATTATAGAATGTCCTGCAGGAGAATAAATTCTGGCACCCATGACAGTATTCTGAATGATATCTTTTGGTAACTTAATCCCTAATCGTTTCAATCCTGATGTACTCAGTAGACCTGCACAGTGGTCTGGTTGACCAACTTGCTCGTGCTCTTCAAATATTTGAACCGCAAATCCTCTCTTAGCTATCTCATTTGCTGCGAGTAGACCAGCTGGTCCTGCACCAACGATAATAGCGTCATGGTTCATAATTATCTCCACTTAATGGAGCTGAGCGCACGTTTTTAACCCTCTCCTCGGAAGAAGCAATTGAGCTCAGATGATATCTGCAAGGAAATTCAAATATAAACAGGTCATTGCCGTGCGAACTGATCTAGGTATGAGTAAAGGGAAAACAGCTGTACAGGTTGCACATGGTTCGGTAAGTGCTGCAGAGCGAGCTCGTACAACCAAGCAAGAAGAATGGCGTGCATGGATGAGAGAGGGGCAGAAGAAAGTTGCTGTTAAAGTGGATTCAGAGGAAGAGATAATGGAATTAAGGCGTCAAGCAATTACTCATAATCTTCCGCATGCTATTATTAGAGATGCTGGAATGACAGAGCTACCTCCTGGAACATTAACAGTAATTGGTATTGGACCTGCAAAATCTGAATCTGTTGATGAAGTCACAAAAGATTTGAAACTGCTATAGAGGGGTTTCTATGAAAGATGCCCATCCTTTAGAGAAGGCTGTTGGGATGGAGCTTTATACAACAAATTGTGCTGGTATTGGTGGACGGCTCAAGACAAGATATGAAGATTTTCTTGTAGAAGAGATAACAATTGATAACGAAATTTTATCTTTCAAGGAATGGTCGAATCGCCCACCTGGGGAACCTATCTTTGAAGGCAAGAAGACAAAATATGTTGGTTTCACAGTTCAGAAAATGGGACTATCCACAATGGACGTATCCACAATCATCGCATCATCATTGAGGCTTCCGCGAAATTTAGTTAGCTATGCGGGATTGAAGGATAAACGTGCTGTCACAGTCCAGATGATGACAGCTCCAATACGTGCAGCAAATGGGCTGGGAACATTGGAGCTCTCAAATGTAGAAATACGTGACATTGAACCTTCACGACGACTTGTGCAAATTGGGGACCTCTTAGGAAATAGATTCACAATCTTACTACGAGACATAGACGTTTCTTTAGATAAAGCTCTAGAAGTCGCAGAAGAAGTTCAATCTTCACAGCTACTCAACTACTTTGGCATTCAACGCTTTGGAATTGCGCGACCTAATACCCATATTGCAGGAAAACATCTTGTCAAGCGTGATTTTGAAGGAATGATTCGATCGATTCTTTGCATGCCTGGTGAATATGAGAACCAGGAACTGCTTGACGCTAGAGCTGAACTCGCCGAGAGTTTAACTCCTACTGAGAAAATCATTGATGTTTTTCCAAAAGACTTGCATTATGAACGAACAGTTATGGATGAGCTCGTGAAACATCCTGGTGAGTTCAAACGAGCTGTGACAAGAATTCCGTCGCGAATCCTTACTCTAATGGTTCATGCGTATCAATCGTATCTTTTCAATCGTTTACTAAGTACGCGGGTCAAGAGTGGAATGTCCCATGTTATTCCTGAACCAGGCGATTTCTTGATTGCTCTAGATGAAACACACTCTGGTAGGGACTCTTGGCTATTTGTTACTGAAACGACACTAGAAGAACGCAGACAACAAGTTATCGATATGAAATATGCGTTAGCCTTGCCATCTCCAGGGTATGCTACTCATCTTCCGCCCACAAAACAATCAGAAATGATGAGAGAACTTCTGACTGCAGAAGGGATTACATTCAAAGATTTCAGAAATTCCCAAATGAGATCAATTGATGCACCCGGAGGATTGCATCGTGCTTCAATCGCTTTGTCTGCTTGGGAGGCCTCAATACAGGATGAGGGTCTCTTAGTGAAATTCATTTTGAGAAAAGGATCCTATGCTACAGTAGTACTACGCGAGTTAATGAAGAATCATCCAATCAATCGTATATAGAAACTCAGAATCGCCTTTCCCCTATCTCTTTCATCTTCTCATCAAACTCGTCAGGTGTCTCAATGGTTTCTTCTTGATGCCTTCTATCATCCTGATACTCAAAGAGAACTGATTCACCCATAATAGCTGAAACTATGACCCGTAATTCCTCCTTTGTGTATTTGATACGGTCACGGTCCTCCTCTCGAAGCATAACAATGTTCTCTTTCGTTCCCTCAGGTAACCACAGGCTATTCACTCCAATCTCACTAGCAGGTGAGATGAACTCCCGTACTATCCGGCGTAGTTTTGGAGCCCCTTCAATAATGATTGGTTCTCCAAATTCTTGTATTAACTCTTGAATTAAGGTTTCTTCACCAAGTAGTAGTTCCTTGTTATTTTTGTTCACAACAAGAATCAAGTTAGTTCCAGCCATTGCAGCTTTTCGTAGGGTCAAATCATCAAGACTTGGGTATTGCTTTTCTTTCTCAAGTAACCACTTACTAAATTGAACATCAAATCCAGTGATCTCTCCGCGATCAAGCTTAGCTTGACAGTTTGGACATAACATATCAGACTCTATGTCGAAATTACAGACTGGTAGTCGCATTTGTTCATCCTCGCGATTTTCGAAGTCACAGCACAGGCTGGACCTCGGGCGAGGCATTATAGGTCTGTCTATTTGGCAAGAGTGATGTCAATTGTCGACACGTTAAGGTCGCTACCTTTGTCGGTTTGTACTGTGGTAGTATCAATTTCGATACTTTTTACAACGAGTTCTTCAATGAACCTGTGACGTGTAATTTCTGCGACATCTACGGCACGACTAATTAGTCGGCCCCTTGCTTTAATGACGACTTCATTTGCACCTTTATTGAACAATGTGACACAAGCCAAGACATAAGACATGACATTCTTATTGCCTACTAGTATGCAGTCCATGCCATTGCTATCCCGCAGTGTTTTTCCCTGTTTGTTACTGCTGGAAGTTTTGCCAGTGTTTTCCTCCGTCACCCGACGTCTCTCCGCCTACAACTGTAGAAGCTCACAAGAATGATACGGTGACATCTGATATAGATTTCGTTTTATGACCCGTCATTGAACTTTGAAGAATATTTCAAAAAATCACACTTTTTCTAATAATTACGTCGTTGGGAAAACCTTTTCTTATATACTCCAAGGCAAGCGAAAGGAAGTAACAATTCATGACACAACTTACATTTTTAGGCTCCTGTAGAGAGGTTGGTCGTTCAGGATTCTATCTTGAGGAAAAAAATGAAAGTGTTCTTGTGGACTATGGTGTCAAGTTCACAGATCCTCCCTCTTTTCCTGATATGATTCCAACTGATAATTTACAGGGCATAGCTATTACTCATGCTCATCTTGACCACTCTGGGGGCGTACCGAGAATTCTTAGAGAAACTGATGCATCCCTATTTTGCACTCCTGCCACAAGAGATCTAAGTCTCCTCCTCCTTCGTGATATGTACAAGATATCTCGTGGAAGATTACCCTATGAGAGGAATGATATCGCATTGGTTCGAAGGCAGTGCCAAGCGACAGCCTATGAAGAAACCATACCATTAGGCCATCCATTCGAAATGACCCTATTCAATGCAGGACATATCCCTGGGAGTGCTTTGGTTTCAATCCGAGTGAATGGTAAGAGAGTTCTATTCACAGGTGATTTTAATGCTACAGAGTCTCAGTTAAATGCTGGAGCCAGAAAGAACCTTCCCAAACACGATGTTGTAGTAACAGAAAGCACTTACGCACGTAGAATTAATCCACCTAGAGAAGCGACTGAAGTGGGGCTCGTTGATACCGTATTAGAGACCCTTGAACGTGGAGGATCTGCATTGATTCCAGCTTTTGGAGTTGGTAGAAGTCAAGAAATCATGTGTATTCTCGAACAGAGTGATATTCCTCGAAAGTATCCTATCTATGTTGATGGGATGGCACGAGCAGTTAATGAAATTCTAGTACGACATCCATCGTATCTCCAAAGTCCAAAGTCATTCCAACGAGCAGTAAGCCGCTCAATCACAATTCATGATAATCATAATCGTACTAAAGCAGTTAAGAAAGGCGGGATTATTATTTCACCTGCAGGTATGCTCAAAGGCGGAGCATCCCATCTATACTTCAAAATGATGTATGACAATCCAAAGAACTCTATTATCTTCGTGAGCTATCAGATTCCAGGAACTCCTGGAGCAGAACTTTTAGCTAATGGCAAAGTATCTGTGGGAAATCGAGATTTTGATGTAACGGCTGATATTCGACAACATCATCTATCGTCACATTCAGATTCGCGAGGAATGTTAGATATG
>Ga0315536_1000555_pt1 | contig 18643 bp, 25 predicted proteins | sample SalMarSW160230MG_FD_203093 | JGI IMG/M metagenome (GOLD analysis project Ga0315536, IMG submission 203093) | Salt marsh sediment microbial communities from the Plum Island Ecosystem LTER, Massachusetts, United States - Salt Marsh Sediment SW1602-30 ...
CCTGGTAACGGTGGACTACACCGGATGGCTCCAGGACGGCACCAAATTCGACTCCAGTTTAGATAGGGGAACTCCTTTTGTCTTCACTCTGGGGGCAGGGGACGTAATAGAAGGATGGGACAAAGGACTGTTGGGCATGAAGGTGGGGGAGACGAGAAGAATCACCATACCGCCTGAACTCGCCTACGGCGAGGCGGGAAGGCCCGGAGGACCCATTCCTCCTAATGCCACCCTTATCTTCGAGGTAGAAATGCTAAACATCCAGAAGTAGTCTGCACTGATAAAAGATGATTTTTCTGAAAACTGAGATTTTTTCTCAGTTTTTTATCTGGTATAATTCAATTATATGATACACAGGGGAATAGCCACTTTCGGCCTCGATTACGGTAAATGCCCGGCCTGGCTCTTCAATAGAATGAAGAGGTTGGGAGAAGAAATGATAAGAGTGATAGTGGAGGAATACGGACCTGACGAATTCGTAGCCAGAGTAGCCGACCCGGTCTGGTTCCAATCTCTTGGGACCGTACTGGCTTTTGATTGGAATGCCTCTGGTCTCACCACCATACTCACCGCGGCTCTCAAGGAGGCGGTAAGGGGTAAAGAGAGAGACCTGGGTCTTTTCATATGCGGAGGGAAAGGCAAGACGTCCAGGAAGACCCCCGATGAGATAGAGCGTTGGGGGGAGGTCTTGAACCTGCCCGAAAAAAAGGTGGGCAATCTGGTCTACAATTCTAAGATGGCCGCCAAGGTGGACAGCGCCCTGGTGCAGGACGGGTTCCAAATTTATCACCACAGCTTTTTCTTCTCGAGAAACGGAAGCTGGTCGGTTATCCAGCAGGGGATGAACGCCGGGAACCAGACCGCCCGCCGCTACCACTGGTATTCGGAGAAAGTAAGCGACCTGGTCTGCGAGCCCCACACCGGAATCACTTCGCCAACGGCAGTCCCAACTTTAAATCTGGTAGCCAGACAGAGTCAGAAAAATCAAAAAATAAGCACAGAGTTGGTTCAGGGAAACTATAACTCCCTCATGAAGGACATCCGTCTTCTGAGAAAGCACTCCTCTGACCTGTCCCAGATGTTGACCCTCAAACATCAGGGCGGCTCCCAGCTCACCCTGCTCAATCTGGAAAAGAAAGAATTTTTCTGGCATCCCGTACTGTTGGAAGATTTCTCAAAGAGCAAATACTTACAGCGGATACTGTGGAAAGCCTGCCAATATAACCCCGAGAACTTCGAAAGGCTTCTTTCCATGCGCGGCATAGGTCCCAAGACCATCCGGGCCCTGAGTCTGGTTTCGGAAGTCATCTATGGGGCCGAACCGTCTTATGAAGACCCAGCCAGGTATTCCTTCGCCCTCGGGGGAAAGGATGCAACTCCCTATCCGGTAGACAGGGAAACGTATGACGCAACCATCAATTTCCTGAAAAGAATGGTCAACCGGATGAAGATATCGATTCCGGAAAAAGAAAAAATAATGATTAAGCTGAATAAAGAACAAAATGCCCGATAACTCACAGGAGCCCCTCTCGGTGGCAGAATACATCGACCTGGTGAATTCCGGACTTCAGAAGTTCCAGGCCAAGATAGTCGGCGAGGTAACCGAATTCAACCTCAGGTCGGGTTATCTATTTTTCACCCTCAAAGACAAGAAGGATGACGGGGTGATTAATTGCTTTATGTGGCGCTCCACCTACAGCCTTTACGGCGTCGAGCTGAAGGAAGGGTTGGAAGTAATTATCTCCGGTTACCCCTCCATATACGCCAAGAGCGGTAGGTTGAGTTTCCAGACGGCGTCGGTGGAATTGGTGGGGGAAGGGGCGCTTAAGAAAGCCTATGAAGAGCTTAAGAAGAAACTGGAAAAAGAGGGTGTTTTCAAAAAAGAAAGGAAAAGGCCTCTGCCTGCCTATATCCAGAGGATAGGCGTGATAACCTCAAAGACCGGGGCCGTTATCCACGACTTCACCAATAACCTGGGCCGGTTCGGATTCAAAATAAAGCTGATGGACGCCAGAGTAGAAGGACAGCAGGCAGTCAGGGACTTGTTGGCCGCCATCTCTTCCTTTAAGAAATATGACATCGATGTCCTGGTAATTATGAGGGGCGGAGGATCTCTGGAGTCCCTGATGGCCTTCAATAACGAGAAGCTAGTCAAGGAGGTAATTTCCTTCCCAGCGCCCGTCATTGCGGCTATCGGCCATGACAAGGACGTTCCGCTGATAGCTCTGGCGGCTGATGAGGCGGTCTCCACCCCGACGGCGGCGGCCAACCTTATCTCAGAACCCTGGAAAAGGGCAAAATTCGAAGTAGACCGTTATAAAGGAGACATCATGGAACTCTACTCCGGATACCTGTCCGGAGCCAGGAATCGGCTCATCAGATCCGTCTACCGCATCAAAAACGCCTTCCTTTCCATAATAATGCTCTACCGCCAAGCCGAAAACCAACTGCCGGCGTTTATTTCAAAAATCAGAAACGAGCTCAAGAGGAAAACAGACGCCTTGCAAGCTCTTCAAATCTCTTTTATCAGACTCTTCTCGCGCGAAGTGGAAAACAGCCGGATGAGAATCGACCATCTGGCCAGGATGATATCGCTGAACAATCCGGCCCGCCAGCTTAAGATGGGATACAGCATCGCCCGAAAGGGCGGCAGGATTATCAAAAGCGTAAAGAATGTTAAAATAGGAGAAGACATTGAGGTTCAGGTGTCAGACGGAACCTTTGACTCAAACATAAAAAAAATTAAAAATCCAAAACAACATGCCAAATAAAAAAGAGGGTGAGCAGGATCTAAGCCGCAATCTGAAAAAACTGTCTCAGATAGCCGAGTGGTTCGAAAATCAGGAGGACGTAGACATAGAAGAGGGACTGAAAAAGGTCAAGGAAGCTTCCTCGCTGATAAAACAGAGTAAGGAAAGACTTAAAGAAATAGAAAACGAGTTTGAGGAGGTAAAAAAGGAAATAGACTCGGATTTCGGCGAAGATTATGATGATGAAGAAGGGACGGAGGAGGATTAACAGAAATCAATGAACCATTCCATTTCCAGAGAAGAATTTGACGAGCTCATCCGCATTAAGGGCGAGGTAAGGGGAGCGGCTTTCAAAACTCAGGCCGAATTCCTGATTAAACAGGAGGGAAAAGACGGGCTGGAGAGAGTAGAGGAGGAACTGAGGAGCCTGGGCCATCCCTTCAAACTCAGAGAGGCCGGGTCCATGGAATTCTATCCCGTCGGCCTGGTGGGAATAGTACAGCTTATTGCCCGGAGGATGTTCGGATACGACGAGGAGATGATGAAAAGAATGGGGGAGTTTGAATCCAAGGTATCTTTTATTATGCGTCTTTTCATCAGCCACTTCGTTTCCCTGGATAGGGTTAAAAGCGTAGTGCCCGAAATGTGGAGAAAGTACTATACCGTCGGGAACCTGCAGGTCGTAGATTCCGATGAACAAAAGAGGTACGCCGTTTTAAGGCTCAGTGATTTCAAAATACATAAAGTTCACTGCCAGGATCTGGTAGGATACTTTACCAGCGTCCTGCAAATGGTGGTGAAGTCCCCGGTAACCTGCGAAGAAACAAAATGCGTATTTGACGGAGACGACTATCATGAATTTCTGTTCAAGTGGTAGGAGGCGTTTGTCTTTTAGCCGGAGAGGCTTTAAAATACAATAATAATTATGGAAGAACTGGCGACAAAGGAGGAACTTGAGGAATTGAAGGAAACCGCCGGGAAGGTAAGGGGAGTTCCTTTGAAGACAACCTCCGATTTCATATTAAAGGAAGAAGGCGAAGAGGGACTGAGGAAACTGGAGCAGGCAATGGCCGGACTCGGTTATCCCATCAAGCGCGAAGAGATAAGGGCGATGGATTTTTACCCCCTGCGGTTATGGGGCCTCTACCTGGTGGTCATTAAGCGTCTCTTTAATTATTCCAGAGAAAGGATGGCTGAATTGGGAGCCAATAATGCTAAACTGTCCCTCATTATCAGATTGTTCATGAAATACTTTTTTTCCGTTGAGAAGCTCCTGGGGGAGGTACCGCGGATATGGCATAAATACTACACGGTAGGAGATTTAAAGATTTATGAATACCAGGAGGAAGAGAATCGTGCGGTCATAAGGTTGGAAAATTTCAAGCTCCACCCGATATTCTTTGAAGACCTCATGGGATATTTTTCCGGTATCGTCAAGATGGTGACGGGAAAACCCGCCAGATGCGAGTTGACAAAGTCAAGAGAAAGAGGAGATAATTATTATGAGTTCGAATTAAACTGGTGAGGTTATTGAACATAATGGAAGAATCTTCCGGCACCATGAGAGCCGGACATTTTATTTTTTAAAGTAATCTGTTACTATATACGATATTAATTTATCCAAAACAATCATGACAAAATATTTCACATCAGAAGGGCTTAAAAAGTTGAAGGAGGAACTGGAATACCTTGAGAAAGTAAAGAGGAAGGAAATATCAGAACGGATAAAATATGCCGCTGCCTTTGGAGACCTCAGCGAAAACGCAGCCTATGACGAAGCCAAAGACGCGCAGGGTTTCGTGGAAGGCAGGATCATAGAGCTGAAAGAGATAATTTCCCAGGCCAAAGTCATCAGCAAAAAAGAAAATGGCAGGGTGCAGATAGGCTCCACCGTTTCCGTTGAATCAAACGGGGAAGAAAACAACTTCAAAATAGTTGCCCCGGAAGAAGTGGACGTCATTTCCGGTAAAATATCCTACCAGTCTCCATTAGGCAGTGCCCTTATGAATAGGAAGAAGGATGATAAGATTGAGGTGGAAACGCCGGAGGGAGGTAAATCATACCGCGTTATCAAGGTAGAATAGAAATTCAGGATAACGAAGTCTCTTATTAAAATAATGGGGCGATTTCAAATCGCCTTTTCAAATTGTTATAATACTTACATGAACGGAGAAGAGAAAACACGCAAGGAGAGGGTAAGAGAAAATCTGAGAATGTTTGAGGACAAGATACCTGAAAAGTACCTTGATTTGATAATGGAAACAAGGGAAGACGGGCTGAGACATCCTCTATTTTATTCCCTATCTCATCCTTCAATCGCACTAAAATTAGCGGAATCCGTCAATACTATCAAGGAAGAAAACGAAGAAAAATACCTCCCTAAAATACTGAGTAAGCTGTTAAGCGCCTCGGAATGGTTGGAACAGCAATTAGTAATCTTCGAGATAATCGCCGCAGCTTTTTATTTTTCCAAATTCAGAAACAAAAAGGATGTCAGGGTGGAATGGGAAAGAAAGTTTCCTTCGGGGGAGAAAAGGAGCGGCATTTCCATTATCAGGAAGGGAGCAGACACCGTACGGCTGGAGGTAATTAATGACAAAAAAATTTCCCATGATAAGAGATTCCGGACAATGCGCAGCCTGCAGTTATTACTGGGAGAGAAACCGTTAGATAATGAGCGGCAATACGTTTATGTCATTCGTTATCCTGAAACTGGAAAGAAATTCTGGAAAGCGGGTTTTGCGGAAAAAGACGTAGACGGGGCGGCTGAATTTATAAGAAAACTGCAAGGCAAAGCGGAAGGAAAATATTCCTTTCCCGATGAGAAAAATTGCCTTTTGAAGATTGATAAAAAAGAACATGGCGACGATATTCTGTATCCGAGCAGATTTGACATCGTGAGTTCTTTCCTGAAAGAAAACGGGAGGATAAGGGATATCATCAGGGATACGGCCTGCCGCCAATTGCTGTTTGAAGAAATCAATTTTATTCTCCTTCCAGCCTTCGGGGGCATGGGAGATGAAGATATCGAAGAAAAGTTCTTAGGCAAAGAATTGATGGAAAACCTGGAAGACAGCGCAAAACCCGTATCCAGAAGGCCTACGGGAGCGGTCAACCTGATAGAAAGGGAAGGATGCGCCACGGTACACGGTTTAATACATTCTTCTTTTAATTATTCCGGCAAAAAGGTCATTTATAATCCGCTGTCTGAGACAGAAGAAGACTTAGCCGGCTTAATCAATCACTCATGAAACTGCACCTAATCCTGGGGCCGATGAAGAGCGGGAAATCCCTGAGATTGATTTCCTATTTTAAAGAGCTCCGAAAAAACGGGCTTCCTTTTTCCTTATTCCAACCGCTCAGGAATGTGAGGGACGACCGCATAACTTCCCGGGAAGGCATCTCCATGAAGGCCAAGAAGATAAAAAGTCTTTTTGAAATCCAGAAATCTGCGGGGATAACGGTGGGCCTGGACGAGGTGCATATGTTCGAACCGGACGATTATAGAGCCGTAAAATCGCTGCTGCAAAATAACGTGGCAGTCGTGGCCTCCGGGCTGGACAAGGACTATAGAGGAAAAACCTTTGATATTATTGAAAAACTTTTGGGCCTGGAACCGGAAACGGTTGAGTACAGAAAATCTATCTGCGAGAGATGCGGCAGCCGCAAGGCCGTATACACTCAAATCTTCAAGGATGGGAAGCCCGTGTTAAAGGGCCTGCCGCCGGTAGTGCCCGAAGATGGAACCTATGCCTACCAACCAGTCTGTGCCTCCTGTTTCATCACCGAAGAATGATTAGGGGATTTCTTTATGAAATGAATTTAAAAAAACGGATTAAAACTCCGTTTTTAAATTTTAACGGCGGTTTGAAAATCAGTTAGCCTTCATCTTGAGCTGCATGATGGTTTCCTTAATCGCCTCGGGTTCGGGAAGTTTGGTAAAGACAAATTTCCTGGCGGCTCCCGCACTCTGCAGCTCTATGTCTCCGTAGTCGAGGAAGTGGGCCACCGACCCCACCACCTTAACCGATATGTCCTGGATATTCTTCAGCTCCACTTCATCGGTTTCATGGTTGAAGAATCCCTTCTGCCGGTTTTCTATCACCCTCCGGTCGGTCACGACAACGTTATTAAGAAAGTAAATCATCACGTTATAAAAAACCAGACTCCAGAGCACAAGCAGATAGAGAAAGTAGAGTGACCAAAAAAGGGAGGAAAAAATCGGATACCAGGCCCGGGATTTGACCGAAAGATAAAACAAAAACGGTATCAGGGCCATTCCCAGGGCGGAATATAGAGGGGCCAGCAGGTTTATCTGATGTTTTCTGGTGACCAGAATGGTCTTTTCCTCCTCGGGTTCCCGGCGAAAGCTGTTGCTTGATGGCGCAAAGATAGACATGAAAAATTAGCTATGGAACAGGTAGTTAATCATTTGCTGCCAGTCGACCCTGTTATAAGAGAAAACGAAAAGCGCAAATAACAGAAAAGAGCCGAAGAAAAACACCAGGGCCAGAACCTTGGGATGTTTGCCTATTCCGAACCTGATAAGGTGATAGATTACGGAGAAAGAATACCAGCCGTAGAGGGCCAGAACTATGGCGAAGAGTAAAGGGAAAAAGTTGAACACAAAAGTTTATTAAATCGCTTATTATTAGTATTTTACAGGAACAATTCGCCACTTACAAATAACTTATCTTGTTTGACCCCCTAAAATAAAAAAGCCCTAAAAAAACGGGCTTTAATTTCTTATAAATAAACTCCAGTTAGGTTTCGGCGCAACAGCGACCGATCCTTCCTTACATAAGGGACATTCTTCCGGTTTCCAATTGTTACTCTGTCTCCTGAGGAGAGACACTATTTCATCTCCTTGTTCAACATTGATATCAGACGGCCGGTGTAAAATAGTCAGCACCAGTATTTTCCCATTGTGTTTTAGGAAATTAACATTCGGATTTCTTTTCAGCACTGCTTCGCGAACCGCTTTGGTGGTTTTTTCGGTGGTAATCAACTCTTCCACCTGTAAGATGTTGGTGCCATCGGACAGCTCAAATCTGTCTGTCAGGGCCTGTCCGCCTTCCTTTTTCTCTGTATAGATGAACATTGAACCAAGCCTGGTGGAAACGGCTTTCCCTAAGGTAATGGCAGCTGAGCTGGAAGAAACCACACAGTCAACGTATGTTATTCCTAATCTGGATAATTCTGTCGCCAAACGGTCCGCCAACTCTTCCTCCACGTTGGAAAATTGAAGTGCTGAATTTACCCGGCTGTAATAATCGCTGTGCAGCCCGCTCGTTAAAAGAGCATGATATTTACCTCCGCCATAAGACCAGCAGCTTTCGCATAATTCAAGTATTTCTTCAACGCTTAAAACTTTAAGGTTTGTATTTTTCAGGATGTCCCTTGTCTTTTTCAAATCCATTTCTATCCTCTCAAATTGTTAAATTTGTTCTGTGATTATCTTATCCAAAAACAATACTTTGTCAAAAAAAAATACCCAAGAATGGGTAATTTAGTAATATATTCCGGCTTTTTTAAGAGCCCCGTTCAGGTCATTTCTGGCAATTTGAGCTGCTTTTCCGGAAGCTTCCGCAAATTTTTTTGGACCGTAATCTTCAAATTCTTTCTTATTATAGGCGTAATTAATGCTTCGGGAAGAGTTGACAATTAAGCCGATATTTTCTTCCCTTATCCCTTTGACGGCACCGTCTGCTCCTCCTCCCTGGGCGCCGTATCCAGGCACCAGGAAAAAACTGTTTGGCAAGATTTCCCTCACGGTGACAGCCTCCAATGGATGGTTGGCTCCCACAACTGCTCCAACGTTGTTCATTCCGTATTTACCGGTGCAGTCTTCTTTTATCCAGTTGTCCTTTGCTAAAAAGGCTATTTCTCCCCATACCTGCCATGAAGTAACTTGTATCTGCTCTACTTCTGAATTGGGTTTAAAGGAAGTCTTTATTACTAGAAAGATTCCTTTACCTGACAGTCTCGCTTCTTCTAAGAAGGGATTCAAACATGAGCTGCCGATATGGGGCATAACGGTTATAGCGTCTACATCCAATGATTTTATTTTAACCAATTTTTTTTCTTTCTTATTCCAAACATCAACCTTTCCCAGGTGGCCGGCCGAATATGCCTTAGAACTGTCTCCGCCGTCACTTCTTTTAGCGTCTTCAAGCACCAACAATCCTTGCTTCCTGCATAGCTTTATGGTTTCCTCTAAGGCCCAGATACCCCAATAACCGTACTGCTCATAAAAAGCCCTGTTGGGTTTAATGATTGCTGTAAAAGGAGTAATTTCTTCAATAATCTCCCTGTTGAAATAAACAATGGCTCGCGCTGCTGGTTCAAAGCCGGATTTATCAGCAGCCTCTTCAAAACCGTATTCCAGAACATGTTTTGGAAAAAATCTCAACTGGGGGTCAAGACCTACGCATAAAATACTTTCTTTCTTATATATTTCTTCTATCAAGTTATCAGTGAAAGCTCTAATTTCATTCACCTCGTTTTAAAATTTTAAGGAACTAACAGGTCCCTCCGTAAATATTGTTATCATAAATTAACAGGGTTTTCAAATCAAACGACTTCCTCTAAAATAAAACATATGAGTCAAAACAATGCTTCGATAGAAAAAATAATAAAGGAAAGAATAAGAGAAGTGCCCGACTGGCCAAAAAGGGGAGTAGATTTCAAAGACATCACGCCCCTTCTGCAGGACGGACCCGCCTTCAGGAAAATAATAGATGCCTTGGCTGCTCCTTATGTCTCCAGGAAAATAGATAAGGTGGTAGGAATAGATGCCAGGGGATTTATCCTGGCGGCCGGCCTGGCCTACAAATTGAAAACAGGCCTAGCCATCATAAGAAAACAGGGAAAACTCCCGGCGCAAAAAATATCCCAGGAATATTCCCTGGAATACGCCAGCAATACCATTGAAATGCATAAGGATGCGATAGCAAAAGGCGAGAAGGTCGTTATGGTGGACGACGTGCTGGCTACCGGAGGCACCATGAAAGCCGCCGCCGACCTGGTAGAAAGGCTCATGGGAAAGATAGCGGGAATAGATTTTCTGATAGAATTGACGGCTCTCAAAGGAAGAAAAAAACTCAAAGCTTATAAAATAAGGTCTTTGGCCGTATATTAAATGATGAAATCATCCGTAGGTATCATAGGGGGAACGGGATTCTATGATTTTTTTGAAGGAAAGACCGAAAACCTGAAGGTAAAGACTGAATTCGGGAACCCGAGCGACTCCATCACCGTAGGTAAGGTAGGGAACAAGAAGGTTGCCTTCCTGCCGCGCCACGGGGCAAAACACCAGCTGCCGCCCCATAAGGTTCCGTATCGGGCCAACATCGCCGCCTTCCAAAAGATAGGCGTTAACAGGATAATCGCCCCTTGCGCCGTAGGCTCCCTGAAATCTGAGATTGCGCCCGGAGATTTCGTTTTCTGCGACCAGTTTGTGGACCGCACCAAGGCGAGAAAAGACACCTTCTTTGACGGACCCAGGGTGGCTCACATCGCCATGGACAAGCCCTACTGCCCGGAGATGCGGAAGATAGCCATCTCCCAGGCAAAAAAATCAAAGGTGAATTTTCATACCAATGGTACGGTCGTGATAATTGAAGGGCCGAGGTTCTCCACCTTAGCCGAGAGCCTTTGGTTTTCCGGAATGGGATGGGACGTGGTCAACATGACCCAATACCCGGAATTAGTACTGGCCTCGGAACTCGGAATTTGTTATCTTAATATATCCCTGGTTACTGATTATGACGTAGGCATCTACTCCAGGGAGAAGATGGAGCCGGTTTCCATAGAGCAGATCCTTGATACATTCCAGAAAAATACCAGGAAACTTAAAATATTAATTTCCCGGATAATCCAAAACCTGCCCGAGAAGAAATCCTGCGGCTGCAGGGAAAGGGCGGAGAAGGCTTTCCTATAAATTTATGAAACAAAAAGACATCAAAAAATTAGTCTCCTTTTTCTTTGAAATGGGAACACTAAGGAAAATATTAAGGATGCATCAACAGGCCTTCCTTACTTCGGATGCCAGTGATAACACCGCCTCCCACTCTTTCAGGACAGCGGTTATCGGTTATTTTCTGGCGAAAGCGGCTGAGGCGGATGCCGATAAGGTAATGAAGATGTGCCTCCTCCATGACACGGAGGAATCGCGATGCGGCGACCAGAACTGGGTTCACAAGAGGTACGTTAAGGTATTTGAAGAGGAGATAAGGCAGGGCCAGCTGAAAGGACTGCCCAACTCCGAGGAATTGCTCGGCCTGTCAAAGGAGTATCAGGAAAGGCAGACCAAAGAAGCAAAACTGGCCAAAGACGCGGACATATTGGATGAGCTTCTGCTGATAAAGGAATATGCCTTGATGGGCAACCAGGAGGCCGAGGGATGGTTGAAAGGCCTTCACGTAAAAGACCAAAATCACAAGCATGAGATGATGATGCATACCGATTTGGCAAAGAGGATGGCCCGGGAGGTTCTAAAACAAAATCCCAGCGAATGGTGGGATAACCTCTGGACGTCAAAAAGGAGAAAATAAAAAGCGTGAAATTACTCTATTCTTCTCACGTATTCTCCGCTCTCCGTATTTACCTCAATCACGTCCCCGCTTTCTATAAAGAGGGGAGCGTTTATTTTGGCCCCGCTCTCCAGGGTAACGATTTTGGTTCCGGACTGGGACCTGTCGCCCTTGATGCCGGGAGGAGCCTGGGTAACTTTAAGATTAATCTTTATGGGCAGGGAAACGTTAATCACCTCGTCCTCAAACACCAGGGCCTCAACCTGCTGATTGGGTTTGAAGAAATTCTTTTTTTCCCCAATTTTTCCTTCCGGCAGGGAAAATCTGTTGGAGGGATTTCCCTCCTCACAAAAGACGTACTCTCCCCGGTGGCCGTAGAGAAATTTGGCCGCCATCTTGGTAATCTGGGCTTCCTCAAAGGAATCTGAGGGGTGGAAGGTATCGGAAATAACGCTTCCGGTCTTAAGATTTCTCAGCCGCACCTGCAGCACCGAACTGCCCCTGGCCTTAACAGTGGAAGAGGCCTCTATTATCTCATAGGGGTCACCGTTCATAATAATCTGGTCTCCTTTTGATAACTCTGAATATGAGAGCATAGTGTGGTAATTTTTATTTTATAATTCTCCACTCAATGTCTGACTCTTCGCCGGCGAATTCCAGCCAATCGCCATCTTCGCTGATGACATACCATTTTTTCTCGGTCTCCGACCAAATCATGGCGTCACCCCGGTAATAAGGTTTCTTCACCACTTCTTTGGGTTTTAACCGGTCCAGCTCCAGCCACTTTTTAAAAACGGTTTCTATGGCGTAATCCAGCTTGCGGGATTTAGCCCACTCCGCAACCTTATCGATGGCGGACTTGGCCTTTTTCACCGAACCCGCCAGCTCCAAGAGCTGCTTGGCCGGCCTGGTGAACCTGGAATAAATTATCTTCTTCTTTCTGGCGTCGTTCTTAATTTCCTCCAGGCTCAATCCCTTGGTGTGAAAATAATGGTTAACTATCTTCTGGATGTCGGTCTCCTTCTTCCTTTTGGAGGCAGTTTTTCTCTTAGCCGTCTTTCTTGCACCCTTCTCTGTTTTACGTGCCGCCTTCTTGGCCGATGATGTCTTTTTCTTCTTGGCCATAAAAACTATTTTAACACCTCTAAAATATTTTGGTAGAAGCCTTTGGCTCGCGCCAGTTCTTCCTCGCCTTTCCTGGTAATCTTATAAAATTTCCTCCTTTCTTTCATCTTGCTCGTAACGAATCCCTCTTTCTCAAGCCCGTACAGGACCCGGTAGGGGGTTATCTTGCCGGGTTTAAAATTGAATCTCTTTTCTATAATCTCGGGAATCTCCCAACCATAAACCTCCCTTTCTGTCAGCAAGGAGAGGATATAAATCCACAGGTTCTCTTTGGTATTAATTTTTCTAAGCCTTTCTAGGGGAAGCATTTTTCCACAATATTTTCCTTGACAAGGTATTTTACAGTAGTAAAATATTTTATAATAATAAAACAATGACTAAACCTATTAAAATCGCCATCGCCGGTCTGGGTAACTGCGCCTCAGCCCTCATCCAGGGAATATTCTATTATAAGAAAGTGAAAGACGACGATTCCCTCATACCGGGTCTGATGCACAATCTGGTGGGCGGATACAAACCCTTTGATATCAAGCTGGTCGCAGCCTTTGACGTAGATAAGAGGAAGGTAGGGAAGGATGTCTCACAAGCCATGTTCGCCAAGCCAAACTGCACCAAAGTCTTCTATTCCAAGATACCAAATTTAGGGGTAAAAGTAAAAATGGGCCCGATAATGGACGGGGTGGCCAAACACATGAAAAATTACCCGGAGGACCGGGTGTTCGTGGCGGCGAAACAGAAGCCCATCAACGTCGCCGCAGAGCTCAAGAAATCCGGAGCCCAGGTACTGGTCAATTTCCTGCCCGTCGGCTCAGAACGAGCCATAAAATTCTACGCCGCCGAGGCCCTGAAGGCCGGCTGCGCCCTGGTTAATTGTATCCCGGTTTTCGTGGCCTCCGACTCCGAGTGGGCTGAGAGATTTGAGAAAAAGAACCTGCCCGTCATCGGAGACGACATCAAGAGCCAGGTGGGAGCCACCATCGTCCACCGGGTGCTGTCACACATATTTTCAGAGAGGGGAGTGAACGTTGATTATTCCTACCAGCTGAACGTCGGCGGCAACACCGATTTTCTGAACATGCTCTCCCGCAAAAGGCTGAAGTCAAAAAAGCTTTCCAAGACGGAAAGCGTGGAATCCCAGCTGTCTAAAAGATTAAGTTATGACAACCTGCATATCGGCCCTTCCGATTACGTTCCCTGGCTGAAAGACAGAAAAATCGCCTTCATCCGCCTGGAGGGACATCAGTTCGGGGATATACCCATGGAACTGGAACTGCGCCTGAAGGTGGAGGACTCTCCCAATTCAGCGGGCTGCGTGATAGACGCCGTCAGGCTGGCCAGGATAGCCCTGGACCGCAAGATAGGGGGTCCTTTGATTTCCAGTTCAGCCTACTTTATGAAACACCCGCCCCAGCAGTTTAATGACGAAAAGGCCAGGGAAATGGTTGAGGAATACATACTGGGTAAGCGGGAAAGATAACAAAAACATGGAACCCTTTGAAAGATTTAGAAAATCAAATACGGAAAACAACATCTGGGTCTACGTCTTGTTTTTAGGAAAGGAGAGAGAAATCGCCACAGATGAAGTGAGGAGGTTAATTTTTGAAAGATTCGGATTCCTGCCGGGCAAGCTCTTGACCTCCCGGGTCCTTTACCGGCTGCGAAGCCAGGGTTATATCAAAAAGGAAAAATTCCGGGGAAAGAGCGCCTTCTCCACCACCAAGAAGGGTGAGGGAGAACTGAAAAAAATGAAGGCGTTTGTCTCAGAATTGATGGAGAAGATTTAAAAACGGAAGCCTCAGGTGTACAACTCGGTAGTGAACCTGAAGATAACTATCTTTTCTTCCTGAGGATTGATGCCGGCTTTATGACAGGCCACCACGACCTGTTTTTGTTTTGTATCTATCCCTTCCAGATCAGGCAATAGGAGCCCTGATTTGGCTGCGCAGCCCTCATCGGGAAGGTTTCTGACCAATATGCCGAATTTCTTGGGGTCCAGTTCCTCAATATTCCTTATTTGTTCCGGCTTTGTCAGAATGGAAACCGAATACTCAAGAAAAGGTAAATCCTCCTCAGCGATACTTTCGAACCTTGGGTCGCGGGAAGCGGAAGCCACAGCGTTGTCTATAATCTCCTGGGCGATATTGTCTTTGGTGGGAAGGTAGGTGCCTATGCAGCCGCGCAGCTGGCCCTTCTGGGTAATGGTAACGAAAACACCCGCCTTTCTTGATAGGATTTCCTGGGACAGGCCGGCGGGCGGTGTAATAACCCGGCCTTCCTTGATATAGGTTTCCACCGCTTTTTTGGCCAGGGAAACAAACGGATTGTCTTTCATATTTTACGGATAGCTTATATGATTTTTATTTCGGCCGCAAGATATCCTACGCCGAAGGTGCCCTCATAAGATAAAACCTCGGTCGTCCAATTCTTTCTGGGCTCCTCACCGCAGAAAGCTTCTATGATGCCCAGCATAAAAGCAAAAGACCTGAGACCGCACTCTGCCGCCTCGGGGAATCGTTCGTCCAACTTTAAAATGGCCGCTACGTTTTTTTCCTTCAAATAATCTATCAGGGCTTTGTCAAAAGCCGGGCCCTGTTCGTGAAAGCCGTAAGGGCCCTCTTCTTTAAGCACGTGAGACATATCTCCCGAAGCAATAAGGGCATATTTCTTGTCCCTTTCTAACTCTCCGTATATTCTTTTGCCTTCCTGAAAATAAGATGCCGGCTCCTCCATCCCCATAAGGTACTTTTTCACCTCGCCCTTAAAATCCTTTGCCAGAAAAAATAATGGCACCTCAAAACCCCAATCGGGATGGGGAGAGGATATGATAATGGAGTCGGGATTCTTTTTTCTTAGGCGCTCTCCTAACTTTTCCAGGCTGTCGATGGTGGATTTTACCTGCAAACGATCATGCTCGGTGCCCACTGAAGGCAGGATAAGCGGAGGATGGGGAGAAATGGCGGCAAAAACGATTTGAGACATAATATGTGTTCGAGGTAAAAGATTAAGCCAGTTGGCGGAAGGCGACGCTTCGCAGCCAAGCCGTGTACAGGATAACGTTTTGCTCCTAACAAAGTGAATGAGGTAAGTGGTCGAAGGGTGGTCTTAAGGCCGGAGCGGGCATGGTTTTGCGGCTCTGCCGCAAAGAGCGTAGGCCTTAACACCAGTAAGCACTGCGCGCTGGGCAGAGCGAACGACCCTGAAACCAGCTTACCGAATGATACGGTCACTTTGTGGTGATGTTGAGGTCGGCTCCGCACTCAGGGCACTTACCCTCCTTGTCCTTTCTTTTAATCAGGTATCCGGTCCTTTGTATAACCTCTGCGCCGCATTCCGGGCAGACCGTGTTTTCAGAGTTAAGGCCGGGGATGTTGCCCGTATAAACGTATTTCAGCCCCGCTTCCTTTCCTATATGGTAGGCCCTTTCCAGTGTTTTGACGGGTGTGTCGGGTAAATCCTTCAGCTTCCAGGAGAGGGCTCCCGAAAACTGGGTTACGTGCCAGGGAGTTTCTTCTCCCAACTCTTCTTTGACGAATCTGGCAACGGCCCTCAAGTTTTCTTCCGAGTCGGTCAGGCCGGGGATGACCAGGGTGGTGATTTCCACCCACACCCCGGAATCTTTCATTAACTTTGCGGTCTCCAGGACAGGGGCGAGCCTGCCTCCGCAGTGCTCACGGTAAAAATCGTCGGAGAGACTCTTGATGTCTATATTATTGGCGTCAAGGTAGGGAATTATCATCTCGGCCGACTCCTTTGACATAAATCCGTTGCTCACCCAAACGTTCTTCAGACCCATTTCCCTGGCCAGCTTCATGGTATCCAAAGCGAATTCGGAAAAGATGGTGGGTTCGGTATAGGTATAAGAAATACTGGGAAGCCCCTGCCTCAGGGCTTCCTGCACAATGTCTTCTGGCTTCAACTCGTCTCCCGGTATATCTGTTTCCGCTTTAAAAGACTGGGAAATACTCCAGTTCTGGCAGTTGCTGCATCGGAAGTTGCAGCCGACCGTGGCAATGGACACTGACCGGCTTCCCGGCAAAAAGTGGAATAATGGCTTCTTCTCAATAGGGTCGACACTGAGAGCGATTATCTTCCCGTAGTTGAGAGCGTATAGAACGCCCTTCTGGTTTTCCCGCACACCGCAGATACCTCTTTTGCCGTTATCTATAACACAATAGTGAGCACAGTTGGTGCATCTCACTTTTCTCGCTTCTTTCTTCTCGTATAGATAGACTTCCTTCATTTTTAAGGTTTTCTGATTTTCCGGATGGTCTCCGATTTCCACCTCCGGTACTGGCTTTCGCTGATTTCCTTTCCCGACTTGATTTGCTTCAGCATGGAACTGTTGAAACCCCCTTTCAGGACTTCAGTCATCAGGCTAATGGAGCCGGCTCCGCTCCCATATCCCATAAGAAGAATTTTTTCACCCTTCTTCGCCTTCTCAAGGGCCGCAGCCAGAGAAAGAAAAATGGAAACGTTGTAGCAGTTTCCAACATAGGGATTATATCTCAGGGCTGGTTCGAATTTCTCTCGGAAAAAGACTGCGAAATCCTGGTTTTCCCTTATTTTGTCTATAATCTTTTTGAATTCATCGAAAACCCGGGGCTGCTCAAGGCTCTTTCTAAGGAGGGGGGCCAATTTCTTAATTCCGGATTTTTCATAACCCCATAGGGCAGCGGCCGTCCAGACCACCATCTTGGGAAAGGGGGTATGCAGGGCAAAATAGCCTATATCATCCAGCAGGCTGCCCGATTTATGGCTTTTGAGCTTATAATCCTCAAATGCCCGGACCAGGCATTTGATGTAGGCCGGCTTGGTAAGGGGGCCGTTGACCTGGGGAAGGGGTGCTTTCCTGGCCGGCACCCTAAAGTCGTCTATGTCTTCTGCATATTGGCCGTATTTCGCAAAATCCAGGGATAAGAGCCTGGGGTTAGTCTCGATGCGCAGAGCCACCGCTCCCGCACCCTGGGTAACCTCGGCCTTCTTATCTCCGTAAATGGAGCGGTCAGCTACGATGACGATGGCTGGCTTTCCGGTTGAGGTGCAGTACTCGCTGGCCAACAATAAAGCCTGGACTCCAGCCAGGCAGGCAAACTTTATTTGAAATGGGACCTTGGTGGTATTCAGGTTCCCATTGACGGCGGTGACTCCGAGTACGGCCTTGGAAATGTCGTAATCCGATTCCGTGGCGACAAAGAATCTCTCTACGTCCCGAGAATTCACCTTTTTTACAGCCTCAGCGACAAGTTCCTCCAAAGATAATTTGTATGGAATCCGCGCCTGTCTCAAGCCCAGCCCTCCGTTAACGTATTCTATGGGCAGCTTTCTTTCCTTGGCTATGCTTTCTACTCTGATAAAGCTCTCGGGAATCTTGATCCCTATCTCGCTTATACCTACATTTTTCTTCCTATAAGGCGCGGGCATAGTTAATTAATGATAGAATATTTAATTGAAATCATCAATTTACTAAAACACAAAGAGTGGTATAGTAAAAAAACCTATGTTTCACAGAATTTTTCTAGCCATCAACCTACCGGATAAGGTTAAGGTGGGGCTGGTTAAGCACCAGGAAAAGATTAGCGAGATGTTCACTTCCTCGGGATTCCGGGACCCCGTCAGGTGGACCAAAAAAGAGAACCTGCACATTACGCTGGTCTTTTTGGGACAAACCAGGGATGTAATGATTCCGGAAATATGCGAAGAGACCGAGAAGGTGGTTTCCGATAATCACGCCTTCTTCGTCGGGCTCAGGGAAATCTGTTATGCGCCCCCGAGGAAAATGCCGCCCAGGATGGTCTGGGCTTCCGGAGAAAAGAGCGAAGAACTGGCCTTGCTGCAAGCGGGTTTGGAGAAAGCACTGATGAACCCTTCGGGCCGAGAAGCGAAGATGGGAGGGAAAAGAGCCTATTCCCCACACATTACTCTGGGAAGAATCAGAACCTGGGATTTCAAAAAAATAGCTCCCGAGGAGAGACCCCAGATAAGGGAGGATATTGTCCTGGATTTTCCGGTTGAATCCGTGGAAATAATGGAGAGCAACCTCAAAAGAACGGGAGCCGAATACACGGTTATGGAATCCATTCCCCTTATAAAGTAAAACTTTTATGAAAATACATTTCATAGGAATAGGAGGCATAGGGGTTTCGGCCCTGGCCAGATACTATCTGGCTAAAGGCTTTGAAGTGACGGGCTCTGACGTGGTCGCTTCGGAGATAACCGAATCCCTGCAGAAGGAAG
>Ga0315536_1000556_pt1 | contig 18639 bp, 10 predicted proteins | sample SalMarSW160230MG_FD_203093 | JGI IMG/M metagenome (GOLD analysis project Ga0315536, IMG submission 203093) | Salt marsh sediment microbial communities from the Plum Island Ecosystem LTER, Massachusetts, United States - Salt Marsh Sediment SW1602-30 ...
TGAGAACTATTTTTCTGCCAGTCTGGTCAATTGTCTTCCTTATCATTTCAATTTCTTCCGCGTGGTACGGCGAAGACAGGTCATCAATCTTCACAAAATCGACACCCCAGGAGGCATAAAGTTTCAGTATTGAATTATAGTAATCCTGTGCTCCTTTTTTTAAATAATCTACCGTGTACATATCTTTCAGCCACATGCACTGATCATCTGGTGAATAAATATCTTTGGCAGTGACAGCTGTACCCAATACCGGAAGGCTATCCCTTACTGCAATGACCGGCACTCCCCGCATAACGTGGATCCCGAATTTCAGGCCTTTACTATGAATGTAATCTGCAAGGGGCTTGAAACCCTTTCCATCAGCTGATGATGGGAAACGGTTTACAGCAGGCAAAAATCGTCCGTAATTATCAATATTGTAAACCGGATCTTTTTCGTTGTAACCTCCTGATTTATCGTTTGCCACATACCACCTTATATCCACCACTATATATTGCCATCCGAAATCTTTCAGATGATCAGCCATATAATCGGCATTGGCTTTTACTTCCGATTCGACAATAGTCGGACCGTAACAGTCCCAGCTGTTCCATCCCATAGGTGGTTTTGGAGCCCATTTGTAAAATGCCGGCACGGGTGAATCTGAAGAGGTTGTTTTCTGAGACTGGCACTGAGTTAACATTGTTGACAATGTTATTAAAAGGACCATAAGAAACATCAGAAAATTATTAAGAAAAGACCGGTTTGTATTCTGAAGTTGAGGTTGAGTATTTGTTTTCATAGAACCCGGCAATAAATTATGCTCTCTATAATTTAATGATTATCAAGATTACTTACACGTGTACTTTTACGTGTAAAAATAAATAAATTGGTTTAAAAAATGGAATAATTCCGTAAATACTTAATAGCTTTTTAATTATGAATAAAAAATTTCATGAACTCACCCCCTAACCCCCTCTCTGCCTCGCAAAGAGGGGGAACAAGAGCATTAGTTTTATAATATATTTATAATATAATGATTCACCTATAACCTTGAAGGGGGTGAGTTCATGATGACAAAAGGGAAAAAGCCAGTAGACGATAATTTATTCCGCAACCAACTTATACCATTTCACCGCATTCTTATAATAGATCTTGTCTATCACTTCCTTTGGCAGTTGCAGCCCTTCGAATGTTCCTTTGAACAATTTGGAGGTCATAAAACCTTTTGTAGTAAAATATTTCCAGTCGTCAAGCCATGTATCATGAACATATTTTTCTGTTCCGGCCTCATCACTGTTTTCACTAGCACTTAAATCGGTACCATAAAGCAGCCTGTCCTGATATTTAATGCAGAAATTACGGATTCTGTCGCGGTCTCTGGCCGACTGGTACTGGAGGTGGCAGATACGCGCAGCCATATCAACTGCCATATTCGGATACCTGTCGAGTCGCAGTGCAAGAGAATCAACATTCCATTCAAGACTTCCCAGGTGGCAGCCAATGAATGTAAGGTCGGGATGTTTTTCGAGCATGTGATCCCTTGCTTTTATCTGATCCTCATATGAGGGATATTCAGGATGCAAAAACATATGATATTGCGGGTTTTCTGCAAAATAACTGCTATCGCTGTTCACGGTCATCTCATTAAGAGGGAGCCAGCAATTGCGGGGTTCACCAAGATGGCCTGTTATTGGCAATCCTCTGCCAATAAGATAATCAATTACAGGATCCAGACCCGGATCATCGACCATTATAAACTTGCCGTTATTATCTCTTTCAGTCATGCCTATGTTTTTCCATATCTTAACTGTAACAGCCCCTCCTGCAAGAGATCTTTCAAGATGGGAGATCACCCTTTTGCTCCACTGATCTGTTCCCCAGCCGGCAGTATCGAAATAAAATGTTGCGCCATAAAAAACTTTACCGGGAAACTTCTTTACAGATAACAGAGAATAATCAAGTTGCTGTTTTACAGCATTTGAATCGGAATGATCAACATTGAGGGTAATAAGCCTGAAATTATCTTTCACAGCCTGATTCTCAAAAACTCCTTTATCGCTGTTGATGTGAACATGGGAATCGATCTTGGGGACTGATAGAAAATCATCCATAGAATAGTAACTGTTTTTACATCCGCCCAGGATCAATGCAGCAGCGACTACAAAAATCATTCTTTTAATCATTTTGCCTTTATTGTTGTTATGATATAAAAATAAGATAAAAAAAAGGAGATCACAAAAATAGTTCTGTGATCTCCCTTAAATATGAATAAAAATATCTTATAAGAATCTAATGTTTAGGCATTATAACAAAAGGGGCTTTATTCAGGAAGTCGAGACTTTTCTGGCAGCTTGTGAATTCATCGAAATTATACTCTTCAACTTCAACTACACCATACTTCATTCCCGACTTTTCTGCGCCGGCCCAGATAGCAGGCCAATCCATCATTGTACCTTCTCCTCCAACTTCATACTTATCTTTTATATGCCACAGTTCAAAACGTCCAGGATATTTGTCGAAATAATCTATAGGTTTTGCCCCGCCCATAACTGTCCAGTAGAGATCCATTTCGAACATTACTTTTGCAGGGTCAGTATTTTCAAGCATGAAGTCATAAATTGTATGTCCGTCGAGTTGGGTTGAAAATTCCTTATCGTGGTTATGATAACCGAAACGGATGCCCTTTGTATTGCACTTTTCACCAACTGCATTAAAATAGTCGCAATACATTTTTAATGTATCAAGACTCCTGTACGCTTCATCTCCCATAAATGGCTGAACGATGAATTTTGCTCCTGCCTTTGCATGAGCATCTATGCATGTATCCCACCATGCCATTGTTTCAGCCCAATGTGCAGAGTCAGGAAGTGCCTGGCCGGTATGTGAACTAATCATTGGCAGATTGTTTTTGTCAAGGAGAGCTTTGAAATCAGCAGGTGCCATATCATAGAATTTCCCGTCATTGTAACCGGCAGGTTCCACAAATTTATACCCCATTTCGCTTACTTTGGCTATAGCCCCGGGCACATCTCTCATAATTGAATCGCGGATAGAGTACAACTGTAACCCTATGTATTTCCCGACTGGTTTACATGAATAGAACGTCGTTGATACCAGTCCTGCAATAACAAATAACAGAACAATTGAAATAATACTTCTTTTTTTCATTTTTGATCAGGTTTAAAATTATAAGACTAGTGTTTAATTTCGGTTTTTCAATATCCTGAATAACAATATTATGGATTCTATTACATTCCGGGTAAAAGTAAGAATTATTTCATTTTTACCAAAGGAATGAATCCTATTCTTTTAATAAACCATAATGGCAGAAAAGATTAAATTTGCATGTTATACTGAAACTCCTGAAAAATAACTCTGTTAGCTTCACTTCAATAATCAGTATAAAAAAAGTTGATAAAAATCTGAATTTTGAACTGGAGCTGATTTTCAATAGGCAGTCATTCAGTAAAGACAAGTATAATAAAGTATAACTAAGTTACAGACTGCCTGTCATTCGGCGATAAACTTAAGTTCCGGTATAAGAACAGGCTTTCCTTTTTCAGCTTTATAGACTATGTTAGTCACCTTCTTTTTATCACCTTCGCGGTTTTGTCCGTTCACACTTATTGCTTTGACATATGGATTCATTTTGTCAATAAATGTAAGCGCCCGCACTTTCGCATCATCTGAAAACGTCTTGTAAACAGGATAGACGAGTTCAATAAGATCAGGTAAATCAGTGCTTTTTGAAGTCTTTGTCCCCTTCGGAATGTCGACTCCATTACCTTCGACCGAATAGACCACAGTGCCTCCGGAAGGAATCCAGTTCAGCCAGTTCATCTCATCCCCGGCATCCTTCTCACTTCCACTTTTAATCACTTCATCGGCATAATAATTTCTTAAGCCGTCTTTAAACAGAGGAGGAAGCTTTGTAGCAGTGATATATCCATATATTAAGCGGCAGTTATTGAAATGATCAACGTTAAAGTTGTAATCATCGGCAATTATATGTCCCTTATTATTCAGAAGCTGTGAAGCCAGAACATTTACCAGCGATCTGAATTCTATTGAAGATGAATCGACATCAGGATTATTCTTAACAATATAATCTCTTATGCTCTTCATGTATCCCCTCTTATCAGATATATCCATTTTAAACCCATCAGTGGAGAATTTTATTTCACGACGCGTCTCTTCCAGCCTGTCGACTTTGATAACTAACCTTGTAACCTCGTTCCGCCCTTCCGGGTCCAGTGCCGGCTCATTAATAACTGAATTGTCGGGTTTAAGTACTTCAGTTTCGATATCAACAGAACCTGAAGCCAGACCACTGCCAAAAACAGATATATGTATTTTCCCGGGCTTTCCGGTTGATCTTATTATATTCGACACAGGCATATCCATATACCATACTCCCTCTGCCTTATTTTGTCTGGTAATTTCTGATTCATAAACCGTGGGGCCGACAAGTTTTGCAGGTCCCGTAACTACCCATTTTATTGTATTATCAGCACCATAAACATGATTTCCATCCTGATCAACAATATCGGCTCTAAGAATGGCAACTGAAGCACGATCAGCAGTCAGCTTACTGTGCGATGAAGACAAAACAACTTTGGCAGGATCTCCCGCCATTACAACGCTGGTGCTAACAGTACTGCCATTTTTGCTTCCAACAGCTGTCACCGTTCCTTTTGCGACAGTTATATCTTTAAAAGTGACACTATGGAAATTAGCTGCATCAGGAGTCAGATAACCTTTACTTTCCCCATTGACTTTTAATTCAACTTTATCGCAGTTTGAATTAACAACGATATATTTTTTCTGTCCCAGATACTGCAACCTCCAGTAATGCGGCTGAATAAACACTACAGGTTTTTCAGCAAAATTTGCCTGCCAGAAATAATATGCATATTTGGGAACCCTGTAAATATCTACATAACCTGCAAGATCAATATGCTGAAGTGGTGAATTCAAATAAGTGTTTCCTGATCCATGATCCTCATAGATCCATGTGCAAAGGTTTCCTGTCCCGAAAAGCCCGCTTGCAATCAGCATGTCCTCCTGCGATTCTTCAGTTCCGCATCTCTTAGAATCAGCCGGGTCGAAGTCCATCACATCCATGTTATACCAGCCTCGTATCGTTTCTAACGGGAGGCTTTCAAAAGCAAGGTTTTTATCGGTATGTTTTACATAAGCCCCGGCAGAAGCATTGGAAACTCGATTTGCTGTAAGAATTCGTGTGGTGTCTTCTGCTTCGGCAAATTTTGAATCAACGGCATGATCTGTTTCATTCCCCATGCTCCAAAACATTATACTGGGATGGTTTCGGTCGCGCCGTATCATCTCTTTCATCTGCTGCTCCTGAACGTCCGCTCCAAAATCCTGGTCCATAATACTCGGAGTCTCTTCGACTACTGCGAGACCATATTTATCGGTCAGGTCATATACTACCTTATCATTCGGATAATAAGCAGTTCGTAAAAAATTATAATTCAGGTTATGTGTTATGTCACTGATATCCATTTCCATTACCCACTTATTAACAGCTCCTCCTATCCATGGATATTCCTGAAGAAGGTTTCCTCCATGTATAACTATCTTGCTGCCATTTATCAGGAGACAATTGTCCTTATAATTCCAGGTCACCCGCCTGAAGCCAAGAGGACTTGTATAATTGTCAACAACCTCTTTCCCGTAGATAACCTCTGAAATAACAGAATATAAATAAGGATCCTCCACCGACCACAGGTGAGGCCTCTTTACAGACTTTGACATCTGATCAAATTCATATATCTGACCCGGATTAATTTCTGCACTGGTTTTAATGACCTGTATGATTTTGCCCGAAGCATCTGAAATTGAGGTTTGTAAAATACAATTCCTGCTTTCATTGTTGTCATTTTTAACCCAGGTCCTGATCCTTGCAACTCCTTCTTTTTCAGAGACAGCAGGTGTCGAAACAAATGTACCGCCCTCATGAGCTGCTGAACCCTGCATAGGGATATAGAGGCTGTTTTTAAGGACAAGAGTTACATCGCGGTAAATACCTCCATAGACATCAAATTTTCCCTGCGACATAGGGGGTATTTTAAAATCATCATTCTGGAGGTTTCGTACAGCAACGGCAAGCACATTATCTGCTCCCTTTTTAATATAAGGAGTGACATCAAAATCGAATGAACCATATCCTCCTTTATGCTCACCCAGGTATTTCCCGTTGATCCATACTTTGCAATACTTCTGAACGCCCTCAAATTCAATAAACACCTTGCGGTCTGAATACTTGCTGTTTATTGAAAAGTGTTTTCGATACCAACCCCATCCTATCCACCAGTAGGGATTGTCACTTTCAGATGCATTTCTTATAAAAGGATGTAACTCACCTGTTGTCTCATAAGTGTTCCAGGTATGCGGAATACTTACTATTGGCCAGGCGGAATCGTCAAATCGCACTGACTCATAGCCGTTATCAGCAGATTCATTAGGAAAATAATTGAATGTCCATTGCGAATTTATGATCTTTTCTATCCTTTGATTTTTCTGATCTTCATCTGGTTTATTTTGTCCATATGACAAAGGAACACAAAAAACTATAACCAATAAAAGAACAATAATTCTCATTTTCAACATGTTATGAATATTTGAATTTAATGTACAATATAATAAATTATTGGAAGATGGATGCAGAAGATGTTAAATATTAATAATATGAACACTTAGTAATCACTAACAAAAAGTTTTATCTAAATTTGAAATGGGCAGAACTATTATAAAGACATATTTCTGGGAAGAACCGTCGGTACAGAATAATATTCGGGTTGTTGAAAAAGTTTTTTTTGCAGCCCATTATTTCTCACATAAAGTATATTTGAATATTCATTAGTTATAAAATAATAATGTAATTCCTATGAAAACATTTACACAAATTTTCGTAATTATTTTATTCATATTGTTATCAGGAACGACAATCATATCAGCGCAGAGAAATAAAAAATATACTCCATTTTTAAATAAGGAGATGTATAAACAGGGTTGGATTGATTTTAATAAAAACGGAAAAATGGACCCATATGAGAATCCTGGACTTGATATTGAAGTAAGGATCAATGACCTGATCGGTCAGATGACGACAGACGAAAAAACCTGTCAGCTTGTGACTCTGTATGGTTTCCCGAAAGTTCTGATGGATTCCCTGCCCACCCCAGAATGGAAAAATAAAATTTGGAAGGACGGCATCGCAAATATTGATGAACATTGTAATGGTTACAGGTCCGCGGCGCTTTCATGGCCTCCCTCTCTTCATGCAAAAACCATTAATGAGGTCCAAAGGTGGTTCATCGAAGAAACCAGATTAGGAATACCGGTTGATTTCACTAATGAAGGGATTTATGGAGCGTGTTTTCCAGGAGCGACACTGTTCCCGGCACAAATTGGTGTCGGGTCGACATGGGACAGGTCCCTGGTGTCTGCTATCGGAGCAATTACTTCAGAGGAAACCAAAGCTGCCGGTTTCACAAATGTCTATTCTCCAATTCTCGATGTGGCACGCGATCCGCGATGGGGACGTGCAGTTGAAAGCTATGGTGAAGATCCTTACCTGGTCTCTCAACTTGGATTACAACAGGTGCTTGCCATACAGAAAGATCATGTTGTCGTTTCAACACCAAAGCACTTTGCGGCTTACAGTATTCCTATCGGGGGGAGAGATGGAAATACGCGGACTGATCCACAAATCGCCCCGCACGAGATGCACACTCTCCTACTTGAACCATTCAGGGTCACCTTTACCTTAGGTCATGCACACGGAACCATGGCGTCATACAATGATTATGACGGAGTTCCTGTTGCCGGATCATCCCATTTCCTGATCAATTTACTGAGGCAGGAATGGGGATTCAAAGGATATGTAGTCTCTGACAGCGAAGCACTCGAGTTTCTTTGGTCGAAACATCATATTGCTCCGGACTATAAAGATGCTGTTAAACAGGCACTTGAAGCGGGACTGAATGTAAGAACAACTTTCAGAAGCCCTGACTCATACCTGCTGCCGCTGCGTGAACTTTTAAAAGATGGATCGATATCCAAAGAACTTCTCAACAGCAGGGTACATGATGTACTCTGGGTTAAATTCTGGCTGGGATTATTTGATAAGCCTTACATTGATAATCCTGATGAATCTGACAAAGTTTTTGCCAACCCTGAATATAATAAAGTATCCAGGCAGGCATCTTACGAGTCAATGATACTTCTTAAGAACAGGGATAATTTTCTTCCTCTCAGCAAAGAAAAGATTAAAACCATACTCATTGCTGGTCCCGATGCTGATAACAAAGAACTCTCATTGTCGCGATACGGCCCGAAGAATATAAACTACCTTTCAGTTCTTGAAGCTTTTAAAGCAAAACTTGGAAATACTGTAAATATTCTGTACTCAAAAGGCTGCAATATAACTGATCCTGGCTGGCCGGAGAGTGAATTAATTCCGACTGAACCTGATGCAAAACAAATGGCCGGTATTAATGATGCGGTTTTAAAGGCCGCCAATGCTGATGTGGTTATCATGGTGCTGGGTGAGGATAATAATATTGTTGGTGAATCCAAATCAAGGACTGATCTTAATCTTGCCGGTCATCAACAATATCTCTTGTCAAAGATTTATGAGACGGGAAAATCTGTTATCCTGGTTTTAATGAATGGAAGGGCAATAACCGTCAACTGGGCTGATAAAAACTGTGATGCTATAATTGAAGCATGGTTTCCCGGGAAATACGGAGGTGAAGCAATTGCAGATATTGTCTTTGGCGATTATAATCCCGGAGGAAAGCTAACTGTAACTTTCCCGAAATCGGTCGGACAGATACCGATGTGTTTCCCCTCAAAACCAGCCGCGCAGTCTGATGCCGCGACAACAGTTAATGGTGTTTTATACCCCTTCGGATATGGACTTAGTTTTACAACATTTGAATATTCCAATCTTAAAATCACTCCCGAAAAACAACTTGCTGAAGGGATAGTCGATGTATCAGTTGATATTAAGAATACTGGACAAAGATCTGGAGATGAGGTAGTTCAACTTTATATTAACGATGAGGTCAGTTCAGTCATCAGATTCGAAAAAGAGCTCCGCGGGTTTGAAAGGATAAATCTGGCTCCGGAAGAAACAAAGACAGTAGACTTCCATCTGTCACCTGAAGATCTTCAGATGCTTGACAGAAATATGAAATGGATTGTCGAACCCGGATGGTTTAAGGTAATGATAGGAAGCTCATCAACAGACATACGTCAGCAGGGAAGATTTGAGATAATGTCAACTGACATGCTAGCTAAACCATATGATTCAAAAAGTCTGAATGACAGAATGCATTAGTGCAATGAATTATGATCAGGTTTTTTAATAAAAGAAAAAAAATATATCCCGTGAAGGAAAAATTTTAATCAAGATAATATTGTGATTAACAGTGTCATATTAAAACCAGTTGTTTATATTTTCATTTATTTAAAAATCCTAAAAAGAAGAAAAATTACACTTTTTCTTTGATATATTAAAAATATAGGTACATTTGTCGGTCATTTTATAATAAAAAATGAGAAATTCTTTAATCCATATTATTGTCCTCATCCTCATTTTAGCCAAGTGCGATTGACCGGGAATAATATGTAATACTATAAACATACAGAAGCTTTCCGGGTAACCGGAAAGCTTTTTTTATAATATGATTTTTTAAGATGAAGAACCAGTTAAGAAGTTCAAAAACAAAGACAGGAAGAAACATGGCAGGAGCCAGGAGTCTCTGGCGCGCCAACGGGATGACTGAAGAACAGATGAACAAACCTGTAATTGCTATTGTCAATTCATTCTCGCAGTTTGTTCCGGGACATGTTCACCTTCACGAGATTGGCCAGTTGGTAAAAAGAGAGATTGAAAAAAAGGGTCTCTTTGCTGCAGAATTCAATACAATAGCTATTGACGACGGAATTGCCATGGGGCATTCAGGCATGCTTTATTCCCTGCCATCGAGGGAGTTAATTGCAGATAGTGTCGAATATGTTGTCAATGCTCATCTCGCCGATGCAATGATCTGCATAAGTAATTGCGATAAGATCACCCCGGGAATGATGATGGCAGCTATGAGAATTAACATTCCTGTTGTGTTTGTATCGGGCGGACCAATGGAAGCAGGGCGGTTTAGAAATAAAAATCTTGACCTGGTCGATGCCATGGTAGCCGGAGCTGATAATAATATAAGCGACAGCGAACTTTATGAGATTGAAAAATCAGCATGTCCCACATGTGGTTCATGTTCAGGTATGTTCACAGCTAATTCCATGAATTGTCTTACCGAAGCTCTTGGCCTATCGCTTCCCGGAAACGGAACAGTAGTTGCCACTCATCAGAATCGTGTAAAACTTTTTGAAAAAGCAGCAGGTTTAATTGTGGAACTGACCAACAGGTACTATAATGACGGAGACGATTCTGTTCTTCCGCGTTCAATAGCAACCAGGGAAGCATTTATGAATTCAATGTCGCTCGATATAGCTATGGGTGGTTCAACAAACACAGTGTTGCATCTTCTTGCCATAGCACGCGAGGCCGGCGTTGATTTCACAATGAAAGATATTGATGATCTTTCCCGCAAAGTTCCCAATATATGCAAAGTAGCTCCAAGCTCACAGTATCATGTTCAGGATGTAAACCGTGCAGGCGGAATTCTGGGGATAATGGGTGAACTTGAACGCAATAACCTGATAGACAGCACTGTTAAAAGAGTTGACTATCCCTCTCTTCATGATGCCATCGCTGACTGGGATATTATGGGAGGAAAAGCAAAAGACTTCGCATTTGATACATTCAGAAGTGCTCCGTCATTAATAAGGAATCTTATTATGGGTTCCCACGATACGATGTATAAGGATCTTGACACCGACAGAGTAGCGGGATGCATAAGATCCGTACAACATGCTTACAACAAAGACGGGGGTCTGGCTATCCTGTATGGGAACATAGCAAAGAAAGGATGCATTGTCAAAACCGCCGGAATCGATTCTTCCCTGTTTACCTTTACCGGAAATGCAAGAATTTTCGAATCCCAGGATGAAGCATCGGAAGGTATTTTAAAGGGTGATGTCAAAGAAGGCGATGTGGTTATTATACGGTATGAAGGACCTAAAGGCGGACCCGGGATGCAGGAGATGCTCTACCCTACTTCCTATCTGAAGTCAAAGGGGATAGATAAAAAATGTGCCCTTATAACTGACGGAAGATTCTCGGGAGGAACATCAGGATTGTCTATCGGTCATGTTTCACCTGAAGCTGCAGCAGAAGGTGAACTTGCTTTACTCCGGACGGGCGACCGGATTGAAATTGATGTTCCAGGCAGGAAGATAAATGTAAAACTCTCTGATATTGAATTGAAAAAAAGGAAGGAAGAGGAAGAAGCAAGAGGTGATATGGCTTATAAGCCTGCTTCACGCAAACGCGAGATTTCTTCGGCACTTAAGGCCTATGCTGTAAACGTTAGTTCGGCTGATCTTGGGGCTGTAAGAATTGTATAAAAGGCAACAGGCTGTAGGCCATAGGCTATAGGCAATAAGACATAAAGACATTAAGAGATTAAGACCCTCCTTCGCTTAAGCTTCGGAGGGCAAAGCATTAAAACATTAAGACAACAAGACAATAATTAGTATGAAGACTGAAAAAGAAACAGAAATTGCTATAGCGCAAATAAACGGGCATGAACACATTTCCGGAGCGGAAGCTCTTTTAAAATGCCTTATTGAAGAGGGTGTGGATACTATTTTCGGCTACCCGGGCGGTGCAATAATGCCAGTGTATGATAAGCTTATGGATTTCGAAGATAAGCTGAAACATTATCTTACTCGTCATGAACAGGGAGCTGCCCATGCTGCCCAGGCATATGCAATGGTTACAGGAAAACCGGGCATCTGCTTTGCAACATCAGGACCAGGCGCAACCAACCTGGTGACAGGTATTGCCAATGCATACCTCGATTCAATACCTGTTGTGTTTATAACCGCGCAGGTTGTATCAAATCTGATAGGGACAGATGCTTTTCAGGAGACTGATATTATCGGGGTATCAATGCCGGTAACAAAATGGAACTGCCCGGTAAAAAAGGCTGAGGATATCCCGGATACAATAGCCAAAGCTTTTTATATAGCAAAATCCGGTCGTCCCGGTCCTGTACTCATTGATATAACAAAAGATGCACAGCTTGAAAAATTTGATTTTAAATACAGAAAATGTGAATATATAAGGAGTTATAATCCCAATATTCCATTGCATACCAAGGCAATAGAATCAGCTGCAATATTGATAAATCATGCCGAAAGACCACTTATTCTTGCCGGACATGGGATACTTTTAGCAAAAGCAGAGAATGAGCTGAAAGCCTTCGCAGAAAAAGCAGGGATACCGGTAGCATGCACACTTCTTGGCTTATCAGGTTTTCCTTCCGATCACAGGTTGTTCACCGGAATGCTGGGTATGCATGGAAACTACGGACCGAATCTTCTAACCAATGAAGCTGATGTTATAATAGCTGTCGGAATGCGTTTCGACGACCGCGTAACCGGCAATCTAAAGAAGTACGCTAAAAAAGCTTCTATAATTCATATTGAAATAGATGAAGCCGAAATAAATAAAAATGTGCCTGTGGATGTTGAAATTAACAATGATGCTAAAGAAGTTCTTAACCATCTTATGCCACTGATTAATGAGAATTCCAATGAGAAATGGATAAGGGAGTTCAGGATATGCGACAAGGAAGAATATGATAAAGTTATTAAACCGGAAACAAAACCTGAAAAAGGTGAATTAAGAATGGGTGAAGTAGTCAGAAAGGTATCGGACCTGACCGATGGTGAAGCTATAGTTGTAACAGATGTCGGTCAGAATCAGATGTATGCAGCCAGATATTACAAATTCAACCATCCTAACAGTTTAGTTACTTCTGGAGGTATGGGGACTATGGGGTTTGGCCTGCCGGCAGGCATAGGAGCTAAGATAGGCAGGCCGGATAAACAGGTTATTGCCTTCATCGGAGATGGCGGGTTCCAGATGACCTTACAGGAGCTGGGTACAATTCTTCATTATAACATAGGTCTCAAAATAATAATTCTTAATAACACTTACCTTGGAATGGTACGTCAGTGGCAGGAGATGTTCAATGATAAACGATATGCTTCCACTGAACTTGTAAATCCTGATTTTGGCATGCTTGCCAATGCATTTGGAATACCTTCCAGAAAAGTTGCAAAAAGAGAGGAACTCGAAGAATCTCTCAAAGAAATGCTTGATTCAAAAGGTCCTTATCTGCTTAATATAATTGTAGAAAAACAAGGAAATGTATTCCCAATGGTTGAACCGGGGTCATCCGTTTCCGAGATAAGATTAACGTATTGAAAATGCAATATATATAAAAATATGAAACAGGAATTTACAATATCGCTTTTTACTGAGGACCACATTGGTATCCTTGGTCAGATTACAATAATTCTCACCCGCAGGCAAATAAATATTGACAGTCTAACAGCATCTGAATCAGCTGTGAAGGGGGTATTCTTACTTACAATAGTCGTTAAAACAACCAGTGAGATGATTCAGAAAGTCGCCAGGCAGTTGGAGAAGCTTGTGGATGTTCTGAAAGTATTTGTCCATACATCCGATCAGATAATCTACCAGGAGATAGCGCTTTTTAAGGTAACAACAAAGGGTTTGATGTCGGGGAACATAATTGATCAGATTGTCCGGACCCACCATACCCGTATTCTTGAGGTTTCTCCTGAATATATTGTCCTTGAGAAAACCGGACATAAAAAAGAAATAACTGAACTGCTGACACAACTGGAACCTTTTGGTGTTTTGCAGTTTGCAAGGTCGGGTCGTGTGGCAATAACGAAGCAGGTAAAAGAACTTACTTCCTATCTGAAAGATATGGATGAGGCAAACAGGGTTAAAACCGAAACTTTAGAGGTAATGAATTAATAATACGCATTAATCACTTATTTAATTAATATTTAAGATCATGGCAAAAATTGATTTTGGCGGTGTAGTCGAGAATGTTGTAACCAGGGAGGAGTTTCCTCTTTCGAAAGCCCGCGAAGTTTTAAAAAATGAAGTAGTTGCTGTTATTGGTTACGGGGTTCAGGGACCAGCCCAGGCAATGAACATGAAAGATAACGGGATAAATGTAATAATCGGCCAGGCTCCGGAGTTTAAGGCAGACTGGAATAAAGCATTGGCAGATGGGTTTGTTCCCGGAAAAACACTGTTTCCTGTTGAAGAGGCTGTGAAAAAAGGCACAATAATCCAATACCTTGTATCGGATGCAGCACAACGGATACTTTGGCCAAAAGTTAAAACATGTCTTAAAAAAGGCGATGCTCTTTATTTTTCGCATGGTTTTTCAATCACATATAAAGAACATACAGGTGTTATACCTCCCGCCGATGTTGATGTTATACTGGTAGCCCCAAAAGGTTCGGGAACGAGTGTAAGAAGAAACTTTCTGGCCGGGGCTGGTATCAATTCAAGCTATTCAGTTTTTCAGGATTTTACAGGAAGAGCAGAAGAACGCACCCTTGCACTTGGTATTGCAATAGGTTCAGGCTATCTTTTTCCGACCACCTTTGAACAGGAAGTATTCAGCGATCTGACAGGTGAACGAGGAGTATTAATGGGTGCCCTCGCCGGAATTATGGATGCCCAGTACCAGGTTCTCCGTGAGAATGGACACAGTCCCTCCGAAGCATTTAATGAAACAGTTGAAGAATTGACACAAAGCCTTATACGTCTGGTTGACGAGAAAGGGATGGACTGGATGTATGCTAATTGCAGTGCTACAGCACAGAGGGGAGCTCTTGACTGGCGTCCAAAATTTAAAGAAGCCACACTTCCTGTCTTTACAGATCTGTATAAAAAAGTCAAATCAGGTGAGGAATGTGTAAGAGTCCTCCAGTCAACAGGCTCAGCAAACTATAAAGAATTGCTTGACAAAGAGCTTAATGAACTTGGTAATTCAGAATTATGGAGAGCAGGGGCAGCAGTCAGAAAACTAAGGCCGGTTAAAGAATAATTTTTTACAAAATAAACTATTAAGATGGACGATAAGGTCATAATTTTCGATACCACCCTCAGGGATGGAGAACAGGTACCCGGGTGCCAGTTAAACACAATTGAAAAGATTGAAGTGGCACAGGCTCTTGAAGCTCTTGGTGTAGATATAATTGAAGCCGGATTCCCCGTATCAAGTCCCGGAGATTTTAAATCTGTAGTCGAAATATCCAAGGCTGTTTCAAATCCTGTTATCTGCGCCCTCACCCGGGCTGTTAAAAAAGATATTGAAGTGGCCGCTGAAGCTCTTCAGTATGCAAAAAGAAAGAGGATCCATACGGGGATAGGTACTTCCTCATACCATATAAAATACAAAATCAAAACAACACCCGAGGAGATAATTAAAAGAGCATCTGATGCAGTTAAGTATGCGAAGAAATTCGTTGAAGATGTTGAGTTTTATGCAGAAGATGCCGGCAGAAGTGAAAATGAATATCTTGCAAGGGTTATTGAAGCTGTAATAAAGGCTGGTGCTACGGTGGTTAACATTCCTGATACCACCGGATATTGCCTGCCGGAAGAATATGGAGAAAAAATAAGATATCTAAAGGAAAACGTTCCTAATATAGACAAAGCATTAATATCAACACACTGCCATAATGATCTGGGTATGGCCACTGCCAATACTATGATGGGGATCATAAACGGGGCGCGACAGGTAGAAGTGACAATAAACGGTATCGGGGAAAGAGCGGGAAATACCTCTCTTGAGGAAATAGCCATGATAATTAAGAGTCACCATAGCCTTAATCTGAGAACAGATATCAACTCAAAACTTATTTACAGCACCAGCAGGCTTGTTTCAACTCTGATGAGCATGCCGGTACAGGCAAATAAAGCAATTGTAGGCAGAAATGCTTTTGCACATTCTTCAGGCATTCACCAGGATGGCGTTCTTAAAAACAGAGAAAACTACGAGATAATAGACCCTGTTGAGGTTGGAGTAAGAGAATCTTCAATAATACTTACTGCACGAAGCGGAAGAGCTGCTCTTAATCATCGCCTTGAAATGCTGGGGTTCAATTTCGGGAAAGAGGAGATTGATGATATTTACCATCGGTTCCTTGTTATGGCAGACAAGAAAAAGGAGATTAACGATGAAGATATCAGGGTACTTGCCGGAGTCGTTTCCCAGGGAGAAAAATCTCTTAAACTCGATCACCTTCAGGTGTCTTGCGGCAAGTCACTGATACCTGTCGCTACAGTGGGCATGAAAATCAACGGAGAAGTTCATTTTTCTACTTCATCGGGCAACGGACCTATAGATGCTGCATTTACAGCTGTAAAACAACTTATAAGTAAAACAGTCCATCTTGAGGAATTTCTGATTCAGGCTATAACAAAAGGCAGCGACGACCTGGGTAAGGTGCATATACAGGTAGAACATCAGGGTAAGATGTATTACGGGTTTTCAGCTCATACCGATATTATAACTGCTTCGGTTGAAGCATTTATTGATGCCCTGGCAAAAATTAATTAAGAGTACCTCTGTGTAACTCTGTGCCTTCTCTGTGCAACTCTGTGTCAGTTCTTAAAATGCTAATTTACACAGAGTTGCACAGAGAAAACACAGAGGGTCACAGAGTAGTAACCGAACAAAATACTTATTAATGGAGTCAAAAACACTTTTCGACAAAATCTGGGACGGACATGTAGTCCGGTCAATTGAAGATGGTCCTGATGTACTGTATATCGACAGGCACTACATCCATGAAGTAACCAGCCCTCAGGCATTTAATGGCTTGAAAACAAGAGGTATTCCTGTATTCAGGCCGGGAAAAACGATTGCTACAGCCGACCATAATATTCCGACCAAAGACCAGCATCTTCAGATTCGTGACCAATTATCCAGGACCCAGGTTGAAAGACTGGCCGAAAATTGCAGTGCAAACGGGATAGAGTTATTCGGCCTGAACCATTCAAAAAACGGGATAGTCCACGTAATCGGACCGGAACTGGGTTACACTCTTCCAGGTATGACTATTGTCTGCGGTGACAGCCACACATCAACTCATGGAGCCTTTGGCACGATAGCTTTTGGTATTGGTACCAGCGAGGTGGAAATGGTCCTGGCTACCCAGTGTATACTTCAGCCCAAACCAAAAAAGATGCGGATCACACTTAATGGCAATATTCATAAAGGGGTAACATCAAAGGATATAATCATGTATATTATATCTGAAATATCAGCCAGCGGTGCTACGGGGTACTTTGTCGAATACTGCGGAGAGGCAATAAGAAACCTGAGCATGGAGGCAAGGATGACCATCTGCAATATGAGCATTGAGATGGGCGCAAGAGGCGGACTGATAGCTCCCGATGAAATAACTTTTAATTATTTAAGAAAACTGCCTTCAATTCCCGGAATAAGCAACTTTGAAGCATCACTTGCTGATTGGAAAAAACTTCAAAGCGATGCTGATGCAAAATTTGATAAAGAACTGGTTTTTGATGCTGGTCTGATAAAGCCAATGATAACTTATGGTACCAATCCAGGCATGGGAATGGCTATTGACGGTTCAATTCCAATGTCGGAGACTGGTAACGGTAAAGCATCTGCATCATTCATTAAATCGCTTGATTATATGGGGTTTAAACCGGGCATGAAACTTCTTGGTCACCCTATCGACTATGTGTTTATTGGCAGCTGCACCAACGGAAGGATTGAAGATTTTAGAGCCTTTGCCCAAATAATAAAAGGAAGGAAAAAAGCAGCCAGCGTTACTGCACTGATCGTTCCGGGCTCTAAGAAAGTTGAACAGCAGATGGTCGCTGAAGGTCTTACTGAAGTATATAAAAATGCCGGATTTGAAGTTAGACAGCCAGGATGTTCATCATGCCTGGCAATGAATGAGGACAAGATCGCCCCGGGGAAATATGCAGTTTCCACATCGAACAGAAATTTTGAAGGAAGGCAGGGACCCGGAGCAAGAACACTGCTTGCCAGTCCTCTGACAGCAGCCGCTGCTGCTATAACTGGAAAGATAACTGATCCGAGAGAATTTATTAATGAAGATATAACACTTAAAATAGTCTGATATGGCAAAAGTTAAATTTGATATACTTGAGACAACATGTGTTCCTTTGCCTCTGGAAAACGTGGATACCGATCAGATTATCCCGGCCAGGTTTCTGAGCGCAACTTCAAGAGAAGGATTCGGAGAAAACCTGTTCCGCGACTGGAGGTATAAAAAATCAGGCGAAAAGAATACTGAATTTGTCCTGAACAACTCAAAATATAGCGGAAAAATACTTGTCGCAGGTAAAAATTTCGGGAGCGGGTCAAGTCGTGAACATGCTGTATGGGCTATCTTTGATTATGGATTCAGGGCTGTTGTATCGAGCTTTTTTGCCGATATATTCATGAATAATTCTCTGAATAACGGGCTCCTTCCTATTGTTGTAACTGATGATTTCCTAAAGAAGCTTCAGTACCTGATACAGAAAGAGCCATCGAACAAAGTCAGAATTGACCTCGATAAACAAACTCTTACTATAATATCCACCGGCGATTCTGTTAA